>ERZ1023617.193-NODE-193-length-28748-cov-31.449134_pt1 | contig 28748 bp, 12 predicted proteins | sample MGYA00380328_ERZ1023617 | MGnify/ENA primary metagenome ERZ1023617 (study PRJEB33179, sample SAMN07448977) | human gut metagenome | biome: Human-gut; feature: Human associated habitat; material: Faeces | host: Homo sapiens | place: India: Bhopal | collected...
AAAGGTAAAAAAGTAAAAAAGATATATTATGACTACATTTCAAGAAAAAGTGAAGGCTCTCCGTGCTCATCACGAGGAATTGTTGAGCCGCAAGAATGAACCGATAGAGTGGGGTAACGGTATCTACGAGAAATATAAGAACCCAATCCTCACCGCAGAACATACTCCACTGGAGTGGCGTTACGACTTTGATGAGAAGAGCAACCCATATCTGATGCAACGCATCATGATGAATGCTACGCTGAACTCTGGTGCCATCAAGTGGAACGGCAAGTATCTCCTCGTTGTACGTGTGGAGGGTGCCGACCGCAAGAGCTTCTTCGCTGTAGCAGAGAGTCCTAACGGTATCGATAACTTCCGTTTCTGGGATGAACCTATCACCATGCCTGAGGATGTGATTCCTGCTACCAATATCTATGATATGCGACTCACCGCCCATGAGGATGGCTATATCTATGGCGTGTTCTGTGCAGAACGCCATGATGATGACCAGCCAGGCGACCTGAGTGCTGCTACTGCTACTGCAGCTATTGCACGTACCAAGGACCTGGTCAACTGGGAGCGTCTTCCAGACCTGAAGACCAAGAGCCAGCAGCGCAATGTGGTTCTTCATCCAGAGTTTGTAGATGGCAAGTATGCTTTCTATACCCGTCCACAGGATGGTTTCATCGATACAGGTTCAGGCGGTGGTATCGGCTGGGCATTGGTAGATGACATCACCCATGCAGAGATCAAGGAAGAGAAGATTATCAATGCCCGTCATTATCACACCATCCAGGAGGTGAAGAATGGTGAGGGACCTCACCCAATCAAGACCGATAAGGGTTGGTTGCACCTGGCTCACGGTGTTCGTGGTTGTGCCAGTGGTCTCCGTTATGTGCTCTATATGTATATGACCTCTCTTGAGGATCCTACAGAAGTGATAGCAGAACCAGGTGGATACCTCCTCGTACCAGAAGGTCCTGAGTATATTGGTGATGTGATGAACGTAGTGTTTGCCAACGGTTGGATTGCAGATGAGGATGGCAAGGTATTTATCTACTATGCTTCTTCTGATACACGTATGCACGTAGCTACCTCAACCATCGACCGTTTGGTAGATTACTGCATGAATACTCCAAAGGATGACTATCGCACTCAGTTCTCTGTAGAGAAGATCAAGGACTTGGTGGCTAAGAATAAAAAGACATTAGGTAAATTAATATAAAGGTATTAAGATTGTAGGGATTCTCAACCTTCGTCCGTATTCTTTGTATGGACGAGGGAAGAATCTCTTTTTCGTAAAGTTCAAAGTAAAAATGGTTAGTTTAAAGGAAAAAGTTGCTTATGCTTTGGGCGATGCCGCTGCCGGTGGTATCGTTTGGAAGGTGATGTCTATCGCTTTCCCTCTGTTTTTTACCAATGTCTTCGGACTCTCTTTTGCCGATGCTGCCGTGCTGATGTTGGTGGCTCGTATGTTTGATGTGGTGACCGACCCTCTGATGGGTAGTCTTGCCGACCGTACACAGAGCCGCTTCGGTACCTATCGTCCCTGGTTGATTTATGGAGCCGTTCCTTTCGGATTGGTTTTCGCGCTCCTGCTCTATACGCCTGATTTCGGTCCGGTGGGCAAGCGTATCTATGCCTATGCCCTCTATCTTCTGATGATGGCGATATATACGATGGTGAATGTACCTTATGGTTCCCTGCTCGGTGTGATGACCGAGAATGATGACGAGAAGAACCAGTTTTCGTCCTTCCGTATGGTGGGTGCCTATGCGATGGGATTCGCCACCTTGCTCTCTTTCCCATATCTTCAGGAGATGGTGGGCGGTACTGCTACCCATCAGTATGCCGTTATCGGTGCCATCCTGGGTGTCGTTGCAGCCGTGATGACCCTGGCTTGCGGTCTTCTTACCAAGGAGCGGCTGAAGCCGAAGAGAGCAGAGAAGTTCTCCTTCCACCAGTTTGCCGACCTGGTACACAACAAGGCTTGGCTCTACATGACCGCCATAGCCGTATGTACCAACTTCTTCAATGGTTTCCGCTATGCAGTAGCGGGTTATATGTTCGATTACTGTTTGCATGGCAATGTCACCATCGAGGGATTGATCATCAACTACACGGTGTTCATGGCGTTCGGTGAGGTAACCTGTATGATTTTCGGAGGAGTATCTCCTTGGTTCACCCGTATGGTAGGCAGCAAGCGGATGGCATTTTTCTGGGCAGCAACCCTCTGTCTGATACTTTCATTGGCATTCTTCTTTATCCCGATGGATCCTGCTTATATCTGGGTGATGATAGCCCTCGTGGTGTTGACCTCTGTAGGTATCGGTATCTATTCACCACTGTTGTGGTCTATGTATGCCGATGTAGCCGATTATCATACTGAGCATTTCGGAACCTCAGCTACTGGTCTCATCTTCTCTTCAGGTACCATGAGCCAGAAGTTTGGTACTGCCATTTCCGGTTCGCTCATCGCCCTTTTCCTGGGTTGGGCAGGTGCCAATATGATTACCGACAAGATGGGTAATACCATGATAGATCCAGCCAGTGTCACCGATTCTGTGCTTACCATGGTATGGTCTTTGTTCAGTCTTTTCCCAGCATTCATCGCATTCCTGTTGATGGTTCTTGCTTGGAAGTTCCCTATAAAAAAGTAAAGATATGGAAAATCTGAAAAAAGCAATGAAGGATGTGTTGGAAAACAACATCCTCAACTATTGGATTCACAAGGTAAAGGATGAAGAGAATGGCGGTTTCTATGGACGTGTCGATGGCAACGACCAGGTACACCCTGAAGCCGAGAAAGGTGCAGTAATGAATGCCCGTATCCTGTGGGCCTTTTCTGCAGCCTACCGGGTATTGAAGAAGCCAGAGTATCTGGAGGCTGCAACCCGTGCCAAGGAGTATGTGCGTGATCATTTCCTGGATAAGGAATATGGAGGCATCTACTGGAGCGTGGATTACAAGGGCAATCCGCTTGATACCAAGAAGCAGACCTATGCTATCGGCTTTGCCATTTACGGATTTTCCGAGTATGCGCGTGCCACAGGTGACAAGGAAGCGCTGGATATAGCCATCTCGCTTTATCACGATATCGAAAAGCATGCCTTCGATGCCAAGAACAATGGATATATTGAGGCGCTGACCCGTGAATGGCAGCCTATCGCTGATATGCGACTCTCTGATAAGGATGAGAATGGTTCCCGTACTATGAATACCCATCTGCATATCATCGAACCTTATACCAATCTCTATCGTGTGTGGAAGACCGAAGAGCTGGAAAAGAGCATCCGCAATCTCCTGGATATCTTTACCGATAAGTTGCTCAATCAGGAGACCTATCATCTCGACCTCTTCTTCAATGATGAGTGGGAAGGTAAGAGAAACATTGAGAGTTACGGTCACGATATCGAGGCATCCTGGCTGCTCCACGAAACTGCGCTCGTCTTGGGCGATAAGGAAGTACTCCATAGGATAGAACGCATCATCCGCCGCATTGCCGATGCTGCTGATGAGGGCTTGCGTCCTGATGGAAGTATGGTATATGAGCATTGGAAGGATGGTGATCGGTTTGATCTCCAGCGCCAGTGGTGGGTACAGTGCGAGAATATCATCGGTCATATCGATCTCTATCAGTATTTCCGTACGGATGAGAATCTCGAAGTGGCCATTCGTTGCTGGAACTATGTGGCAAAGCATCTCCTGGATCTGCAGAACGGAGAGTGGCACTGGGCTATCCTCGAAGATGGTACGGTGAATAAGGAAGATGATAAGGCGGGCTTCTGGAAGTGCCCTTATCACAACTCTAGAATGTGTCTCGAACTGATAGAGCGTGAATATTAGAATATTCTAGGTATAGTTAATTGTTAGATGGAGTCTTGCAGCTTTCACTGCTTACGCGGTTTTTCTTCTTTCTGGAGAATAATTTGCGTAATTTGTGAAAACTGTGAGACTTTTTTTGTTTATTCCGAATAAATATTGTATATTTGCAGTCTGTAGAATTGGGACTTGCCTGGAGCCAGTCTCATTCTATGTTCAAGATTCAATACTCAATATAAGAAAAAATGTACATAGCAGTAGCAGGAAATATCGGTAGTGGAAAGACCACGCTTACCAAGATGCTTTCCAAGCATTACGGCTGGAAACAGTACTTGGAGCCAGTGGCAGAGAATCCCTACATCGATGACTATTACAAGGACATCCCCCGATGGGCTCTCAATATGGAGGTCTTCTATCTGAAGCAGCGATTCAAGAATCTGCTTGAGATTCAGCATTGTAAGGAGACTGTCATTCAGGATCGTACCATCTTTGAGGGAGTGTATGTCTTTGCAGCCAATAATAGAAAGATGGGCAATATGGACCAGCGTGACTTCGATACCTATATGGAACTCTTCGAGTCGATGATGGAAGTGGTTGAGATGCCGGAACTGATGATTTATCTCCGTTCTTCTGTACCTCATCTTGTGAAGAATATTCAGAAACGAGGCCGTGACTATGAGCAGAAGATGCCTATCGATTATCTTGAGGGAATCAATCTTCTCTACGATGATTTCATCATGAACAAGTATAAGGGTAGGGTGCTGGTAGTAGAGGTGGATAACCTCGACTTCGAGCATAATCCCAAGCAGTTTGGAGATATCATCGACAAGATTGATGCCAAGCTCTTCGGCTTCTTCTCTTAAAAGTAAAAACGTAAAAAAGTAATAAAATGCATATAGCAATAGCTGGAAATATAGGAAGCGGCAAGACTACCTTGACCAAGATGCTTGCCAAGAGATATGGCTGGAAGGCAAACTTCGAGCCGGTAGATAACAATCCATACCTTGCCGATTATTACAAGGATATGGAGCGATGGTCGTTCAATCTTCAGATTTACTTTCTGAACAAGCGATTCCACGATGTGGTGGAGATTTCCCGTTCGGAGCAGACCATCGTGCAGGATAGAACCATCTTCGAGGATGCGCGCATCTTTGCCCCAAATCTTCACGATATCGGCATGATGAGCGATAGGGATTTCAAGAACTATACCGATCTCTTCGATTTGATGATCAGTCTGGTGAAGCTTCCAGACCTGATGATTTACATCAAGAGCAGTATCCCGACCCTCGTGAAGCACATCGAGAAGCGAGGCAGAGATTTCGAAAAGAGCATCCGCATCGACTATCTCCAGGGCTTGAACAACCGTTACGAGGAATGGATCAAGGATTACAAGGGCCGACTCATCATCATCGATGGCGACACCCTGGAGTTTGCTGATAATCCTGAGGATTTCCGAAAGGTTACCGACCTGATAGATGCCGAGCTCTTCGGCCTGTTTGCTGAAAAGGAGGTTTAAAAGTAAAAAGGTAAAAAAGTAAAAAGCGCAACCCCGCTAGGCGTCAAAGGAGGAACGCCTGGCGGGGTTGTGTTTTATGGTTGTACAGCTAAAAGGTTTATAGTTGTACGACTATAAGGGTTGTAGTTGTACGATTAAAAGGTGTTGTCACTAGGCTCGGCAGACCTGCTGACTGCAGTCGGCAGAGCTGCTGACTAGGCTCAGCAGGTCTGCTGAGCCTAGTGGCAATCTTCGAGAAGCAGTCTCCTTCAACTCGAAAAGCAGTCTCCTTTCGCTTATTCAAACATCTGAATACGCTTATTCAAACATCTCCTTCTGCTTATTCAAACATCTGAATTCGCCAGCAGAACTATCTCCTTCCTCCGGAAGAGCCGGGAGCTTTATAGAACTTACCTTTTTTTCAGTCGAAAGTCAGTTTGATACGTTCACCTCTGTGGAAAGCATAGCCGCCATCTTCCATCTCCGAAATTTTATGTCCCTCTCCTGTAATGACAAGTTCAGGTTTCTCGAGTTTTCCGTTTCTGATGTAGCCATTTGCTGGTTGATATCTTATATTTTCTATTCATATCTTTCTGTTATTTTACCATGATTTTTCTGTTGCCGAAGATGTAGATGCCGTCAGGGAAACCACTGTAGGTGGCGGTACCAGGACGGACATCCAAAATGCGATAAAGCTGACCGGTGGTTGAGAATACCTGCAACTGGGTGGAGTAGGTGCTCTCTATGCGTACACGATGAGCTCCGATAGGGCGGATGAAGAGTGATTCGCCGGCTGGTGTATCATCGTTACCATTCACGTCAGATTCTATCTTCTCGATACCCGTGGTTTCGGCAATGCGAATCACGGATGGAGCATCGCCAGAACGGGTTCTGTCATTTGTCATCAATGTTGTCATATAGGTGCGGAATGGCATTACGGTTTGGAGGGTAGACGCATCATCAAATGCAGTACCCACGGCGTTCATACCATAGATGGTTCCGTTGGCTACCTTGGTGGCAGCAAAGCTACCTACATGATAATAACCGTTGTGCTGGGTTGCCATAGCCTGGGTGATAGGAATCACGATCGCCTTATCTGCCGGCTCGGTTTCGTTCTCATTACCGAAGGCATGGAAGGTAACGGTTTGCGAAGACTCGTTTGTATTCAAGATGTTGTTATAGAACTTACTTGAAAGGTCGAACTCGTAATAACGGTAACCAGGGAAACGGACCAGATATGGGATTCCCTTGGTCAGCAACTGATAGTTCTTATACTCCTGCTGTTTGCTGTAGTATGGATTAGCATCCTTGTTATAGAAATGTTCTCCGTAGGTTGTTACAAAGAAGTTATTATTAAAGGTGTAATCCTTACTTTCTGCTCCCTCAGCCTGGAAGAGTCCTGCTGTTGTACCCGGACGCTGGAAGGTGGCTGTATTGTTTGTCGTGTTCACCTCTGTCAAACCGCGCAGCCAGTATTCATGATGCAGGTATTTATCACCATAGAAATGGGTGATTTCACCATTGAGCGATGCCTTAACCTTTTGTGCGGTGAATGGCAGACAGATACCTTCCCAGGCTCCGGTAGCATCCTCAGCATAGTACATCGGCTTGCGTACATACCAGGCATGGTTGGTTACCGTGAATTGGATAGGGGCACAGAAGTCGTTGTTCTCACACTTGTCTCCCTCGCTGTTCTTATCCTCAGGGGTGCGTTCTACGAGGTGGAGGAGAGAGGTGGTATAGCCATCATCGGCATTATTCTTGAAAATATGATGTCCGTAGATGGTAGTCTCACTCGTGTTCTCCTTGTAGCCGAGTGCATTGTCTGCGATGTCGTAAGCCTCTGTATTGTTGTCGATGTCGTTGCCATTGGCAGCAGTATATACCAGGAGGTTCTGGCTTACTCCCTGCTGGATGCTTAGGTCGCTGAATATCTTGGCATTGTCATCTACCGGTGGGTAGAAGATGCCGTTCTGGTTGATGCCTTCCGCCTTGTTGAATCCCATGGCTGCCCGCTTGTCGTTCAGACAGGTGAAGTCGATAGCCGTTGTTGTCGTCTGGTGTACGTAGGTACTCATGAGGCTGTTGGCATTGTTGCTGGCATTATAGTGGAATGCATCGAGCTTCGTGTCGCCATAGTAGCCGGCAGTACGATATATGCGGTTTCTCATATAGCTGTTCTTGTGGGAAGCTATCTGGGTAGGATAGAGGGCTGGAACCTTCTGCAATGGCTGTCCCCAGAAGATGAAGTCGTTCATCGGCTGACTTTCGTCTGCCTGGTTCCCGTTGAACAGTGGAACGTAGCTGACTGCGGATGCTGTACCCTGCGATGCCTTTCGAGCCGCATCGATAGCGTGACTCTGGTCGTGGCGGGTTTCGTTGCTGCCGTAGTTAGGCTGGTCACTGTCTGTACCTTTTCTCAGATAGGTGATACCCGTGTTGTTGCCGGTGATGGCATCGGTACGGTGGGCATACTGATAGTCGCCGTTGGCATAGTAATCGTAGACGTACTTCAATGCCTCCTTGTCTTGGGCATTCTTCATATTGTTGTAGCGGGCACGCAGATAGTATTCGTTGAGGTCGTAGCCAACCTTGCCGTATCTGAAGTCGTCTGCCGTATAATGAGTATCACTTGTGCCGTCCATGTGATAGACGATAGGCTGTATGCCCTTGTTATATTCGAAGCAGCAGTGGTAGGCACCCCCATTCGTACAGCCCTCGGTAGCGATCTTACCGCTTTCCATTCCGAGGTTATAGATGTTGCCCCGGTTCTCTTTGAGGAATGATTTGCCTTGAGCCAGACCCATGATGACATGTCCGTTTCCATGAAGAGTGCCGGCAAATATAGCATTGCTTCCATCGAAGTCGCTGGTCACGGTGATGTCGTTCTGCAGTACGAATTGGGCATTCTTTCCATATTGTTCCGCCTTGCTTCCCGTACCGGTTCCGATGGTATCCACGAAGTTGATGAATGCCTTCAGGTCGCTGGCATCAGAGATATAGATGCGAGGTTCGGCAAACGTCTTGTCTTTCTGGCTACGCTGGATAGCCTCTGAAAGATGCAGGTTCACACCCTTCTGATGAGGATTCATGCGGTGGTAGTTGTGTACGGTAAACTGGCTGTCGTCTGCCATATCCACCGTAAAGATCTTATTCAGACCATTCATGGTGATACCCAGCTGTACGCCATATCCGTTCATGAAGTAGTAGGCTGGAATATCCAGATAGTCGTTGGTCTTGTCATATACGCAGTCCTTGAAGAGTCCTTGTGCTTCGCTGCTTCCCTGCTTGTAGGTGTCGTAGCCTGTAGCCTTTTGGTTGATGTCCCATTCGGTAGCGTCTTCAAATACCCAGTTTCCCTTTTCGTTTTGCTTGCGCTTTCCTATGCGCCAGTAGTATCCGTTGGCAGAGAACGATTCGTCTGCCTCAATGGAAATCTGGTTTTTCCTGAGTCTGACCATCTCTCCCGGCAAGGCGCAGTTGTCAACAGTTATCTTACCGTTGATGTTAGGACCCTGCACATATTCTATGGTGAGATAGATGGTGTAAGTGTAGATTCGTTCCACCTCACAGTAGTAGTTGGATGATCCTGCTACTACGTCTGTGATGCTGACCTTAGCATAGCCATCTTTGTTGTTGGCATCCTTTATATAGATTCTATCAGGGGCTATCATGGTGTATTCTCCAGCAATGCCGTTCTTGATATAATAAATAGTGCCGGCAGATAGCTTGGTTCCTGTTGCTACCTGTTTGTAATCATTGCCATCTCGGATGAAGAAGTCGGATGAGGCCACCTTACTGATGATAGGCTTGTTGTTGGTCTCATCTTTATATTCTTCGTATGCACGTCCCTTCAGTACAACGGTGGCAAGACATTTTTCAGAGAGATGCTTCTTGAAATAGTCGGTTGTCGTATTGTTGACAGAGTCTGTCAGCTGGAATGAAATCTTGGCATCGCCATCTGTCAGTTTGGAAGGGAGCTTTTGGTTCACATAGTTCTCTTTATTGAATTTTCCATTCATTGGCAATACGGCAGCGAATCCCTTACCATCATATTTCTCTGAAGAAGAGGCACCGATGCAGAGCTGGTATTTGCCGGATACGTCCTGATTGTCCATATCCACGTTGCCTTTTGTACCGGCTGGCTGATAGTTGCGCTCTTCCAGGTCGCAGCTGTATTCTGTCTTAGGATGTTCGCTGCGCATCTTCCAGCTCTGAATGGTTACAGGCTGGTTTGGCTTCAGTCCTGAGAGCACGGTGAGACCGTCCTTGTTGTCACTGAAGAAGGTCATCTTGTCCTTGTAGGTATAGCCAGTGATGTGGGCATTGTAATAGTAGTTGAAACCTGTTACATACCAATAGTGAACATCAATCTTGTCATCCGGATTTGCTTTTCCTGCTTCATCCATACCATAGAATCCGGTAGGGAAGCAGTCGTCAACAACGAAGCGGTTCTGCTTGGCATCGTATGGGAAGACGAAGTTTCCGGTGGTTTCCAGGAAGTCTACCTTGTGTCCGGTTTCTCCCTCTGCCGTTGCCCGTTTATGCACATTGTCGGCATATACATAGCCGCCACCTTCGTCTTCACGAACGTCGATGAGGTTCATCTCCACTACGCCGTAGATAGGACCGTAGAAAATACTGTCGATGACATTCTTCTTGCTGTCATCGTATAACTCCTGTACGTTCTGAATCTTGAGGGCATAGCCTGAGGCGATACCTATCATGTTCTTTGCCGTACCGTCATTGCGCTTCTGGAAGATAGGGTCTGTGACGTGTTTGTCGATGTAATCCTGTTTTACAGCCATATATGACTTGCCTTTGAATTCGCCATCAGTAGGTACCATACCGGTATTGTTGCGCCATGGTTCTTTAACGGCATCGTTGAAGGGAACATTCGAAGTTACGGCTCCCACGTAGTGGATGTTGTTGGCAAGACCCATGTAGTTGCGTGCACGCTTTGTGGATTTGTCCTGCAACTTGTTGTCGTCGGTCAAGGTTATATTCTTGGCAAACATCTGGATTTCTCCCACTCGTGCTATTGAATATGGAGTCTTGTTGGTTTGGTTGGTGGCATAGTCGCGTGCTCCAAGTACGTTGAAGCAGTTATCCTCCAGTCGCAGGATGTCCATACGCTGGAAGGTATTGATGATCTTCGGATTGTTGATATTGGTTCCTGCAAAGCCGTAACCCGTCAGGTCGGCACTGCGGAAGCCGGCTGCATACGACTGGTGTCCGTCTCCGAAGATGCCACCTTCACTGTCGTAGGCATATATATTCTTGTCGGTCTCCGACTGATGTTCCGGCTTCTCATATCCGTCTCCATAGAAATAGTTGTCCTTGAGAGAGATGTAACGGTAGTTGCCGTCTTTGTCCATGTAATAGTAGCCGAAGAGGTCGGTACCTGTTGGTAATACGACCGACTTCATTTTCTGATGGGAGATGATGATATGGTCACGGTCAGAGTCGGTTGCAGAATTGTCGGCAACCAGGATGGTGGTGTTACCGCCGAATCCTGTTGTGGTACCATTAGGCAGATCAGACAGTTTTTCCTGTCTTTCCGTGAAAGCCTTGTCTATATTGTATTGACGAGTAAATTTCAGAACGGTAGAGTCGTTTGCCATGACAGAAGTACCCTGTGCCACGGAGTAACCGCCACCATAGATAGCTTCTCCAATCTTGATATTGATGTCGTTCCATGTAAGTGGTGAAGCCGGGGCTGTAGGGAATGCATCAAAATCATTCTCCTTCTCCTTCACGAAGTCCGTAACTCCCTGCTTGCCGATGATGGAAGCATAAACAGCCTGCGAAACCTTGTCACCACTGATGAGTCTGATGCTCTGCTTGATGGTTTCTGAGGCAAGGTCTTGCCGTATCTTTCCGTCCTTATCCTTATTTACATGGTCAATATACAGGTTGTTCTTGTCGGTACGGTCCAGTAGATAGATGCCGGAATGCCCGACTTTTACCTGATAGTAGGTAGGGTAGCCCACCTTTACCTGGGTAGAACCATATACATAGCCAGAATAGGAACCGCCTGTTACCGAACGGAAGACGTGACCATTGAGGATATCCACATCGGTAAGTCCGATGACATTACCCTGCTGACCGCCACCATAGATGAAGTTGGCTGATACACCTGTAGCTCCGTTTACACCGCAAGGAAGGAACTTACCACCTTCTGTCTTAGGTTCAGAACATTTCATATCCTTACCCATGATGATGTGGGTATTGCCGTAAACATAACTCTCCATACCATATCCGGCACCATAGATGTTGAGGCTGGAGTATTCCGGTTTGGTAGCCAGAGAATCGTTCGAATTTTCCAGTTTCTTCTTATCCTTACCGGCAAGCATGTCGCTCCGGAGATCGATGGTAACGTCGCCTCTCACGGTTCCCGTCTTGTAGCAGCCGCCGAATACGTTTCCTCCCACATAGGCATCGTTCTTCTCCTCTGGCTGGAACTTGTTCTTGATGGTGAGTTGGATGAAAGGATCGGTAGAGTAGGCACGTCCCAGTAAATAGCCACCCTCATGGTTCACCAGTCCTTTATAGTTGTAGTTGGCATTGTTGCAGCCACCCACAATCTTGTCGGTGATGGTGAGTCCCTCCGGGAAGATATAATTGATTACATTGCCACTTGCATTTGGATAGATGTTCATGTTGCCACGGTTTCCTCCGCAGCAGAAAGTCTTGATGGTACAGTCTTCCAGTCCTTCACCCGTCTGGGTTCCGTTCCATCGCAGTTCTCCCTGGATATCTGTTTCCACTGGCTGGAAATACAGGTCGATGAGGTGAGGATATACGGTTGGTCGGTCTTCCAGCTTGGTAGGGAGATAGAGGGTACCGATATCCTTGTTCGAAGGATTGGAGAACCAGTCGATGGTATCGGCAAGGTTCAGTTCCTGTGTATAGTCCTCCACGTTTCCATTGAGTTTCTGGAACTTGTTCATGAAGTCATTGTCCTCTGATTTGGCGAAGAGTTCATCTCCGTTGCAACCCATGAAGACACGTCCGATGTTCACATGACTTCCAATGTTGATCTGGATGTTTCCCACCTTTTCTACAGCCTTGTTATCCTTGTCCTTCACCTTCAGTACGGTGGCAGAGTTTCCTCCTCCATAAACGTCACCGGCGATATTCACCTTTTCAGATGTAGAGTTACCCTTGATTTCGATGCTCACCTTGTTGGTGAGTGGTCGCCATGAATTGATGTTCACAATCTTAGCCGCATCGCTTGCCTCTTTGTAGGAAGGTATGAATTTTCTCATCGGTACGGTATATACCAGAGGAACGGTCTCTGAGTTTGGATCCTCCGGGTTCATAGGGTAATACTCGTTCACCGTCACCTTCTGGTTCTGGTTCTTGTCGAGTGCATACAGGTAGTTACCGTTTCCGGCTCCATATACATTCTGATAGATGTGTCCACCCAGAATCTTGATGTTGCTTCCTTCACCGCCATTGTCTCTGAATCCGTTTTCCTCTGCAGTTATGTTCACATAGCCCGAAACGTCGTTGCCGCCATAAACATTGCCATGGATATGGATGTCGGAATTGTTGAACTTGGAGGTGCCTGATGGACCACCCGTTGTACTGCCCGTTGTACTGTTGTCTGATCCGATGATGACATGGGTAGCTTCCTTTACGTCTCCCATGAAACCGCCACCGAAGATGTCACGGCAGTCGATAGCCTTGATGGTGACATTTGTTTCCTTGACAGAACTGTAGAAACCGCCACCAAACACACGGCGGCAGAATACGCCACCGGCTCCCGATATATTGGTACAGCCTTCTACGGTACCCGAATAGCCACCGCCCACGATGTCCATGTACGAGAAGTCGCTGTAGAAGTGTTCATGTTCCTTGCCTGGTTTCAGCTCAATGTCCTGGTGGTTGTTGGCATCTCTGCCCTGCATGTCGATGGTGATGTTGGTATTGCCCTTGACATAGGTCTTTTCACCAAAGCCGCCACCGAAGATACTGAAGTGAGGAGATCCCACCTTATTATATATCTCTTTCCATTCGTTTGTCTGGTAGAATTTCATTTTCTTCTTGTCCTGTCCCGGCTTCACCTCGGTGTTGTCATTCAGGAGACCCTTGACAATCAAGATGTTGGTATTGTTGCCCACTTCGCAGGCTTCGTTGCCACCGGCATAGATGTTGTGGTTAATCTTGAACTTCAATGCCTGGTGGTTGTACTGTGGAGAGTAGATGATACCGTCAATGATGCTGGCTGGTCGCCATGAACGGGTTTCCGGATTCCAGTAAGAGGAGAGCAGTGCCTGTCCACCATTGATCATGATATTGGTATTGCCGGTTACGTCTGCCGAAGTCACGGTCAGGGTGTCGGTTCCGTTCACGGTCAGGGTGTCGCAGTTACCCCAACCGCCGCCATAGATACCATGGCCTATCTGTCCGTCGGAGATGCTCATGAAGGTATTGCCATATACCGTACCGTTTTCGCATCCGCCGTAGATTCTCTCCAGGAATGCTGGCATGATATCCTTGTTCTTGTCATTGTCTGGATGCTTCATGGCATTGTCGCTCCATGGCTTGATATACTCTTTCGTTTCTTCGTCGAAGTATGGATAGGTGATGTTTGGACGGTCGATGACCAGACTGGTATTGCCGTAGATGCCACCCAGCTTCTTATAGTCGTTGCATTCAGACTTTAGGCGTCCTCTACCTCCTGCAAAAACCTGAGAGAAAACGACGCCGCCACGGATGTTGACGAGCGAAGTGTGTTTGGCTGGTACCTGGTGGTGTTCGAAGTTAAAGACATCCGGTGCTTCCGTTGCATCTGTATTTCCCACGTTGGCAACATCTCCACCGCCATATACGCTGCCCAATATCATGGTACGGGCTATCAAGCCGAGGTTTTGCTTATATTTGATGTTTCTGCCATAGACGTAAACTTCCGTTTTAGGGACGCGTGCCATATTCGGGAAGTCAATCCATGTATTCTGGTTCTTGTCATAGATTGATTCGATACCGGCACCACCGCCATATACATTCTGTGCTACATAGCCTGATTTGATGAATACTCTCGACAGGGAACCTACCTTTCCGAAGTCATAGCTTTCTCCCTGGTTTGCAGTGATGTTACCGATAGGCATGGCACCAACACCGGCACCAAAGATGTTCTCGCAGAAAGGCTGACAGTCGGTTTCTACATAGGTTTCACCGGTAACATAACCTGAGAAGCCACCGCCGTGGATAGCCTGGAAGGTGAAGCCTGGCAAACCGAGGGTCCAGGCCCAGCGGCTGGCATGATAGCGCTTGAAGGTCATTGGGTCGAAGTCGGCATCACCCGGATTGCTGCCCGTCACACTACCGAAATAGAGCTTCTTGTCATCCTTTGAAACCTTCAGGAAGTCATTGTATATCTGCTTCTCGAAGTCAACGTATGTCTTGAGGTCTGCATTCTGGTTGAGATAGCGGTATTTGACGCCGTTGACGGTGATGACGCCATCGTCATTCATCTTGTTACCAGGCTGCACACATACTTCGGTCTTTACCACCTTGGTGTTGGCACCGAAGCCGGCTCCGAATATGGAGAATTCCGGGTCGCTTGTGTTCTTGCTGCTGATATACCAGCATAAGCCGGCAAGCGAGGTTTCATCGAACACGCTGATCTGGTTGCCATCCTTGGTGATGACGTCGGCAAGAGGAGAGTGGTTGATAATTACCTCACTCAGACCGTTGCTGTCAGAAGTACCGTTGCCAATGGTAGAGTTTCCGTCCTGTCCGAATCCCACATAGCAGGCACGGTTTCCACCGCCATAGATATTATGGTCTCGCTTGAAGGAACCGGAGTTCATCGTTCCCTTGGTAAATGCATAGAACTGTTGGGTATTCTTATCACTGATGATGCGCTTGATGGCAGCCTTTGCCTTTGCGTTGGTAATCTCATTGGCAGTCTTGGCTTTCAGGATGGCAGCGGTTATCTCCTTGAACTCATCAATGTTCTCGCAGATCTTTTCGTTATTTTGAACTGCCAGCCAGGTGGTGATGTTGCCGTTGATGTCTGCCTTGCGGTTCCATATCCAGGTTCCGCCGTCTATCTGTACCTTGGTGTTACCCAGGATGTTGGCGTAGGTTCCCTCCTTGTTTTTATCCACTTTTCCCAGTACTGTGTTACGGGTAATTTCCTCCTTTTCCTCTTCGGTTTCATTGCCGGTGAGGTCTATCTTGATATTTCCGTATCCACCGCCGTAAATGTTGTGGCCCAGTTTGCCGCCCTCGATATGTACCAGGGTACTTCCATTTACGGTACCGAAGGCACATCCGCCATAGATATTACTCCAGATGAATGGCACGATGTTGCCCTGGCTGTCGGTGTCGGCAAGGGAGGTGGCATTCGTGTTCACCACGTGTACCAGAGTGTTGCCGTTGATTCTTCCCACCTTATAATATTCAGGAGCTTCAACTTTCTTGAGACCCTTTCCACCGCCAAATACTTCTCCGAAGATGTCGCCACCGGTGATATTGACGAAGGTGGTATAGTCCTTTGCCTCATAGCTAAGGAACTTGCCTGTAGTCTGGTCGAGCTTTGATTCGCTCTTTGGCTTCGTGTTGTAATAGGCTTTCTTGTCTTCTCCTGTCCGGGGGATGTATGATTTGATGTTGGCGATGTCACCGCCACCATATACATTGCCATATATTTTGGCTTCACCCGATATCTCTACCTTGGTGGTTCCTAATACTTTTGCTACATTGGTAAAGTAGGTGTAAGTGCCGTTGACATACTTAGGTGCTACACCGGCACCGCCACCAAATACGTCACCGTAGATTTTGGCTCCCTGGATATATACCTCGGTGTTGCCGCCAATCTGACCCGTTTCGTTATTCTCTGTAGAGGATGGGTCACCGAAGCCACCGCCATATACACGGTGCAGGAAGGTCTTGCCATCAATGGTTACCTTTGTACTCTTGTTAACTTTTCCAGCATATCCACCGCCCAGAGCACTCAGGATGGTGAAGTTAGGAATACCCTTTGAGTTGTCGAAGACAGAAATATCCTCTATCTCAGTATTGTAGATTCCGTAGTCGCCATTCACGTTCACGGTAACGTCGGTGCTGTCCACGGTTGTATTGATACCATAGCCACCGCCGAATACAGCGAAGTGAGGATGCTCGCTGTCGTCGTATGCTTTCTTCCATTCTTCTGTTTTCAGGAGTCCGAATGGGGTCATACCTTTCAGGATGGTAAGGGTAGCCTTTCCTGTTACGTTGCAGGCTTGGTTACCGCCACCATAGATATTATGAGGGCAGACGAACTGACCGTGATTGAAGAACTCGTTCTCGTTGTCATTCCAGTAGATCCACTTTGTTCCGTTCCATTTCTTGTCCCATATCACATTGATGGAGAAGTTGTCCTGCTTCTTTCCGCTTTCTCCTTCTGTCTGTGCGCCCTGGTCTTGAGCCAGTTTTACAAAGGTATTACCTGTTACGTCGGCATAGGTATAGAGGTTTGCGTCAAGCAGCTTGCCCTTGTCGTCCGTAATCAAGCCCTTTCCTCCGCCATAGATTTCTCCAGCGAAGTTGGCTGCATATATATTAATATGTGTATCTCCCTCTACCTGTGCTCTGTTTCCACCGCCATAGATGTCGCCATAGATGGATGGTGCCTGTGCAGAGGTGCCGTAGAAGTTGAGGTTGGTGCCGCCAAGTACCTTTCCTACGAGTTCTGGATGCCAGGTATCGTCAGCGATGGTTGTATTGCTTTCCAATCGTATCTTTCTTCCGTTACCGCCGGCAAACACATCCCCTCTGATGTCGGCATTGTCGCTGATGGCTATGTTGGTGCCTTGCTCTACTACAGCCATGTCGCCACCGCCATAGATATTCTTAAAGAAGGTTCCACCGTTAATCTTGACAGTAGACTTTCCATAGATGCGTGCCATCTTGTCGAGGGTGGTGATGTCTGAGGAGTTGAGCCGTTTGGCATCAGCCACACCATATCCACCACCGAATACAGGGCAGTGGAAGTTACCGCCATTGATGGTCAGTTCTACGTTGCCGTATATCTTGCCGAGGTCAGTATATTCAGCAGCATTACCGCCCTTTTGGTCTGTAGAATAGAAATAATCAGTTCCACGTCCACCAGCAAAGATGCCGTTTTTGCAATAGAATTCTCCACCAGTGATGGTAAGTGATGCTACGGTTTCTCCTGCTTTTCCGTATATGTTTCCACCCTCTTTACTTGGAATAGAATTTGCTTTCCAAAGGTCTTTGCTCATATATCCGCTTCCTCCGGCATAGATTCCGTCAATCTTTCTTGTTTCAGAACCGAAGATACCTCCTTCTATGATTATTTTGTTATGGGTCAGTCGTGGGTCTACCTCGGTATATGTATGTGTGTCAGCATTGTAGCAATTATACATGCAAAGATTAGCTTTGGCAGTATTATAGTTGCCGAAAGCCATGACCGATTTCGTGCTGCTGTTTGTCCAGTAAGGGATGCGCTCGTCCGTTGTATGATAGGTGTCATCTCCGATACCGTTCATACCACCAGCTCCAGCACCGTAGATACCGCTGAAGATGTTTTCCGAATTACATTCAGAAGGAATTTTGAAGGTTCCACCCTTGATGGTGATGGTGCTATAACCGTAGAATGGGTTTTCTACCAATTGACCACCACCAAAACCACGTCCTGCACTACCTCCGTAAATCTCGGTGATTTCTACACGGCTATTGACATCCGTATTCTTATTGTTACTTTCAGATTGTGCAGGGTCTATCAGAATGTTGGCGCGTCCCATATAGGTGTTGTAAGGCGCTTTGTAATTACTTGTGTTGCGTCTTGCACCCAAAGAACCATTTACCACTCGGCCTATCTTTCCGCTCTTGATGATGATGTCCACATCGCCCACCATAGCTCCCTCATGGTTGCCGGCAAGGATGACGGCAATATCGAGGGTAGGGGTGTGACTACCATTGTTTTCTTTATGGGCTTCGTTATATTCCCGGTCAATATCCACGTCGATGCTACACTTGATAGGCATGTTTGGGCTACCCATCACACCGTTTCTCTGGTCCACCGTCTGTCGTCCACCTACGCATATTGTAGAGTAGTGTCCCGACTTGATTTTGATTTTGAAGCCTTCATGTCCATGTGGCAGCGCATCATCCATCTTCTTCAGGTTTCCTTCTGTTGATAATGGTGCAAAGCGATTGTCATCCATGAAGCCGCCAAAGATCTGGAATGAGGTTGATTTGGCTCCATCAATCGTACCGTCACCATTGAACGGTTCTGTATAGTTTATCATCTGTATGCCTTCACCCATCTCCAGGTTATAAAATTGGCAATACAGGATGTCATATTTTTCACCACTATAATCGTTTCTCTTGAAGGTGAGATGCTGGAAACGGGTATCTCCATAAATAGGTAGCCCATCGCTTCTCTCATTTCCTCCTCTCATCTGTATAACTCCACCATAATCTACATCGTTCCAACTACCCGTTATGGTCGTATTCTTGAAGAAAGGAGAGGTACTCTTCTTATTCTCCCATTCAGAACTTGTATTGAATGTTACAGATGTGAAGCCGTCGTTACCGTTGTTGGTAACATCTTTGTCACTCGTTCCCATCAGCACGATGGTGTTGTCGTCCCATGATCCTTGCTTTTCCAACTTGGAATATGCGCCCTTCCATGTCCTTACTGCAGTCTCTGGAGATTGACCGTCATTACTGTCGTTTCCGGCATTGTATGATATAGTCTTTCCTTCAGCTGTTGTTCCAGTAGCGCCAGCAGGGCATAGATATACCACGCTCTTGGTATAAACCAACCATGTTTTTAATAGCTCAACTCCGTCTTTGGTTGTTACTATCACATGACAGCTCAGCTTGTCGGTAGAGCCAAGAGATGACTTGTCGAAAGTAGGCTCTGTGCTTACTTCTACATCATTCTTTACCCACGAATATTTGATATCAAGATTATCGTTGTTGTCCCAAATATTATTATTTATGTCAATGTAGATTGTATTCTCTTTGTGCTTCATCACAGCATTCACTTTTCTTGCTTCAATCTTTGCCACTCCCGATTGCGAACTGCCATCTTCCAATTTTGCATAAACATACTGGTCGAAGTATTCGAGCGAGATGCTGAAATTGTTATATGGATTGTGCTCGTTCTGTAGAGTCCAATTCTTCTTGTCTGTAGATGTATACCAGTAATATTTCTCGTTTCCTGCATTACCTTCAGTAGTCTCTGCTGTGATGATCGTATTATAGTCACGCCTGACAATCAGCTTTGTTGAACCGAAGTTAAAGCCTGTACCAGAAGTATAGCTCCAGTTGAGCTTGTCTTGAAAGTTGTTGGTTGATATATACTGGTTGTTCTGGCTTGCAAATGTTGTTGCAAACTCATCAACTTTCTTCTGGGTTCCCAGATTCTTTCCACCATCTACGTACTGGGTGTAATACCATGTAGAAGCATATTTTTTGGCATTATCTTCGTTTTGACAATTGGCAGTGATGCCACCTTTGTTGATCTTGGTACTTGTATTTTCGATGTTAAGCCCATTGCCAAAGAGATAGATGTTGGTAGGCTCTATGATATTATCGCCTCCTTTCATGTCATAGCTGAAGCGACCGAAACCTTGGGCTATGTGGAACTTATCGTTATGCACGCTTGTATTCTTCAGCATATTTATCTGTGTATCAGCTGCTATGTTGAAGATTCTGAAAGTTTCGTTCTTACTGTAGGTCTGTACATTTCCAGCTATACCGCCAATTTTGCTTTCATTGTTAATCTCGTATGTTTCGTCGTTATCCTTTATTTCTGAGCCACGGATAATGATGTTGCTGAGTTCAGTATTGCCGTATATCTCACCAGCTACTACGCCCACTTTATAATCGGGACCATAAGGTTTGAATCCTGGTTTCTTTTCTACCGTAGCATTCTCGATGATGAGGTTTGTTACGGTAGTAAGGTTAGTGCTGCTTTCACCTTGGAGTGTTGAGAAAAGTCCCCATACACTCTTGGCTTTCCTGGCATCGACATCTTCCCATTGTATATGCATATTTTTGATGACATGACCATTGCCATCAAACTTTCCGAAAAACAAACGGTTCTCGCCATTGCCGTCGTTATAGTATTTACCGATTGGCATCCAGATACCGCCACTCAGGTCGATATCGGCAGTAAGCTTAAAGTATTTGCCAAGGAAAGCCTGTGGTGTGTTTCCGTTGTTCACATCACGTGCCAGTTTGGCGAGCTGTTCTGCCGTAGCAATCTCGTATGGATTGGTCTTGCTTCCATCACCCCCTGCATAGCTATCGGCATAGATATCTATGGAATAGTATTTGTTTGTTGTCTGAGCCCATAAGGTTTGTCCACACATGAGCCATAGGGTCAGAATGCCAAGAAGTATTCTGAATTTTTTGTTTTGTGTATTGTTATCTTGTTGCTTTTTCATGAGTCTTCATTTATAAGCGATTCTTTTTTTCTTTGTTCTTATGTTTCTTCGTGGTATAGGTCATGAGGGTATTCTGTTATTACTGTATCAGGAGATGCCCCGTATAGGCATCCTGGTCAGCCAGTACATAGAGGTATCTTGGCTGGATGAGTATATTGATGTTGTAAATCGCTGCCGTTTGGGCAGGATTGAGTGTTTCGAAATATTTATTTCCCAGGATGATGGTAGAGGTTACGTCCTTACGGGTAACCGTTTCTTCCTTTTCATCCTTCAGGATTACATCGTAGGTGACGGCAATGGTGGGTACGAAAGAGGCATCGGCGATGGCATAGAAGGTGGTGCCCCAACGGTGATACTTACTGTCGTCAATATCCATAGATTCGTTGGCTACCGGAGTAAATGGGGTTTCTGAATTTTTATCCTTTGCCAGCTGGATGGCGTTTTCTTCCGTTATAATTACCTTGTTCAGATTGCTCCATTGGATGGCTTTTGCCGTCCACTCATTGTTACTCCAGGTATAGCTGCGGCTTACGTAGCCTCCCGTTGCCAGTCCTTTGCCGTAAATCTTGACACCCTTGATGCGGAAGTAGCGGATGGCATTCATCTTCTGGTCCAGTTGGAAGTTGAGGTTATAGCCCGTCAACGTCTGGTCGAAGAGGAAAGTAACTACTCGTCCAAAGGTTGTATCCGAACCTCCTGCCGTTGTACTTCCCTTATGTTCCGGTTTGGCGCAGATGATTGGCGCCTGTCCTAAATCTTTTTGAGCAAGGATAGGGGATGGGTTGCCATTTATGGTTGGCATGGAGAAAGGAATCGTCAGGAGATAGGTACTTTCTGTTGCCGATGGCTTACTGAGGGTTGCTTCAGTAGAATGCGGCATATATCCGAAGAAGTCGAAGTTGCTGTTTGGGTAAGCATCCCATCGCTTTTCTTCCTTTGTGCTCCAGGTCTTGGTCGATGTATTGTAATCTACCAGGATATTGTCGAAGATGGCGTGGTTTTTGCCTCCTGTCTCTGTACCAGTGGTTTCAAAGCTATGAGTGGCAAAGTTGTAATAGCCGAAGACGCCCATGTTTTGTGGGTGCATTCGCTGAACCGGATCATAGCTTTCATATCTGTCATCCGCACGTGTCGTCATCTTTTGTGTCCGTGCAGCAAAGGTGATATATCGGTAACTGTCGGCGTGCTGGATAGGCAGGTCGTTGCTTTCGCAGGCAGTGAGACTTGCGAGGAAGGCAAAGAGGGGTATCATCAGTTTTTTATTCTTCATAATGAGTCATGTGGGGCGTTACCAGTCTTCGGTACCGCCATTATTTTTAATAGGAGTTTCCACCCATTTCTCCACCTTCATATTGGTGAAGGCAATGTTGGGTCCTGCTTCTGTTATTTTAAAGATGTATGTATATTGATAGCCCGCCTTCCATTGCATGTATTCTGCCGGAACGGTGGCTGTAGATTTCTTTCCGTCTATGGTGGCGCTGATGATGTAAGCGCCCTGCGGTTTGTTACTGTCTCCCAATGGTGGAACGTAATACCATTTCTTTCTTTCTGTAGCCTGATGATTCAAATCAGCATCTTCCTCGTAAGGAATGGTGAATTTGATGGGCTCAGTTCCTGTTTCTGTAGTTACCCATTTATAGGAAGCTTTGGTTCCTGTTCCTGTAATAGGGTAGCTGGCGATGATCTTTCCCTTTGTAGGTGAATGTTCATCGTTTATATTTTTGAAAACAATATCGGTGATAGAGATTTTGGTATCTTTCAGATAATTGAATTTGAATCTTACCTTTGTGATGATAGGAGCAAAGGTGAGTTTTACGCATGCCCCGTATTTCCTGTTTTCGAAGTTCTGGTTGTCTGACAGCCAGAGGTCTGAGATATATGGGGTGGTAACTGCGGTGGCATCCTTATTGTAAGTGAATGGGATAGAGAAGGATGCATATTTTGCTGTGGAACCTTCTATCGATGTAGGTTCCTGGAAAGATGGGGCTGAACTGTTACCGGCTGCTGTCGGGATGCTATAGGCTAAGAAGCGATAGCTGGTAGCGGAATAGTCCCAGTATTTGATAGTTTGATTAGCGTTCAGTTTATCATTGTGAATACCCACGTATTCCCAATCGGCAGTATTGCTGGAGGTTGTGTTTGCGGTTTGTTGTGTCCAGTTGACGGTATATGCATCCATTACGTTTTGGGACTTGTCGAATCCGCTGGTGTAATTTCCTCCTGTGGTTTTATATCCCCATACTTTGAAGGTTTTGGAAATAGTTTCCAGTCCTGTTTCTTTATTTGCACGGGTAGTAGGTGCATCTTGCCATGTTCCGCTATTTCCTCCGAAAGAGATACTTACTCCCTTCGGTTCTTCCGGTTGAGTAGGCACATCCGGTTCTTCCTGCCCAGATCCAGCGCAGGAAAAAAGACAGAGAGCCATGAATGGTATGGTCAGGATGCGATATAATTTCATTTTCTTCTTGCTTTTTATCATAGGAGCCGGGCAGGGAACATTCAACCCCGTCCGGCCTTAATAGTATTGTTTTGCTCCCAAGTTTTTGGGGGCAAAAGAGAAATCTGTTATTTTGTAGCTGCTGCTACATATACAACCTTATAGGTATATGCAGCTGGTTTATCTCCATCTGCTGCAGTTGTTAAGTACTGGATAGCATAGTAGCCTTCTGCGTTTGGAGTGAATGTAAATGAATTGTTATCTTTTGCAAGTGTTACGTCCTTACTGTTTGTTGGAGCCAATTCCAAAGCTTTAATATTATTTATTTGAAGGTCAGCTTCAGTTCTTTCTTTTGAAAGTTTATAAACAGCTACGTTACCTACAGCTGAACCATCTTTAGACAAAGTCTTTATGTCACCATTTGTATTATCAGTAACAGTAACTTTAATCTCTTTACCTGCTACGTACTTGATACCGCCATTTTCAGCAACAGAACCTTCCTGGTATGTTGTAATTGAAGGAGTTGCAACGGTTGTGGTTGTACCCTGTGTCTTATCTGTCATTTCTGTTACTACAGCATCGAATGTGATAGGGTAGAGACCTGCTGGATCATCCTTAGGGTTATTAGGATCACCTGTAGTACCATTAGTCTTATCAGAAATCTTGAAGAGGTATGTATAGCGAGTATTTACTTCCCATTTGCTGAATGCTGCAGGGATAGCTGCTGTTGCACCAGTAACCTTGATAGTTTCGCCTAAATGATCATCTGCAGTCAGAGTATAGTCACACTTGATGATGATTGGGGCAGCTGTAGTAGCAGAAGGTGTAGGGAGTACAGTGAAGTAGCCATTGGCTGATGACATATCTTTGTCTGTACCATAGAGTTCTTCAACGGTCGCTGTTGGCTTTGTAGCCAAAGGGCTATTAACTTCAAACAAACCTGCATACCAGTTTTTGCTCTTTGTAAGTTGTTCATTACCATATTCGAAGGTGTATGAAGGTTTTGCTGTTGTCCAATCATACTTTACAGTACCTGTGATTCCCGTTCCACCTACAAAGTAGTCTGGTGTAGCAGAAGTAAGGATGACGTTATTGCTTGTAGCTTTTGTGCCATCAGCTTCATAGAATTTTATTTCTGTAATAGAATATCCAGGAATAGTCTCATAAATACCTACGCGAACCATAGCCTGCTGACGATTAAATTCAAATTTTACAGGCTTTTGGTAGTCACTCTTGGGAACTATTATTGGAGTTGCTACATACACAGGATTTGTCTCGAGACGTGTTCCTTCCTTGTTGGCTTCGATATGACCTGCGAGACCAGTTATGGTAGCTGATGGAATTTTCATACCTGCAGTTTCAATATCTTTATTTTTATTGTATGTGAAAGCAGAAATTGGTGAACCTGCAACGAAGTGATACTCTTCAGCTGCGTAGTCCCAATACTTAATATATTGGTTACCTTTTAGTTTAACATTTCCAGAACCATAAGTTGCATCTTTATCTCCTTCTTGTTTATTTCCTACATACTCCCATCCATTGGTATTTGAGGTAGTGTTTTTTGCTTCATCATACCAAACAGAATAATCAGTGAATGAAGGTTCAAACTTATCTACCCCGTTTTTACTCATCTTCTTCACACCATAAACCTTGAACTGGTAGTCGAGCATCTTCTCTGGAGTTCCCTCGTTAGATGTGGCACGAGTAATCTTACCGGCATTTCCAACAAAGTTAATAGCCTTATTGGCGCCAGTCTCAACATTTCCGCCTTCTGTTCCGACGAAATCTTCGCTTGAGCAGCTTGCAAGTGCGAGTGCAGAAGCTGCAATAAATAAATATTTCTTCATATTCTTATAATGTTTAAAAATTTTTATTTTGTTATTCTATATTCTGATTTCATATTCATGTTTATCAATTACATCTCAATTTCCCATTCCTTCTCCTCGAAGTCCTTTACCACCGCATCAAAACCAGAACCGCCGGGACGGACGGGAACCGGTACGTGATCCATATCAACATCTACGGTGATCACTCCTCCACGGAAAAGGCGACGTATCTGGTCGGTCACGTCGAAAACCAAAGTAGAATCCTTGCCATTATAAAACTGCATCGTTACATCCAGATAATGGCGGTTGGTCAAATCCGCTGCCTTCACCTTTTCCAATGACTCCCTGTAAGCCTTGGGGCTCAGCGTGCCCGGATTCATGTTAGGCATCCCGAAAGTGAGAATCTTTCCACCGATGATATCCACCGTCTCACCATTCTTGCCCTTCTGGTCGAACTTCATCCTCAGATTACCGTTCACCGTGATGGCATCCGTACCCGTATGACCCGTATTCAGCGTCACCGACCGGGCCATTCCGCTCAGGTTGGTATTGCCATCTATCGCCGTCACAATGCGACCGTTGCGATTGTTGTTGTGCAATATCACCTGCAACAGATAGATGTAGGTGACCGGCTGGAGCTGAAGGTTGAGCACCCTGTACCAGCAGTTTCTGTCCTCATCAAAGGTAAAGCCATCCAGGTTCTCATTAATCTCGATGCCCTTCTCATATCCGGCAAAGAGTTCCTCCGGCTGATAGAACGCCCTCGGAAATTGGGGAGCGTTGTATTTCACGGGATGCATCGTCTCGCCCGTTTTCGCCGTTACGTAATCGTAGGTGCTCTCCTCATCGATTCTTACACTCTGCACTCCGTCCGGCGTCTGGATATCGTTCCATGCCAGAATGTCCCAGAATCCGAAATCATATTTCGCCGAAATGAAATTACTGGTGATGTAATGCTTGTAGGGAGAGCTGTGCGGTGCGCCCGATACCCTTCCGGTATAATAGCGGCGAATATCGAATGCCGTCGGCTCGGTGTAACCCAGGATGCCGAAAAGTTCCTTGTCTTTCTCATCCCAACCATAAAACCATTCTGCCTTCCAGTCATATACCACGTCATATTTCAGTTGGTAATCCCAATAAACATCGAGCTTCAGGTCGATGGTAGGCATATCCATTGTAATATCTTTTCCGCCCTGGTGCAGGTTGAGCATCGGCTCTCGCTCGCAACTGGAAAGGAAAATGCCCAGCAGGGCGATATTCCAGAAAATCCTGTTATTCCTCATACGCCCTCCTTGTTTTTTCCTTGCTGCGGAAGCTTGCGCCCTTCTTGTGGTTGCGGCGATAGAGCAGGTCGTAGCTGAGGCTTATCTCCAGTCGGGTAGGACCCATCCAGTTGTAGATATGCTTGCGCTTTCTGAAATCCTTGGCGTCGCCGTACCATTTGTAGTAATACTGCTCCTTGTCGTAGTCGGGGTCGATGGGGCATCGCCACTGGTATGGGTCGTAGTGGGTATTGAGAAATCCAGCCTGCAGACCGATGTCGAGTCGCCAGTGTTTGGAGCGGTCTAGCGGTATCGCCCAACCCAGTCCCAGTCCGGCTCCCCATCCTTCACCTTCCCATCCCCGTTTTTCGTCGAAGCATATATTATATAGGAACGCGTGCGCGTAAGCACTTACGAAGAACCCCCTGAAACCCGTTTCGCCGCTTTGCAGGTAATATCGGGTATGCAACTGGTAGTTGCGCAACTGGAAATATTTATGCTCTTTGTAGTTCTGCCACCAGGGACCCTCGAAACTGGCACCATAGGTGAAATGTCCGGACAGCGGATAATACTCAATAGCCACGTTGGGGATAGGGCAGAGGCGGTCGTAGCCCGGCATATAGGCGAAGTCGTATAGCAGATTGGTCTTGATGCTCAGCAACTCACGGCGTTTCCTGCTGCTTTCAGCCGGTTCCGGTAGCGGCATTTCCACATAGATGTTGGGCTTAGGAAACGGCAAGTCCGTATGAATGAGCTTTGCCTCGGGCAACCGGATGGTATTTACGAGCCGTTCGTCTATCGGCATGATTCTGACGGCACGCAACTGCGGAAAATATTTCTTGAGCAGATGGTTCCAGATTTTTCCTCCTTCCAGCCGTTTCAGTTCCGCCTTCAGCTGGTCACCTTTTCCGTCATGTTTTCTGATGATGGTCTTTACTATAGGCAGGTACTTGTCGTGCTCCATCTGCATCAGCGAGAGGAGGAGCGGATAATCTTCCGGCACCACATCATATCTGATGCGCTTGGTGTTGATACCGTATCTGCCTAGCAAGGCATCCATGGAAGCCTTTCGGCTCCGGGCAAGTCGCACGTTGTTGGGAGTAGGACCTTCTGGTGACGCCGTAGCACGCCCAAGGATGATGCCCCTGTCTCCAAGTGCTTCCAGCTCAGGAATCAGAAAATTGTTAATCCAGTCTTTGTCACTCTCGCTGATATCAGTTCGGTTGACGACAAAGACTATAGGGCGCGAGTTATTTATGAACGTACTGTCTGTGGTTTTCACCTGGGCAGATACATTCATCGTTGCGCATACCAAAAATGAGATTAAAACAATCTTTCCTTGCACTTTTGACTTTTAACTAAATTAGTTTGGTTTATTCTATAATATATTCCAGGAAGGCTGTAGGTAGATAAGCAGTAGCCATGGTAAAGCCGCCGTCGACGATGATGGCAACGCGCTGCTGCCCCTGATACCGTGCCACTCTTCCTGTCAGTCCCTTAAACTTACCATCTATCACCCTGACCATCTGTCCTTCCTTGAACTTCTGTACCTCTTCTGGCACATAGAGGATATCATCCGCTTCTGATTCGCAGATAATCTTCAGTCCCTCAATCTGGTTCTGGGGAACAATCAGAGGAGATTTCGTAATCCTTGCCCCTTCATGCATGTGTCGGTAATAGAAGCGGAGATATGGCAGATTCACATTATCATACACATAACTTTTGATTTCCTCTTCGGTACCGAAAGCAAAAAAGATGTTGGGCAGTCGGGATTCCGTTACAACCTTACGTTGACCTCTTATTTCTTTCATCACCTGGATGGTAGGGTAGAAAGCAGAAACGCCTTTTGCTACGAGGTAGTCGTAGGCTTTCTTCTCTCTTCCGTAGGTAGTTCGGAGTGCATACCAGTTCTGTTGTTCTTTAGAATTTTTCGTGATAGATTCTGTTTTCGCAGGTATACAATGGGTGGACACCCCTGTATCTGAGCTAGCCGCAAGAATCTTGTTTCTAGCTTCGGGGAGGGCGCTGGAGATAAGTCCAACGCAAGAACCTTTATCTGCATGCTGAGTGCAGTTATCCTTCTTCACTGTAATCGCAAATGCTTTTATATATCAACCTATTCTAGACAGAACCCGGTTAGCGGGTGCAAAGATACATATTTTCCCTGTTTTAAAATGCTTAAACCTTGGAAAATATTCAATGCTTAATCCTTTTTGACGTATTTTGGATAAAAATCCTGCTATTCTGTTCCTTTTTGCTATAAAACATGCTCGTTTTCTCTGTTCCTGATCCTCCATTAAGTCTGTCTGCTGACTGATGAATCAGGCATTTTTTTGTGTTTTTTCACTTTGAACGCAAATTAAACCATAAAAAAATGTGCTCTTTCAGAAAAAAGTGTTACCTTTGCAGCCGCTTAGAAGCATTTATATAAAATAACGTTATAAAAATTTTTATGAACTTTACACTATTTATCACCGTTTTGCTGACGGCTGTAACCTTGGT
>ERZ1023617.195-NODE-195-length-28586-cov-13.259052_pt1 | contig 28586 bp, 18 predicted proteins | sample MGYA00380328_ERZ1023617 | MGnify/ENA primary metagenome ERZ1023617 (study PRJEB33179, sample SAMN07448977) | human gut metagenome | biome: Human-gut; feature: Human associated habitat; material: Faeces | host: Homo sapiens | place: India: Bhopal | collected...
TTCAAGTAATAAGTATGTTCTTCAAGTAATAAGTATGTTCTTCAAGTAATAAGTAATAAGTAAAAAGTAATACAAACTTGCTGTCCCCAAGCAAATATTCATATAAGTTTTCATGCGCCAGCCCAACCCCGTGAGGGGTTATTCATGGTCATTTTCTTTCCCCATCGCGTAGCGCACATTAAATTATGGATAAATTACGACTCATTGATGATCATTTTTGACCTAAAAAAAATCATTCATGACAAGAATTTTTTTTGTCTCATTCACAAACATTTATGACCATTTCCAAGCGCGGAGCGCAAAAACATTCATGAACATTTATGGCTCATTGATGATCATTTTTGACTAAAAGAAAAAAGTCATTCATGACAAGAAAAATTTTTGTCTCATTGATGACCATTTTTGACCAAAAAAACATCCATACGCAGCGTGCGTAGTTTGCTTTTATTGCATACAAAAGCCAGGCATGTGAATTCGAGATAAACCCTCATTCACATGCCTGGCTACCATATATCACCCCGAATGGGGTGAGAATTTAAGTAAAATGTATAAGCATCACAGAAGCATTCCGCCATAGTTTGTAATACTTAATACTTAACACTTAATACTTAAGCCTTCAAGTATTCCGTCACATTCTTCTCAATACGAGCAAGCACGTCACCAGATTCCTCAGGCACGAACTTTTCACCCGTAATATGCTCATAAAGTTCGATGTAGCGAGCAGAAATACTATCCACGATTTCATCAGTCATTTCGGGAACCTGTTGACCCTCCTTACCTTGGAAACCATTATCCATCAACCATTCACGAACAAACTCCTTAGAGAGCTGCTTCTGCGGTTCACCCTTTGCAAAGCGATCCTCGTAGCCCTCAGCATAGAAATAGCGTGAAGAGTCAGGCGTATGAATTTCGTCCATCAAATAAATCTCGCCATTGTGCTTACCAAATTCATACTTCGTGTCCACCAAAATCAAACCACGTTGCGCAGCAATTTCAGTACCACGAGCAAAGAGTGCAAGCGTATACTTCTCAAGCACCTCATACTCCTCAGGCGTAGCCAAACCACGCGCCAAAATCTCCTCCTTCGAGATATCCGCATCGTGCTCACCAATCTCAGCCTTCGTAGTAGGCGTAACAATAGGCGTTGGGAACTTCTGGTTCTCCTTCATACCCTCAGGCAACTTCACGCCACAAATTTCGCGAACCCCACTCTTATAGGCACGCCATGCACTACCACAAAGATAGCCACGAACAATCATTTCCACGGGGAAGCCCTCGCACATCACACCCACAGTAACCATAGGATCGGGCGTAGCCAACTTCCAGTTCGGACAAATGTCTGTTGTAGCGTCCAAGAACTTAGCCGCAATCTGGTTAAGCACCTGACCCTTAAAAGGAATGCCCTTCGGCAAAATTACATCAAAGGCAGAAATACGGTCAGTAGCCACCATAGCCAAACGGTCGCCAAGGTTATACACATCGCGCACTTTACCATGATAAACACTCTGTTGTCCAGGAAAATGGAAATCTGTTTTTGTTAATGCTGACATTGTTATATTGTTTTTTTAATAGAGCAAGAGCCTTTTACAACCCTCATTCTTGATTTTAAATACTATTATTAAAACGACACAAGCGAGCCCCCTTGCAAAGAAAAACCACCTTTTCCCTCTGCAAGACGACCCGCCTTCATGCACGTTATACTTTAACATTCGCAGCCGCCTCTTCGCGCAACTGCTTCTTGCGTTCATCGTCACGGTTATAAGCCTCAACAATTTTAGTCACAAGTTTATGACGGATAATGTCCTTCTTGTTCATTTCAATAAAGGCAATACCCTCAATCCCCTGCAAAATACGTTGCGCCTCCACCAAGCCACTCTTTTGCGAAGGTGGAAGGTCAATCTGCGTGCGGTCACCCGTCACAATCATCTTCGTATTCCAACCCATACGAGTCAGAAACATCTTAATCTGCGCTGTAGTAGTATTCTGCGCCTCGTCCAAAATCACCACCGCATCATTCAACGTACGTCCACGCATAAAAGCCAAAGGGGCAATCTGAATCACATTCGTGTCCAAATACTCCTGCAATTTCGCCGCAGGAATCATCTCCTGCAACGCATCATACAACGGCTGCAAGTACGGGTCAATCTTATCCTTCATGTCGCCAGGCAAAAAGCCCAACTTCTCGCCAGCTTCCACCGCAGGGCGACTCAAAATAATCTTCTTCACCGCCTTACTCTTCAAAGCCTTCACAGCCAAGGCAATCGCAGTGTACGTTTTACCCGAACCCGCAGGTCCCACAGCAAAAATCATGTCACACTTATCATAAGCCTCCACCAATCGGCGTTGATTTTCAGAGCGCGGAGTAATCGGTTTACCCCCAGTGCTATACACAATCACATCCGTAGCAGCCTCAGCATGCGACACATGCCCTTTCAGCGTGTTCACAATGTCCTCCTCCGTCAGATTATTGAATTTAGCACAATGCTTTTCAAGTTTCCGAAACACCTCCTCAAAGTTAGCCATTTCCTCCTCATCTCCCATCACACGCACCACATTGTCGCGAGCCATTAGGCGAAGTTTAGGGCACAATGCACGCAACAGTTTAATGTTCGCATTGTTAGCCCCGTAAAAAATCACGGGATCAGCCTCCTCGAGTATGAAATGTTTCTCAATCATTCAAAGCAGTTTTCGTCCAGCAAAAGTGGACATTTAAAAGATGTTTGTTATTTTTGTAGTGCAAATTTAAGTAATCCCACCGAAATGCACTAACTTTGTGTGCGCAAAATCAGTAAAAAAAATCGATAATCGTAATGAAACGTTTCTATACCCCCCGCCGCATTCACTTTTTGTCGGCGTTTTGTCTGCCTGTAATTGTATTAGCAATAGCCAAATGCATCAACCCCGATTTAGGCATAATCCCCCAATCGTGCACCCCATCCCCACAAGCCGTAGTGCAGCACACCCCCGATAGCATCGAGTTACAATCACAGTTAGTCGACAGTTTACTCCTACGCGAGCGTCGTCGTCCCCTATTAGTCAAGGCAGATGGCAGTGCCATCAAAAATCGCATAAAGAGCGTCCCCAAGTTCGAGACCTCCTTCCCCGACCTCAACGACATACAGCTCACAACCGCCAAACGTTTAGGCGTACCACAAATAGAGAATCGTGATGCAGCCCATCAACACATGAAGGACCTCGTCTACATAGCCGACAATCCCTTCTATAATGTGCAGCGTCTCAACCAATCCATCCCCTACTTAGTGCCACGTGCAGCAGTACTGCTCGATGCCATAGCCCGAGCCTTCAACGACTCATTAGCCACCAAAGGCTACGCACCCCACAAACTCATGGTAACCTCCGTACTACGAACCAAGGAAGATGTCAGTCGCTTGCGCAAGTTCAATCAAAATGCCTCCGAAAACTCATGTCATCAATTCGGCACCACCTTCGACATCTCCTACAATCGTTTCCTTGAAATCAAGCCCAATGGAGCAAGTGAAATGCGTTGGGTAGCCGAATTCAAGCGCATCCTTGCCGAAGTCCTTGCCGACATGCGCAGCCAAGGCACCTGCTACGTCAAATACGAAGTTCACCAATCCTGCTTCCACATCACAGCAAGATAACCCCCTTCATTTTTAGGTCACGAATAGCCATCAATGAGCCACGAATTTTCCATAAATTCTTATTTTTGAATTTCCATAAATACCCCCTTTCGGGGTTTGGACTATCGCGAGAGATTTATGGAAAATTTATGGTTCATTGATGATCATTTATGACTAAAAAACAGTTTGTATTATGATATTCAACAGCTTGTAATACTTAATACTTAATTTTTTATGGCTCATTGATGAACATTTTTTGACCAAAAACCACCCATCATCTTTTCATGCTCCAGCCCAACCCCGTGAGGGGTTTATTTGTGTCTATTTCCTTCCCCATCGCGTAGCGCCATACATATCACGAAAGATTCTATAAAAATTTATGACTCATTGATGATCATTTATGACTAAAAAACAGTTTGTATTATGATATTCAACAGCTTGTAATACTTATTACTTAATACTTAAATTTTTATGGCTCATTGATGGACATTTTTGACTAAAAAAGCAGATATTCAACAGCATGTAATACTTAATACTTATTACCTATTACTTTGAAGAACGTACTTATTACTTATTTTTACCTTACAGCATTTCCAATTGCATACAGCGGATAAATCAGAATATCATTAAAAGCACCAAAATTTTCAAGAGACGTGCGAATTCCCTTGCTAAGATGTTTAGAATCCAAAAAGATACGCAAGCTTTGCATAGAGCCTCTACTTCCAGCCTTCACCTCCACTGGAAAGATAGTACCCTGGCGAGAAATAACATAATCAACCTCAGCATTAGAATCCTTCTTTTCTTGATGCCAACAATAAAGATTATCGTTATTATATGGTGAGCGATTTTTAATCAACTCAGTCCCCACAAAGACCTCAGCCAAAGCACCTCGATTAATAAGTTTCAAGTCGTTCGAAACCAAAATATCAGTTAAGTCAAGCTCCAGCATACGCTGCAACAAGCCCGTATCGATAAAGATATAGCGTTTATATTTTTCCTTGGCCTCTGCAAAAAGTGGCACGCCATTACTATCAGTGCGTACTACCGAGTAAATAAGCCCTGCCATACATAACATATCCAACGCCTCCTTAATAAGAGGAGTTTTATAAGAAGTATCTACTTTACTATACACAAACTTACCTTGTCCTTGAAGAGCCACAGACCGAAGCACATCTCTCAACAAACTCTCAGGAATCTTTTCATGATATTTTTTAAAATCATCTTGATAAGATAGCATCAACTCGTTTAAAATCTGTTGGCATTCAAGCAAATTACCAGATCTAACATACTCAGCCACACATTCGGGCATACCACCAATTACCAAAAAAAATACGGAAAATCTCCAGCGCATTAGCGTGAATGAGTTCAGGCAACGGATTTTCAGGACAAGCTTGACAAATCATGTCAACCCCGAGATATTGTACCACACTGAAATTCAGTGCTTTGCGTACTAAGAAACCCCATCGTGTGGACAATGTGTGGACATAAATCCTTGATTATCATCCCCATTTCAAGCGATTTCCTATTGCAAAATTAGTACAAATGCACGAAACTGCAAAATAAAATGCTAATATTTTGCATGTGTGTGGACAATGTGTGGACAACTTTTGGTATTGCGTCTTCCCATCTTTCATCATATCTCCAAGTATTCATTCGTAGAAACCACGTTCGTATTTACATCAAGAAAAGAGTACACAGCCTTCGTCTTAGCCCTCATTCTTTTGTCATTAGTTACAAGTACATCACAGATTTGTGCAAAATAGGCATGAGCAGCATCATATAATCGTGCAACATTCGAATGCGATGTTTTCTTGTCGCCCCAGTAGTTGGCTGAATCTATCAGATTAAACAACGTATGATACAAAGGTTTACCACCATATGCCTCTGTTTCTTTCAGATATGTTAGTAAATCCATATTGTTAAGTTTCTGTTTCATCCTATCATCAATCATTTTCAACACTAATTCTGGACTTACATTGTTGAAGATAGTATTGTCGAAATTCAATTTTTTACGTAATTCCATAAACAAGTCATCGCCAGTGTTTACCTGTTGTGCTATAAAAGCACGCAAAGGGTTATCACATAATCTATACATTTCCACTGGTTCATTTTCATATATTTCAGGAGCCTCAAATCCCCCCGTCATAATATTGTTGCGCCCACATAATTGCGAGATTAGGCTTAGCCTCCCTTCTTGCGACACTTTGTAGTTTCCCTTAGCCTCTAACAACTCATTAATGTGAGCATCCGAATAGTAATATGTCGCACCAGACATTCCCGTAAAGTCTTCGACAGAATACTTTTTAACCTCTATATCAACAAGTACATTATTATCTATATACACCTTCATCTTCTATCTCCTTCTTTTATATATCTCATCTATGATTTTTTTAAATCGTGACGAACTTAATGCATCCAGATTGTCAGCATTTGCCCAGTCTATATATTCTTTGATAACTTTAAACAGACCATACACCTGCTCTATCTCTTTCAATTTCACCTCTTCAGGCTCTGCCATGTCGGGATCTATGGCTCGTAACTCTTCTACTATCTCCGTTCGTTTATCCTTTTCTTCTTTCCAATGCTTTATTAGTTCCACATAGAAATTGTCATCTCTTATAGTATCATCAACCACAACGGGGAGCATTCTGTACTTATAATCAACATTTTCCATAATACCCGATAGTTCGTACATACAATTTTTCGATCTTAGGTAAGGCCTGCTCAGTACCACTATAACAGTTTTCCCTGCCCTTATGGCATTCATAAACTCCTTGATATTGGTCGTATAAGGACAGTCTTTCTTGTCTAATTTAAAAGGAATACCTCTATTCTCCAATACAAATCCAAGATAATCTACTATATGCGCCGAATGGCCTTCCCAATTGTAAGATATGTAAATACCTTCATCCTCACCCCATGGTTTCTCTTCAGACTTCTCCTCTTCTGTTTTCGCCAAGTGTTCTCCATTTACTATCTGCATAGCTTCACTGATGTCGCCAATACCAGAATAAGCTGCATAGTATTTATCTTCGAATCCGATGATATAACGGTTCAGATATTTATACATTTCTCCCATTTGGGTTAACTGACGCAAATATTGTGTTACCTCCATTAATGTATCCTTACTTTTTATGGCAATCTTTTCCAAAGAGTTAAGTATACTATTTAGCATAAATTGACTATCCAACTTGCGCTCATGGCTGTAGCGGATAAAATAGCACAACGATGAAATGGCATTCGGATTGTCATAGTTAAAGTGGTAGTTATCCTTGTCTTTTATCATTTCTGGGTGTGTCACAAGATAGTATAGCGCAACCATGCTACCGATACTTATCAATAGACGTACTGCTTGCTCTAAATCATACCCGTCAAGACTCTTGTACTCTCCTTCCAACCTTTCTCTCACCCAGACCAATTCTTGTGCGTTCCTTATGAGCGTTGAATAGCAGAACAGTCTGTCAGACACTTTCAAACTTGATGCCGCTTTCTTTATTTCTTCTATCTTCATTCCTTTTTTCACAAGAGCTTCCATTACGTTTGTAGACAATGAATATCCTGACAATGCAAAGCGAAGCACAAGGCTATACCCTTCCTCTATTTGGTTTTCTATGATATAGTTTGAGAAAGAATATAACAATGAATATTCTTCATTGTCAATATTTTCCCGTAGTTTTTCTATCACTTTGGGAGCTAAAGTCATAGAATCTACTCTCTCTGTTATATATTTAAATAAAGAGTACTCGCGGCTATAATACTCATCAAAATCTTTTCTATAAATTTTGTAGCTACCATAACTAAGCAGTGAGAGCAACTTCTCAGCAGGAATTTCAAATTCTCCACTCAACATTAATCCTAAGGTTTCTCGCCAGAAGTATATGGGCTCTCCATCGCTTAGTTTTAAAACTGATTCTTTGGCCCATTCTACTATCCGACTCTTGGTCTTCTCTGTTACAGGTAAATCCATATCAGGACTATCCATCATTGCCGACACTTCCTTCATGAAGAAGGATTCATAGATATCTCTGTTCTTGATGCCTTTGATAATTTCTCCAATGTCGTAATGATCATTTTTGTCGGCGAAGAGCAGCAAAAAACTAAATGCATACCGATTGTATCCTTCTTCTTGGTCGCGCAGTTTCTTATAATGCTCTTTCCTGGAACTATGATTGTTCAGTCCAGTCACCATTTCCAGTACAATTTGCTTAAATACAGGATACTCAGCAAAATCTTTAAACGCTTGTTGCCGTCTCTCCCGCCCTTTTGTTATTATTTTAGGCTGAGGGAACTTCTCCTTGTAAAGTATCTCTGCGCATTCTGCCACCTCGGCATAGGGTATTTCATGATACCAACTGGCCTTAGCCATGTCTGTACTGTTGTCTGCTGCAAACTTCTCAAAATCATCCTTGACATCCTCTACAGTCATCCATAAAGCAGCCATAATATAGGCTTGTCTGATGTCTTCCCACTTTGAGGGTCCTTTTTGGGGAGCAAATAGTTCTGCCTGCCTCTCATAGAATGCCATTCTTCCTCTCTCTCGCAAACTGGCAGTCAAATAACAATCCCTGAAAACCAGCAACAATTCTTGTGTCTGATTATTATTATCGAAATGGCGGTGATATTCTTTAAAGGCTTTTTTATAATAAGCCTCAACGACCTCTATCAGTTCTTTATGTCCTTGTTTGACGAATTCGCTCGCCCTTCCAAACACTCCTTTTAGCATGTTTAAGTATTCTTCCTGTTCATCATGATATTCATAATGGGTATGATAGAACGTGTGAGTAAGGATTTTTTCTATACTCTGAATAGATCGTACTTTAGTAAGGGTTGTATAGATAGTCGTTCGCGACACCACATGTGTAGTATGTCCCTCGTGTTGGTTATGAACATTCCCTTCTTTATTGAGTATATAATCTATATAGTTATCGGCCTTGTCCGCTTCACCTATTAGCCTTGTCATTGATTTAATGGCATTATAGTGGTTTGAGTCTTTTACAACGGCAAACAAGCGTTCTAAATATGTCTGCTGCGTAAAAAAGGGATTATCGAAATATAAGAATGACAAATCGTGGTATTTGTCTTCTTTCTTCAATGATTCAGCTGTCTTTTTTACCAACACGCCGAAAAGTTTTTCAGTCAAATCAGCGCTATCAGACTTCAAATCATCCCAGTTAAGGAAATAACACAGACACATCAAGTCTGAATAATAAGTCGTTCCTGTTTCTGTTTCGCTTAATTCATCCACAACAAAACTCACCGTATCTGTCGAATACGCAAATCGCCACAAATCCTCATAATCGCGCGTCATAATGTTCGACATTCTGATGCCTAACGATTTATACTCCAACAGAAGTCCTTTAAACACTTCGTTTCGAGTTTCATCGTCTAGCATATCTCGGTCAATGTAGATGACTAAATCTAGGCTGGCTTTCTTCAACCATTTTAGTATGGCAGAAACCTCTTCTTTCTTGTCTTTTCCATACATCGACAGCCACAGCATAATTATGTTATACCATTCCGGCTTGATACGTCCGTTGGGATGCGTGGCCAGTTGTTTAGCTTTTTCTATACCATGTCTGTTCAAATAGTTGGCAACAAGCCATTCGCGGAATGCGTTGTGTGTAAATGAATACAGACCTCCCTCATTGCGAATAAGGTCATATCGCAAACATTCTTCCACGTTGCCATTATTGTTTTGCAAGCATATACGCAGTTCCTCCTTGTTCAGACTTTGGGCATTCGTCAGCGATAGCCCAAGGGCTACTCTTTCCATTAGTTGAACAGACTCTTCAAAGCTATGTTTTGTCGATAGCGGAACATTCTTTTCTTTTACCTCTTTATTGTAACTGCTTTTTAGAAATAGTCTGTATATCTCTGCCTTACTCTTAGGAAGTTGTTTCCCCTTTTCTTTGTATGCGTCAATCAATACGTTCAAGAAGAAAGGGTTCTTTATGAAGTCTTCTAACTGATTAGCGAAGATGCTTCTCATAAAACCATCACTGTTAACCTCGCGTTTGGTTGCATAGTTTTTAGCATCGCCTATACTTAGTTCTTCCAAAAACAATTCTGTAAATAACTCCAATTGTCGTTCTCTGCGGAAGTTGCTACGGCACGAGAGTACCATTTTCATTTCTGGGTGTTCGTAGGCATAACCTCCTATTTCCTCCAACAAGTCTTCATATTTTTGGCCGTTTACCTCGTCTAGTGCATCAATTACGAGAACTACCTCCTTGCCATCTACGTATTGTGATTCCGGCAAATCTTCTCTCTTAAGTTTCGTATTAGTTCTAATTTCAAAACTCACGGGGAGGTAAAGACCACTTTGTTGCAAATCCCAGCATAGTTGTTTCAGTTCTGTTGTTTTGCCTGTCTGAGCACTGCTATACAGAACAATCTTATTAGTAGAAGTGTCCTCTACTCCAGTTACATAGTCTGCCAATGTATGACGTCCTTTTATTCCAAGCACGTAATATATGAAGTTGTTTTCCGATTGGTCAGACGTGCAGAAACGGCGAATATAGCCATCTACCGCTTTATGTTTTGTCAGTCCTCTACGTATCTGTTTCCCATTTCTAATTTCTTGATTTTTCAGGAGCGCAGTCAGTTTGTCTAGTTTCTCATCTATCGGTATGAATCCTTGTGTGGTAATATAATGGGACACTTCTTCATCTTTACTTAATTCCTCAATCCAAAATTTAGCAAGACCATTCAGATTCACACCCTCTTTTTCCCACTTTTCTGTTGAGTAAAATTCCTTTAGTTGATCGAGGTCGTTAAAATATTTATAGGCAATGTGTTGCCTGACAGCATTGTCAGCACACCATCGTTTCAATGCCGTATGATAACATTTCTCAATCCTTTCGTCCAATGTCGTTTTATCCTTCTTTGAAATGAATTCTCTCAAGGAAGGTAACGAACCTGCTAAATAAGAGGCGATGAACCCCCATAATATAGAATTAATGTCCATTTTATTCCTTTATTTCTTTATATGATAATATCGCTCCGATGGTACCATTGTAGCGATATTATCAAGTAATGTTATTACTAAAACGAGTTCTAAAATTATTGCCCATATCTTGTCCGAAACGTACAACTTGAGATTATCATTGATGACCTCTGTAATAGAAGCTACTGATGGTTTTATACGCTTCACCCCAAATCTTTAATGACCGATTTGAGTTTATGAAATTCGGGATTGTGGAAGGCCGCCATGCACTTGAAAGCATTACAGTGTTCTTCGGCTCGTTCCATAATCGTTTTTACTTTGATTGTCTGATTATTTTTTCTGCCACACCTATAGCGTCAAGTGCTAAAGAGTCTTCACCTTCAAGCGCATCCAATATTTTGTCAGCCAGCCACAAGGTGAGCAATTCTTCTTCATCAACATGGAAATATTCTGCCAACTTAGGTACTTGATTTCTTTTGGCTCTTCTATCTCCACGTTCAATTTTACTGAACATCGGGGTGTCAATTTCTAAATATGCAGCAACTTGTCGTTGCAATATCCCTTGTTCGTCTCTAAGAGACTTTATCTTGTTTCCTAATAACATTATGAATTCAATTTTGAGTTTGCCTAAAAGCATTGAAATAAAATCATTCAACCACCTTCCACTCGCCTCCATTTCGTGGACTTCCGATTCTAATCAACCGTCCTCTTTGTTTTAATTTCTTGATATGGTAAGCAACTCCATCTTCTGTTATGCCGCATACGGATGCTATCTCTTTTGCCGTAACCTTAGGATTTTTGCTGATTATTTTTAGAATAGTTTCCGTAGTATCGGCAGGAGTTTCCGTAGTTACAGAGGATGTTTCCGTAGTATTTGCAGGAGTTTTCGTAGCTGTTTCCGTAGTACTGGCAGGAGTTTCCGTAGTTCCATTAATGCTTCCCTCCAGTTTTAGGCAAGTTTCTATTCTATCAGGATTACTCTTTTCCTCAACAGTTGGTATGCTCCAACCATTATCGTTCCATCCTTTCGCAATAACATCAGCGCCAGTTCCTCCTTTCTCACCAATTCCCAAGAATACAAACATCTTTTGGATTACAGGGTTTCTGCATACACTATGTCCTCCTTCGTAGTATTCTTCCATGCTGATAAGCATTGTACCAGGATTTGACAAAACAATACGGTCGAAGTATCTGTCAATAACAATATTGCCCCTTACCGTATATGCTGCATGAATCAAACTGTTGGCAAAAGCCTCACGCAAAGCTACATGAGCCGTGGTTGTATTATTCCTCATCTGATTGTTGTCAAGACTAAAAGGCACAGGCAAAGCGTGTTGCAATAAAGGTAAGACACGAGTAAAAAACTGATAAAGATTGGCTTCCCATGTTCCATCGGGATATATACGATTTGTCCAACGTACCTGAAGGTCGTCACTCAAATGCTCACGATAGTCTGGGAAAAACTCTTGGCAGCACTCTGGGTCGGTAATACTGTTAGTCTTGCCAAACATCAGCATGCCAGCAACAGTGAATCCTTCCGTTGATGTGGCTCTATCTTTACGATAGGCACCTATGATTTCCAAAAACTTTTTGTCATCAAGCTCTGTCCAAGGATGGTTTTCATGCTTAATATCGTACGCACGACGATATTGGTGCAGAGTAGGTATGTCAATGTCATCAATGGAATAGCCCCTTAAAATTCGGGAGTCTGCTGACGCCCTCATGTTATTGGCATCCGAGTACATTTGCTTTATTTCATCATCACTGCAGAGATAGTCACCCTCATCCCTACGCTTATAAGTATGTCCAAACGGGGTAAGTGTAAGGTGGATGGGGCGCAAGTCATATTGTGCACGAGGAATTCTAAAGGCAAGTAGATATTGCCCTCCGTCAGTCTTTATTTCTTCGATGTCACTCTCTACCAACAATGGAATGTTCACACACGACCTATTGTGTGCGTCATCCCAAAACTGTTTTCTGTATTTTGCTATAAGTTCTTCTGAAAGACCATCTGGTGTAAACTTATGATTTTTCTCCTTCACTCCCAACACAATCGTTCCACCATTGGTATTGGCCAAGGCGGAGAAAGAACGCCAAAATTCAGCTTTCGGAAAGCCACCAGCAGCTGACTTATATTCCACTTCTGAATTCTCCTTCAGTTGGAGCTTTAAACGTATTTGATCTGATATGTTCATAGTGCTCGAATTTTGTTATAGCCAAAACTTCGTTTTTGGGGTATATCATTTAATTTTTTGTATTTATAGCGGATATCCTCATGAAGGACAACGACAAAGTTGAAACCTACAAAAGCAATAAATCATTAACCTCTCATGAATATCAAAATCATAAGAGCCAATAAACCTATAATTAAAATCCAGCGATTTATATTTATGGCACTTCTCGTTAATTCAAATTGAGCATCTATGGAGCCCTTCAAGTTTTCTATATCTCCCTTTATACCATCGCAAAGTTCTTTTGTTCCAGCTAAAACTGAATTTTGATTATCAAGTTTCTGAATTGCCTTAGAAACATCTTCGATAATCTCTTCAGATTTTGCTTTCAAATCTAAAGCATGGTTCTTCACCTCTTCCACGATTACTTCTGCTTGTGATTTTACAGAAGACGGTAGTGCTTCAAGTGAGGATTTAACACTTGCGAGTGTTTTGTCTTGTGAGTCTTGTGAGTTTTTCAATTCTGTTGCAAGAATATCAACCTTCTTTTCTACTTCATTTACCTCTTTAGTTGCCTTGTTCAAGACATCTTGAAGAGAATTAAGTTTATTAACTTGAATCCGCAACTTCTCGTTCTCGGAACCAAATTTTACTATTGTTTCCGAAAGCTTTTCATCAAAGTTTTTAATTGCAAGCTTAACTTCTGCGTTGAATTTGTTGATTACGCAATCACAAGATGTTTTGATAGTATCAACAGCCGAATCAAGTTCAGACGTTTTGTTACCTTGATAATTGCGTATCTCTTCAATAAATGCAGAAATGTCTTTGCCCATAGAACTGAGAGATTCAGAATATCTCCCAATGATTTGTTGTAAACTTTCGCTTGTTGCAATCGTTTCCTCCACCTGTTTCTTGGCAGATTCAACTTCTGCAAGGTTGGTTTCAAGGCGTTCCAAAGCCGCATTAATATCGTATGCCATGTGTTTTATTTGTTTTTATTGTTATTTTTTTTGTTGTCTGTTTTTATGTATTTTCCAGTGAAGTCATTAAACTTCTTCTCATGAATAAAAAGCATTAATGCCTCCTTGCCATTTTTAATAAGATCCTCTTTGATGAATTCTTCTTTCGCTTTATGAGCAAGAATATCATTAAATCGGTCTACATACTTCCATATTTTACTTTTTTCTTTTTCGTATAATGACATAAATCCATCGACATATCCATTCAGTGCATTGCTCTTTAGTGTGTCATTACTTCCTGCTCCTAAAAAGGCAATACAGTAAGTGAGAAGTAAAAGAAGGGTTGCATTGTCAGGATGTGCCCTTAGACATAGCAATGTAGCACCATAAAGATGTTTTAGATTGTCTACTTCACTTCCAGAGTTATCAATTGAGACTACTTCAATGTATTTGAGAACTGTGTCGAAATCTTCTTTTCCGTTCTCATCTGTTTCTTTGGAAAGTGAATAGCATTGTCCATTGACCTCGTAATCATGCCTTGCATATTTTGAATTGAAATACAAGTGGATAAACTCTTTCAGCCATTTGTCATTGTGATCGGCCTCTTGATGGGCAATACTATCCTCACAGACTATGCGCATATCTTCAATAGCACGAAACCGCTTCTTTTCCAAATTATCGTATACGAATGCCGTAAGGAATCCTAAGCATTTGTCAAGGTAGTTGCGACCTTTTTGGGTATCTATTTGCTCAACCTTTTTATTGGCTTGTTCGAGAGAATAGTATTTCAAGAAGAAATCAAGCATAAAATGTTTGAACTCTTCTTCTGACCTATTTCGAATCTTCAGTTCGTATGTCTGCGATAAGTAATCAATGGTTACATCTTCAACCAAACCGATGCAGCATAAACGATAGATAGCTTTATCAGTGTCATCTTTATCGCGCTTTTTGCAGAATAATTGTCTTAGTCTACTATATATATTGTTTGCTGCGTGATACCGTAACCACCGCGCATCACCAGAACATCTACTAATTTGTGCTATGAGTTCGTCAAAATCACTAACCTTATTTAGTTTCAATTTTCCATATCTATCCTCGCAGAGGGCAAACCACCCTTGTTGTTTGGCTATATTTGCAATCTCAGTTCTGATGGACTCTTCAAACTGCTCAAAATCCTGTTGGACTTGATTCTCCCATGAAACTGTTACGTATACATAGCCATCTGCATTGGCTTTAGCCATGGCACTATAAATGCCTTCTTCTGAATTGTCCACACCTTCCAAAGGACGGAGAAGAGCACGTGCCGAATGGTCATTATATCCGCAGAGTATTTTTACTAAAGACTCACAGATATGTTGGCATATAGTGTAGTCGAAATTGATGTAATTATATCGTGGGGAAAGATTATCCAGAAATATGTAACCATATTGTTTTTGGACATTTTCCTTAGATAGAATTTTAACCGCATTTCTGTTGATGTCAAGTTTCAGCAAGACATCATCATTACCTATTTCGTCAATGAGCAACCCTTGGACTTCCTGAAGGTGAGTTGGCTTGACATTGAGAATCCTGTCAGTCAATTCTATAAGAACAACTTTCTCTTTGAACAAGCCGCGGAAGGAGTTATTGTGAAACCATAGAACAATGTCCTTATCCACACTCTCAATGAACCCTTTTTCCTTGCATGTAGTCATTAGTTGCTGTGAAACGTCTTCGCCACAATTATTATCACTGCATAACGCAAGAAAATCTGAGCGTAGCACAAACTTGTTCACATAAGATTCCAACCATATAGGGTCTATATTCAAAGTTTTAAGTATTGCAACACGAAGATCATTAACTTTGTCTATGGTAAGATGGATAAATTCTGAAGAGTCATACAATATATATGCTATAGCGTGTTTTTTGTCACGCCCTGCACGTCCTGCTTCTTGTACAAAACTTTCAATGGAAGAAGGATGATTGAAGTTGATTGTAAACCGCACATTTGGTTTGTCAATGCCCATGCCGAAAGCTTTGGTTGCAACCATAAGGTTTAAATCATTTTCATTGAATCTTCTCATGTCACCCGAAGGCTTGTCACCACCAACAAAGGTGCCGATTTTCAATAAGTTTCCACATTCGGCCTCTAAGTCTGTTGATATTCCGACATGAGTTCCCCATTCATTGTCTTCTACGCCAAATGAACCATGGGCATGAGGACAGAATACGATACCAGCATTGGGATATTTTTCATTATTGTCAGCATCATAGAATTGTGACGCGATATAACTCATCAAATGACATTCTTTGTTCTCATCACTCGTATTATATAGTTGAATATCATTAGGAATTTGCTTTAGAAGCTCATACATCTTTCGCCTTTTTGATTCTGCGACGATGTCCTTTAAGTCCCATTCTGATTGCGCTTTCAACAAATGTTGATTATATTCTTCTCTTAGTGGTTCGAAATCAGACTCAACATTAATGATACGATATATTAACTCTGGACGTGAATCATCCTCTGAACGAACTATAGTTTCACTGTCAATAGAAAGATTTCCGCCTAATGTCAGTTCTCGCTCAACATCGGCAAGGACATCAAATGACGCAGTGGCGGTTAATCCAATAACAGACAATGGACGACCTGTTTTAGTATGCATATAGTTTATCATATTGCGTCCAAGATGCAAATATGAGGGACGGAAATCATGTCCCCATTCAGATACACAGTGAACTTCGTCTATAACGCCATATGCAAAATATATTTGGTTCTTCTCTGTCATAGAGATTAGACTCTCACGGAAATTCTCCATCATGAACCTTTCAGGCGAAAGAAGCATAAATTGAAGTGAGCCATTTTGTAGCATGTTTAGCTTCTTTGCTTTAGTCTTACCATCCATACCGCTATTGACACAATCACTTGCGTCAATCCTTAATGTATGTAATCCGCGAACTTGGTCAACCATTAAGGAAACAAGTGGGTCAACGACAATTGTAACTCCAGGTTGCAATATAGATGATAATTGATACGTCAATGACTTTCCTCCACCTGTAGGCAAAAGTCCTATTGTTGTTTTATCCGACAGCGACCGACTTAATATAGGCAACTGACCATGACGGAAGGATGGTTTCCTAAAGATGTTCTGTAAGAAGTATGTAAGCAATTGCTCTCTTTCTTTAACGGCTACATACGTTCCCGTCGCATTCTTTTTTACGAAAGGAGGATATATGATATTCTCAGCTGAACATATTGTTCTTTCTTTCTTCTTGTAATGAGAGGAACGTATAATATATACAACATTTGCCTTAACATTAAGCGGTAATGCATCTATATTATCACGTAACAGCATAGAGATATCAACGCAAAGGTCAAAGTCTTTGTTAGGAACAGATGTTTCAACAACATTGTCCAGATGAAGTTTTGAATCACTAAACTCCTTGGTTGAAACAATGGTAAGGCTTATCTGAGGCAGCTTCATATTAGAACCATCCATAGCAGAAAGCTTCTCAAAAGATTCTTTAAGAAGGCGAATTGCTATAGCTGCACATGGAACATCGCGTTCTATTACCAATATATTCCACTTTTCTGATGCTAAATTAACGGCACCAGACAACAATGCTTGTAAGAGAGTTCTCTCAATACGAGCTATTGCAAGAGGCGAAAGGACTATCTGAAGTGTATCTTTCCACTTGCCTGTAATGTGTTTTTGACTATTGCGCTTTATTGTTGTAAGATACTTGTTCAACGAAGCCTCTTGTTCCCAATTCTGCAAAAACGAATAGTCCTTCAACTCTTCTAAGCGATAGGTGTCCCAACCGCTATCGAATGTCAACTGGTCTCTGCTCTCATCGCGCAGTTTTTGGAAGATATTTGAGTGATACGGAACACCGTCTAATTCAAATATAAACCCTGTTTTTGTTTCTCCATAAGGCATTTCAAAGGAAAAATCAACCCTTTGGTCTCTACTGAATCTCTTGTTTGGAATATTTACAATTGTAGAAAGAGGACGTTGTGGCTCAAGAAGTTGAATCAAATATTGACTATCAGTTTTGTTCAGATACTTTTCAATAAAGTTTTTTTCAAACTGACTTTCAAGCATGTCACCATTGTAAAAATCCACGTCAAAACGTGGGTCAACCACATGAAGTGCTTCGTTAATCTCTGTCTTAGATATTTTATGTTTAGACTTGAAGTTGATTACTTCATTTGCCAGTGGCTTTGTTGAAATATCAAAAATATCAGAAAAGATATTTTCAATTTCAACAGGAGCTATTGTTGGTAAGCCACGCGACACAATATTAGCGAGAACCGCAAGTTTTGAATCACAATTCTTGACGATTTCAAGTGATTTGTTTGATTTGACGTCAAATACGGAAAGTGATTTGAAAAGTTCTTCCGTTTCTTTTTCAATATCTGACTTTGCATATTCCTCGGCAACTGAATCAAGAATATATCCGGCAAAGAACTGGTCATTCTTGTGAAAATCCTCAATACGTTTGCGAATATCCAGAATGCTTTCAATTCGGCTAAACTTCTTGAAGAAAACACGAAGTGAAATTGTCCAATCTTTTTGCCACATACCACGTTCCCTGTTGAATGTTGCATACATATAATCAGGATCTGTGGCCACTATGAATTCATCCACGCGCCTATTGTTGAAATAATAAGGCCCCACGCAGATAAAGTAATTAGAACCGAAAAATGACTTTTGGAACAAATGGATGAATTGTGCCAAGTCAAAAGCATCCACATCAAGAATATTGCTAAATAAATGCAACTTTCTGTGATTAGAACGAACAAAATCTTGCTCGGTCAAATCATCAAAGGCCTTATTGACAACATTAACTCTTATGTCTTCATAGCAAGATAAGACTTCCCTTGCCCTTTGTGTAGCGGGAATAGAAGGATCTATCAAATTGACTGCGACAATATTGTGCGCTATATTCCTTGAACGAAGAAAATCAAGTAAACAAATAGATGCGATTCCTTGACCACACCCCCAATCATAAATCTCGATTCCTTCAGAAAAGATTGATGAAACATCAGGCAAGCAAGCGAAAGCATCATCAAGCTTGGCTTTATGCATTTTGCCAAAGCACCTTAGATACATATTCAGATGTATTTCATCATCAAGAATATCTCTTCCACGCTTCAAGTCATTATACAACTTGTCCAACACCATCTTGTCATTCGGTAATAAAGACAAAGCAACTTCGCGCATTCCTATGAAGGATATGTTATTTTTGGAGATGAATTCTCTTGTAAAATCTGACATCATAATTACTTACCTGTAATGGTTTCTGCGTACGGATTGTTTTTATGTTTCTTCCAGTTACCAATTGCAATCTCTTTGGATGTATTGGCATAGCAATATTCACACAAATGAGGACATGTATTATATTCTCCAATGTCTTTTGCTGCCATGCATTGACAATATTGTCGTTGTCCTGCGTCTTTTTTATGCTTGCTAATAAAATAGTGATTGTTTGGCAATGGAATTGCTCCATTGGGCAATTCTGGTTCTCCGAACAATGATGGTGCTGGAATGTCTTCAACCTTTATCTTCATAAAGTCCATCAGCTTCTTATCCTCCCATGCAAGACGAGCTATCAAATCACCATCAATACAGCGATTGTGCTCAATACCGTATTTATGAATATCTATCTTTTCACCGCAGGTAGCAAGCGAGTAATTCCATCCTCGTTCTTTATTCATGATAGATAATTTCTCTGCAAACTCTTCCATTTGTTCTGTCGTCCATTCATGATAAGGAATGCCATCTTTTTCCAAATTAGCTTTTACCTTTTTGTAAAGAGATATATCGGCAAAACTGAACACCAACTTTTCGGTGTATCCTTTGAGTTGATCTCCAATGTACCTTACCTTGCATAGCAAGTCTTCGATGGTTATGTCATCTGTTAGAATCATTGGGTCAAATCTCCAAACAACAGCCCCTTTCCCTAATCTATTCACTAATAGTTTGAACGTTTCTATGCGCGTTTCTAAAGATGGAACTTTCTCCATATTTTCCGCCTCATAATCATTAAGGGTATATTGTATGTAGCACTTAATATTACGCTCTTCAAGAATGTTAAGGTAATCAAGGAGTGGTCTTGGATTTTTAGACCAAAACACGATGAAACGTGTTTTGTCATAGGAAACGTAGGATTTAACGCCATTAAATGGGTTAGTCCATGCCGAATAACCAATTTCAAGACGCTTGAAAAACCAATCAGCATAGAAAGCTGGAATATCTGTGCTTCGACTTGCTGATATGATGATAGGGGCTTGTGCTTTGACAAGTCTACCATCAATGTTTATTTCCGTATGTTTCCAAGTAGCCATGTTTGTATTTTATTCTTTTAACGTCTCAATAATAAATGCTCATATAAATTCCTGCTTATAAAGCTATCTAAAATGTAGCTATTGTCTTAGATTCCATAATTTCTTCTTCTGTTGGCAGATAATACTGGCTATCATAAGCTCTTCTCTCTCTAAATGTTATTACGGGCGTAACCTTCTTCAATGTCTCAGCATTGACAATTCGATTTACATGCAAGTTAGACAATAGTTCGGGTTTCACCCACTTATTGTTCCACAATTCTACACTCTTATCTCCTGCAACCACACGGCACAATCTCATATTGTATGGTGATATGCCGTTTTTCTTGTCTTGCTGATACGTAATATTCTGGAGCCAAAGTTGGTTATAGTCGGAATTCGGTTGGTTGCATAGTTTTGAATATACAAGACTGATGATTGCGCTTTTTTCGTTTTCATCTTTCAGTGAATCCACCATTCTGCTAAGAACACGCAGTGCGTAATGGCAACAGCCTACGTTCTCTAAGGCTATCTGGGTACATACAGCAGACATGGCTCGCACACTGCCACCAACAAGACGGCGTTGTTTGGTTATCTTTTCGGTTTTAGGTTCATCATCTTCAAGAATAGGTATGGTTGTAACCTCCTCTTCATAAGGCTTTAGCCAATCCTCCATGCGCTTATCAATATCCGAAAGCATGGTCTTGATAGAACCACTATCGGGATATTGGCGAGCAAACATAAGGATGTAGAGCAGGTGCTTCTCGAAACTGTCAAAGTCGCAACCTTTCTTGTTGAAGATAGGTGTATTGTAGATATATGTAAGTTTGTCGGGCTTGACTGCATCGGTAACTATGCTATCACTGATCTTGGTCTTCTTGCTGTTCATGCGGAAGTTCAGACTCTCCAACACATGCTGCAAGATGTAAGAGATCTTTTCAAGCACATCCTTATCGTTGCAGAAAATACGATAGTCATCACGATAACGAATAATTTCGTATGGATTTGTGATACCTGCCTTTTGTATTGCTTCATGTAGCAAAAGATCTGAATATCCAAGTATGATTTCACCAATAAAGTCAAATATAGCACTTCCTTGTGGAATGCCAATATTACGTCCTTGTTGGAAAGCACGAAGATATTTTTGGATGCTTTTTGAAATCGGACTCTCGTTGTCTTTCTCATACTGAGTGTCTTTAAAAGAGAAAGCCCAATCGAATGCTTGCGGATTGACAGAACCATAACAATTGGTAATGTCTGTCACAAACATATAACGGTATTCAAGGGATAGCTCTATACTCCGCTGTTCCATAGAACTCCACCAATTAATTATGGTAGTGGATTTATGAAAATGTTCTTTTTCCTTTGGTATAACGGGTAAAGCACATGATGTAATATGTGGTACCTGAAATTTCTCGAAAAGCTTTTTTATCAAAGTCCAAGACTGCTCGTTGCATATCTCTCTAACAAGAAAAAAGTATAGAAAAGGATTAGCCAGGATAATCGGACGAACTGCATAGCGCCCATCTTTATTAAGTAATATATCCAAATTTACATCAGAAAGATTCTCTGGTGATGTCTCGTCCTGTATACATTCTTCATAGGGTATATCACCAATAGCGTTTTTTACATTTTGAAGAAGTTCGTCGAATACAAAATACTCAGGGAGTTCAAAACCATGATATTGTTCAGATTTCAAGAAGAAATCCATTGCATCTTTTGACTTGAGACTTAATACATTCTTTGTTTCGTTAGCCATAGACATCGTTGTAAATTAAATTCTATTATAGAGTTTCATCGCTTCCTTCGGCACATACGCCGTAGCCACCAAACACTCATCAAACAATTCTACAATCACGCGCTGTTGCCCAGCAATTCTTGCCACCCTACCATGAACACCCTTGAACTCACCTTCTGTCACAACGACATTGTCACCCAGCTTGAACTGGATACTGTTGGAAGTGACGGGAATGATATGTGGATTTTTGACAGATGTGAGGCGGATGAAGTTGTTCATTGCTTCATCTTGGATTGTCAACGGTGGATTGCGGTCGGGATTGTCTTGGCGATGGATGGTGTGATTGAAGTAGTTGCTGAGTAAGGCTCTGCTTTCATTTGCCACTACCTTGATGTCGTGGAGCAAAGTTTCAACTTGTTCTGCTGATGCATGGACGAATATTAAAGAGGAGAGGAGTGGGGTGGTGATGATTCGCTTCTTGCCTTGCTTCTTAATCTCTTTATATTGCAGAGGAACATAACACTCCATTCCTTTTGCCTCTACAAAGGTCTTTGCTTTGTCAATGCGTCCATACGAAACGCGTAGAACGAACCATTGCTTGTTTCCGGCAGGCACATTCTCTACCGACACCCCATTCCTGGTATCTTCAGAAGTGGAGGGCGTGCGGGAGGTAAGTCCTGCACTTGGACACGATAAGCCAGTGTCGGTTGGCTGCCCATTATACAATGAAGCGTCTGCCTTTGGAGACAGGTTGGTAGTATCTTCCAATGTTGTTCAGAGGTTAGATTAAAACCAATAGACTTATTCTTGATAGAATTGTCATATTTTGACTACAAAGATAGGAAAACTAAACAAGAATGGAAAAAGAAAACAAGGAAAATATTTGTGTAGCGGAACTTTTTTATTTTAAGGGCTGTTTATTGCCAATAGAACGGCAAACAGCCCTTATAAAAGTTGTGTTCCATGTAAGTACATAACTACTGTAACATTCCACGTTTCTTCTTTGGCAAAGCCCCCAATCCTATCTTCTGCGTTCCATCCCAATTGGTGAGTTGGTCGGCACAGCCGTTGGAACCTCCAGTTGTGACATTGGTTTTGGAGCTGCATGACATATAGTCAATAAAGCAGATGAAGTTGTTGATGGCATGAGAATCGTATATGTTGTTATTCTCGGCAAAGAGTTTCGTCCAGTTGGTGACACATTCCATGCGGAAGTTTGTGCAGCCCTTCCAAGATATACCTTCGAGAAACTTGCTGACGGCAGAAGAAACACCATTCTTTGTGCATAGGTCGAAGTCGAATTTTTGAGCAATAGCCATGATGCTATAGTAAATTGACTTTGCTTCTTGCTCGTTGAAATCTATTCTGTCAGTAAGAGCGAAACTTCTTAGGCTATTTTTGCCATTAGTGACAAGACTATCGAGTACTGATTGTCGTCTGTTTTCTCTTGCTTGCTCCTCACGCTTCGCCTCTTCCGCAAGATGAGCCTCCTGTTCCTTTCGAGCTTTGACCATCTTTGCAGCATCGTTATACTCTAGTTCGTTCCATATTTCGTTCCACTTATGGGATAGTCTCTCATAGTCAGAGCGAAGTCTCCTTAATTTACTCTCTGCTTTGTCTGCACGTGCCCTTTCCGCATTCTTGGCGGTTTGCAGCCTATCCACAGCATCTGCATCAATTAGAGTCAATCGGTATTTGAGTCCATCAATTTCCTCGGTAAGTGTAGTTACTTTAGCATTAAGGCTCTTTATTTTGGCATCCTTTTCTAAAATAACGGTGTCCTTTACTTTCAGTTCTTGCGAAAGACTCTTGTTGCTATCCCATATCATGCGGAAACGTTGGCCTAATGATGTTGCTGTAGGTTCGCCATTCCATCGCAATCCTGATGCTTTGACAAAGCTGTTGGTGGCTTCCTTGACCCCAGCATTGTACGACTCTTTGAGTCTTGTAGCTTCTTCGTTCTTATACTTGCCAGGTTGGAATATCTTGGCAAGAAATCCCGATTGTGCTGTTTTCAGTTCCTTTTGTGCAACCTCCTTTTGTTGCGTGATGACGGCAGTCTCTGCTTCAATGTTCGCCTTAAGCTTTTCTGCTTCTGCAATAGCTAGTTTCGCTTGTCGTTCAGCTTCAAGAGTAACCTTGTCCTTGTGTCTGCGTCCACGCCTTTCCTCTAGAGACAGTTCATCATATGGGATGCCTCTTTGCAAACCATACTTGCAGCCCACCTCATTGTAGTATTCTGTGTGGAGATCAGACAAATACTTTGACTTGTCTTTGGCTGTTTCGCCCCAAACCTTGGCGTATGACACACGTTCAACAGAATCCTTGGCCTATTCACTTTTGATGTAGTCGGCACACTCTTCTTTTGATAATGCTTTCCATTCCCTAGTAGAAAGCACCTTATCAGGATTATCCTTGTGTACGTATTTGCTGCCGATGCGTCCACGCTTTCTGACTCGCTCCACCGGAACGGTCAACACATGAGCATGAACGCCTGTCCCGTCACAATGCACGTCAAAACCAATGATGTTCTTCTCTCCCCACAGTCGGCAACAGAAGCGGTATGTGTCCTTCGCCCAGTCGATGATGGCTGGCATTAGCTTTATATGACTGTTGTCTGCGTAAGGGTCAGAGGTGCCTATCTCTTGATTGCCAAATGCAAGTTCCTTCATCACTTCATGGTCGCCACCGAAAATAATGTTCACCAAACTGTTTGGACTGTTCTTTGCTATCTGATTGGGGCGTTTGGCATCCATATAAGGTTCGAAGCCAAGTTCGTCATGGCGTATCTGTAAGCGCTCGTGTAAAGGAACAGGATTGGAGCCAAGGGGCATAACCTTGCATCCCTTGGCTATTTCGAAGTTTAGTTGCTTGCGAGAGAAGTTGTAGTGGTTGTTCTTCTCCGTCTCAGCATTCCTCAATCGGTATCGTTTCTCGTCCCAACCTCTGCGTTCTGCTTCGTTGCCCATTTGCGACGAGAACGATTTCTTGTTTGAGCCTACATGGATAGAGGCGCGTGGTATGTTGCTATAAGCCATTTTGTACTGTGAGTTGTTAGGTTCCAGTGATGCCACTGGCAGCGTTGTAAAAAGTAGTGTTTCAGCAGGTCTCGGGCGGAGTCTGAACATAATAGAAGGACTTTTTAAGTGAACAGCGCAAGCATGTGAATCTAAAAGTCCCTATTATGTTTTAGGATTATTTTTGATAATCCGTTGCTGGCTGCTTGCCTTTACTCAGACTCGCTGTTGACCTGCAGAACTGGTGAATATTACTTTCTTAAACTACAGCCTTTGAAATAAACGACATTCGTAATAGCCCTAAGACGATCAACCACACGCTCACCGTATTTTACTCTTAGTTCATCCACAGTTAGGTTTGTGGTAAGAATCAGTAGTGTGCCCTTTTTCTCAGCCAAATCAACAAGTTCGGCAAATGGCACACGAAGCTCACCATATTTAACGTATTCACCTTCTGTGCCAATATCATCTATACACACGATATGGTTCTTCAATATCTTATCAATAAGATTATTCAAATCAGTTGCATCGTATATGTTCGTAATGAGATTACTGCTATCTATAATAATTGGAGGAATAATCTTGGTGCAGATGATAGTCTTGCCACGACCTGGATGTCCGATACATAAAAGACCACGACCGTGATTGTTAGTCAGCCAGCTTACTATCTCCTCATATTCGGGCAACCATTGATGAGCGCCAATGAAGAATCTGAGTCCATTTTGCAAGTTGACTTTTGCATCGGATATTTGGATATAAACTCTTTCTGGTCTCAGTCGAAAGCCGAAATCTTTCAAGCGTTCAGCTGCATGTCTAAAATCTATTATTGCCATAATTTACCACTTTTCTTGATTGTCATACTTTGAGAGTGAGTTGTCTTTCAATGTGACGCCAGTCTCCATTCTTTTACTTACAGGACCTTTGAATTGATTAGAAGTCGGAATCGGATACAAACCTCGCCATCCTCTACTGATACAGTAATTCACAATAGCATCAGCCTTTGAAGAATCGCCTTCACTCAAAGCTTGCAATTTCTTATAACAAGCCTCAATAGTATAAGGTGACTGTTCCCGATGGTATAGTTCACACAAATATCCAGACCATTTATTCAAAGCTGGCAGAAGTTGTTCGTCAAAGACCAACGTACCTTTTTTCTCTTCTTTGTTCTTCTCTTTCTTTATATTAATATTATTATTTGTAGTATTAGTAGATAAAGAAGAAATACAGTTGGTATTGTTTTGGTATTGACTTGGTGTTGATTTAGCTGCATTGCGATTATTTATTTATGAATAAATTTTGGCTCATTGATGAACATTTTTGACCAAAAAAAATCATTCGTGCTAAGAAAAATTTATGACTCATTAATAAACATTTTTGACAAAGAAAAAAAATCATTCATGACAAAAAATTATGATTCATTCATAATCATTTATGACTAAAAAAATAGTTTGTGATACATTTGGCTCATTCTTAGTCATTTATGACTAAAAACCAACCAATTCATGACAAACAAACATAAAAACATGGCAACACTAAAAATCAAATTCAGACCCTCAACCACAATCCCCAACCAAGGCACCCTCTACTTCCAAGTCATCCACAAACGCGTAGTCCGTCAAATCGCCACCCCCTACCGCGCACAACAACAAAGTTGGCAACAAACAGCCCCCACCCTACTCCACAACGAATACCAGCAACTCACCCACATCATCACCACCCTCAACCAAGCAGGCAAACCCTACACCGCCGACCACATTGTCCACCAATACCATCAGCACACCAACCAACAAACCCTCACCGCCTACATGCAAAGCATCATCCAACAACTCCAACAAAACAAACAACAAAGCACCGCCCGCAACTACCAGTCCACCCTCAACAGCCTCATGCGCTATACCAACCACCACGACATCCCCCTCTACACCCTCGACGCCCTAAAAATCCAATCCTACGAAGCCTGGCTCAAAACCACAGGCATCTGTCGAAACACCAGTTCCTTCTACCTCCGCATCCTACGAGCCGTCTACAACCGTGCCGTCGAACAAAACCTCATCCCCCAACAAAACCCCTTCCGCCACACCTACACAGGCATCGACAAAACCCACAAACGAGCCATCAACCTCAGCAACATCCGTCAACTCAAAACAGCCCAACTCCCTCCACATTCACCACAAGACCTTGCCCGCGACATGTTTCTACTCTCCTTCTACCTACGCGGCATGTCCTTCATCGACATGGCAAACCTCCCCAAAACAGCACTCCGCAATGGCTACCTACATTACACTCGAAGCAAAACCCAACAAAAAATCACCATCAAATGGGAACCCATCATGCAACAAATTCTTGACAAATACAAAAACCAAACAGCCACCACCCCATACCTACTCCCCCTACGCACCCACGACGACCTATATAATAAGGAGTATCACAACCTACAAACCAACATCAACTACCATCTCAAAAAAATAGCCCAACAAATCGGCATCCCCCATAACCTAACCCACTACGTAGCCCGTCACACCTGGGCAAGCGTAGCTCGCAACAACAACATCCCCATCTCCATCATCAGCGAAGCCTTAGGTCACGACTCCGAAACAACCACCCAAATCTACCTCCTATCCATACAAACCAACGAAGTAGATAAAGCAAACGCAAGCATTTTAGATAAATTAGCATAGACTCTGTAACTCTTGATAAGAGATACATATGAACGAAGCAAAGGTACGATTTTAAATTGATTTACAGACTTTTATTTATATAAAAATTTACTTTTGAGGGAATAAAAACTAAACAGCATCACAACAAATGTTTAGCAAATTCTTTTAAACCAAATGCGTAATTTGTTAAATATCAAGAGTTTTGCTTCGTTCATCTGTATCTCTTATCAAGAGTTACAAACCTCAACATCCGAAACGAACTTGATATTCACCAAGATGGAGAACAATAAAACAACTCGAAACGTTACGTCCACTAATGCAGGGGACGACGGCGAAGCCGTGTCCAAAAGCCCCCCACTCACACCATTCAAGAAAGCCCAAACACCTTCAAAACCAATCAAAACAGGTTGGTACGTAGCTGTAGTAAGAGTCAACTGCGAAAAGAGAATCGCCACCGACATACAGGAAGTACTCAACAGCAAAGGCATCTGGTTTGAGTATTGGGTGCCCACCATCAAAGACGTCGTGTTAGACAAACGAACCAAGAAGCGAAAGACAGTAGAACGCACTTTCCTCTCCACCTTCATATTCTGTCACATCAGCACCACGAAGGTCAACGAAGTACGTTTCCGTTCCGACGTCTACAAAATGCTCTCCATGCCAGGTCAGCGCGAGATCTATCAAATCCCCGACATAGAAATCGAGAACTACCAAAAGTTCATAGAGCGTTCATGCACCCCCATATCTTCCCACACAGGTCCCCTACTCAAAGGTCAGAAAGTAAAAATCTTAGGAGGTCCCCTACAAGGCGTCGAAGCATACGTACAGCGCACCAAAGGCACCAAAGCCATCATCGGCTGTGAAATCAAATACATTTCAGGAGCCACCGTTGAAATCGACCGCGACCTTCTCGAAGTCATCAAATAAAAAGAAACTCAAATCTACACCACCCCCTAAACCTAAATTCAATCACAATCAACATAAACGGAGGCAACAATCAAATCCTCCCCAATGCCACCGAAGCCAAACAATACTTCTATGGCATCCAACACGCCGAGAAGGTCCCACCAATCCCCTCATTCATGGCACATTCATAGAAATTTATGTCTCAATGATTGAAATTTTTGACTAAAAAGCAGTTTGTATTACCTATTACATAATATTCAACAGCATGTAATACTTAATACTTATT
>ERZ1023617.196-NODE-196-length-28414-cov-40.063966_pt1 | contig 28414 bp, 21 predicted proteins | sample MGYA00380328_ERZ1023617 | MGnify/ENA primary metagenome ERZ1023617 (study PRJEB33179, sample SAMN07448977) | human gut metagenome | biome: Human-gut; feature: Human associated habitat; material: Faeces | host: Homo sapiens | place: India: Bhopal | collected...
GCTAGGAGCTTCTGCCCCTTCAGGACGTGCTGCTTGCGGGCGATGCCCTGGGCTATGAGCTTTTGCCCCTTTAGGGCGTGCTGCTTGTTCCATTGCCCTGGGCTAGGAGCTTCTGCTCCTTCAGGGCGTGCTGCTTGTGTCCATAACAGCCCTGGGCTAAGAGCTTCTGCCCCTTCAGGGCGTGCTGCTTGTGGTCCATAACAATCCTGGGCTAGGAGTTTTTGGGCCTTCAGCCCGTACTTGAACCACTTGCGAAATTTCAGTATCTTAACTTTTTGTCTTTTATTTCCTCCGATTACAGAAAGACCATGTGAAGTCAAAATTGCTCCACGACCCGAAAAAAAATCCTCCCAAAAAGTGGTTTCTCAGATTTTATTTGTAACTTTGCCATGTCTATCGTTGAATTTTTTGTTTCTTTTTGCAACACGAAGATACATTGAATTTTTCGACATGGCAAGACCCTGGGCCGCTTTTGTTGCTCAGGATATCAAAAGTATAATAAACTAAAGTGTTGCGGAATTAAATAACTAAAATGGATATGAGAACATTTACTTTCAAAGGTCTGTTTTTAACAATGTTATTTATGTTGCTTGGGAGCACGGCAATTCTGGCTGCAGATGATGGCTTGATTACCACACAAGTACCAATCAAGTTGGATGAGGCTGGTACTTTACCTTCTAAGATTAGTGCAAGCGAGAAGAATCTGATTACCAATCTGAAGATTGTTGGTAAAATTAATGGCACGGATTTGAAATTTATCCGTGAGATGGCTGGTTGTGATTTTAATGGGGAAAAAACAGACGGAAAACTATCTATATTAGATTTGTCTGAAGCAAAAATTGTAGCAGGTGGAGATGCGTATGTTCGGTTCAGCGAGAACTATTATACCTCTAATGATAAGTTGGGCGATTTTGCTTTTAATGATTGCAGTGCTTTGACAAGCTTGACCATTCCTTCTGGTGTTACTTCGATAGGCATATCAGCTTTTGGTTATTGCAGTGGATTGACAAGCTTGACCATCCCTTCCAGTGTTACTTCGATAGGCGGGGGTACTTTTGAAGGTTGCAGTGGTTTGACAAGCTTGACCATTCCTTCCAGTGTTACTTCGATAGGCAGTTTTGCTTTTTATGGTTGTAGTGGATTGACAAGCTTGACCATCCCTTCCAGTGTTACTTCGATAAGCGGTTGGGCTTTTTATGGTTGCAGTAGATTGACAAGCTTGAACATCCCTTCCGGTGTTACTAAGATAGGCGAATCAGCTTTTCAAGGTTGCAGTGGATTGACAAGCTTGACTATCCCTTCCAGTGTTACTTGGATAGGTCGTGAAGCTTTTTCAGGTTGCAGTGGTTTGACCTCCATTTATGTATATCCAGAAAATTTGCCAGAATTAGGGACAGACATATTTACTGGATGTAACGCACAGAATTGTACGGTTTATGTACCAAAAGGAACTGTTGATGCTTATAAGTCGTCAAAATTTGGCTATTTCGAGAATATAGTAGAGTTTGATGCGACGGGCATTGATAAGGTTGCAACCTCTACCAATGCCAAGGAAGTCTCTCGCTATTCAGCAAATGGCCAGCGATTATCTGCTCCAGCCAAGGGCTTGAACATCGTGAAGTATAGTGATGGAAGTGTGAAGAAAGTTGTTGTTCAATAGTTTCGGCTAACGAACGCAATATAATGATAGATCAAGTAATTAGGGCACGAGCAATCGTGCCTTTTTTGGTTTATGATTGGTCTTATATCTTAACTTTTTGTCTTTTATTTCCTCCGATTATAGAAAGACCATGTGGAGCATATTTTTATTGCCGTTTGTTTTTTTCTCCCTTTTCTTTCCGAAAACCCAAATAATTGTGTAACTTTGTAGGCAGTAAGCGTGGGCTGATGCCCAGAGTGGGAAAAGTAGAACTAAAAAACAATTATCAAACCTGAATAACCTTATGGCAAGATTTGCGCATTTTTTTATCAAGTACAAGCATGAGTTCGCCCCGCATCACTGGGAAGATCGCCAGCGACACTTGGGCAGCCTCTTCGAAGAGGACTCGAGTATCGACTTCCGGCTGGGCGAGGGCGAGACGCAGAAAGTGTTCAACCACCGAGTGTATCACCTGTTGTCGGCACCCGAAATCATCGTGATGCAGTTCGCCAACAGCATCGACATCCCCATCGAGAAGCATTACGAGCCCAGCGTGGCGAGAGACGAGCCTTCGTGCTTCGTAGTCATCGACAACCGAAGTGGCCTTCGCACCGTCGCCATACACCGCCGCAAGAAGGCATTCGGCAATCCGCAGCAAGTGGCGCGCATCCTCTCCCGAACCATCAACGCCAGGCTCTTCGCCGATTATTGCTACACGATCGACATCCTGCCCAGCTACTACGCAGAAGACCTCTTCAAGACGTGGACACGGCTGCAACATCACTCGCAAAACCTAATCTTCAGTGCGCCTGAGGGGCTGACGGAGAGCGAGATCTTGCAGCGAGTGGACCGGTTGAGGGGCGAGGGAAAGGAGTATTTCGACGACTCGCTTATGTCGCTCGTGCTGCCACTGGCGTTGGCTGCCAAGAGGGACAATTACAAGTCACTCTACACGGTGATGCCCGAGGAGTCGAAGACCGCACTTTATGTTGACAAGACATCTGTCTTCATGAAGAACCTGCTCACGCTGAGCCGCGCCACCGATACCCCTGTGGAGCTGATTACCAGTGACGGTGCCCACTACTCTTGTCTCATCGACTCCGAAGAGACTCTCTCCGACAAGATTGTAACCCAGGAATTCGATGCCGTCCTGCTGGAGTGCCTCTTTCATGGCACCGACAAGGAGGGTGCACCGCTGGAGCAGGTGAAACGCATAGAGCTGGAAGCCAAGGTGATAACGATGATGAACAGCATCAAGCACGAGTCTGAGGACGAGGAGTCTCGCTCTCTTCTGGGAGATTCGTTGGTAAATCGAGTAAACTAAAATATAAATGATAGAACGACTTACACCTCATCAGGCTCGTTCCTTGCGCCGCCGGATGCTTTCCGATACGGTCTATGTAACCTTCCACGATGCCTTGAAGGCGTGGTACAAGGAAGGTAAGACCCACCTCACGCCTCAGGAGATTTGCCTCTCGGCAAAAAAACTTTGTGATGTGATACTCGGGCTTCCCGATGCGCAAGAGGGCATCGATGACGAACTGGAAGACTTGGAGGAGGAGGCTTCCTGTATCACTGAGGCCTCAGGCGACGTCGGCGCTGCTGCCGATGCAATGCTTATCGAGATGGTGGCAGCCTCGATGTTAGTCGCCTTGTCAGCGAAGCAGGGCCAGGCATCAGGGAAGATACTTGAGAAGTCAAACTTGCAGTCTGTCAGCCTCTGCATCATGAAAAGGTGGTGCCACCATGAACTGTTCGATGCCCTGCTCGACGAGGGATGCAAGAAAGAAGAGGCCCGGTTTGCGGAAGGAAAGCGGGCCGACTTGTTGCATTATGAGCTGATGGAGTGGAAGCGGGAAGAAGGTGAAAACCCTGATGCAATGCGACAGTTCATAAATCAGCTGCTCACCCCGGTATACGGCAGGAGCGTGGAGACCATCAAGGAGATGCTGCTCTTGCTGAACAGATACAACATTGAGCACCATCACCTGCTCGACGTTCCGTTGCTCGAACTCTACAAGCGGCTCGACGGAGAGTCCAAGGGCGTAAGTGCAGGAGGCGACAACTGTGGCATCATGACCGGGGGTGACCTGAACGCAGGATTCCATCTCACCAACTCTCAGGTGGAGATGCTGGCAAAGGCTATCGCCGCCAAAGAAACCCAACCTCTTTTACAAAAACGATAATTATGGCAATCAATATCAATGGCAACAACTATGGCATAGCTGTCGATGGCAACCTCACCATCGAGCATGTGAACTTCGGATTTGGAGGCGGCGTCCAGTCGGCCTCGGGCATCCACCGGGAGGAACTTACCGACTCCCTGCGCAACTGCATCTTCGACACCAGGCTCTTCGACTCTGACGATAAGCTGAATGCCTTGCTCGGTGAGATTGCCAGGAGCATCGACCTTGGCGAGTACAACGCCATCTACGGCCCTAACGAGCATGGCAGAATCAACCCTTCAGTCAAGAACGAATGGTATTATATCTTTGAGGCCTTGCTGGAAGCTGGCGTGTGCCGACAATCTGTGGGCGACAAAGAGTTTGTGGAGCAGATGATGGAATGGTTCCCTATGGTGTTTTCCTATGATACTCCCGAGGAAATGAAGTCGATGACCGACAAATTGCGCAAGTCTGTCTCTCATGAACGCACCTTGTGGAAATACGGCGAATCCAAGGAGGTAACCAGGCTGAAGGACATGTGGGCAAGGCGCAATCAGCTCGGTATCGCCTACGAGAAGGTGAGCCGATTCTACGAGATAGCCTACAGGGGACTGTACGTGCGGCTCGTGGAGATGAAAGAGGAGTTGAATTGCATAAAATAGCTTAATTTATAATGATTATCGCAAAAAATAATGTATATTTGCTGCAAAATTCGGTGAATTTATGAAGAAAACAAGATAAAAGATGTCTTAGACAGGTATGTTGTAGAACTTCTGATAATAATAAAATTTGGTACGCATGCGTACCAAATAAAAGGTGAGACACTGTCTCACTTATTTGAAATAGGAATTTGTGGGACAGCGTCCCACAAATTCAGATAACAATGTAATTAATTATGGCAAACGAAATAACAAAGACTTCAGATAATGTAGAAGACCTATTCAACAAGGTGTCTGGTCTGATAGAACAGGCAAGGTCTTACGTGAAGACTTCTGTCAACACGGCGGAGGTCTATACCAAGTACTATGTTGGCAAGTATATAGTAGAGTATGAACAGAATGGAAATGTCCATGCGCAATATGGAAAGCAAGTCTTGCAAGAGTTATCTAAGAGTTTGACAGCTCGTTTTGGGACGGGATGGTCATATCCAAATCTCCGCAATATTAGGCAATTCTATATTGTATATGCAAAAAGGTCAACCACTGGTTGCCCTTTTGAAAACAAAAATGCTAACCACTGGTTAGCAAATTCAAAAGATAGTGATAATCAAATGTTTAAGCTGTCTTGGAGTCATTATCTGATTCTGATGCGTGTGGAAAATTCAGACGCTCGTTCTTTCTATGAGATAGAATGTGTACAGCAGCAATGGTCTAAAAGACAGTTGCAGCGTCAAGTAGGCAGTTGCCTCTATGAGCGATTGGCCTTGAGCCGTGACAAGGATGAGGTGATGCGTTTGGCAAAGGAAGGGCAAACGATAGAGAAGCCTTCAGATGTTATCAAGAGTCCTTTGACCTTGGAGTTCTTGGGCTTGAAGCCAGATGCCGCTTACTCTGAGTCGAAGTTGGAGAATGCCATTATCTGCAAGATGCAACAGTTCCTGCTCGAATTAGGGAAAGGCTTCCTATTCGAGGCACGTCAGAAACGTTTCACTTTCGATGAAGACAATTATTATGTTGATTTGGTCTTCTATAATAGATTGTTGCAATGCTATGTCCTTATTGATTTGAAAACAGACAAACTTTCCCATCAAGACCTTGGACAGATGCAGATGTATGTCAACTATTATGACCGCTTTGTGAAGCAAGACTTCGAGAAACCAACCATCGGCATTTTGCTTTGTGAGAGTAAGAACGATGCACTTGTAGAGTTGACTTTACCAAAAGACTCGCATGTCTATGCCTCTGCATATCAATTATATTTGCCAGATAAGGCTTTGCTGCAAGCCAAGGTTAGGGAATGGATTGCAGAGTTTGAAGAAAACAATATAGGTTAAAAGAATTTGTGAGACAGCGTCTCACAAATTCGTTACTAAGTTGGTGACGAATTAAGCAGTACCAATTACAATGAATGGAAAACACTTAAAGAACAGCATACCAATTTATTTTTTTTTACCGTCAGTAAAACATAACGTTCGTTAGACTCTTTGTTGGACGAATGAGACGAAAAGATATGCAATGATTAGACTGATTAGACCAGCTGATCATTGCATATTTTTTTCTTTTGGCATCCTTTTTTTTCGCTTTACCTTTGCTCATGGATTTCAGAACCATCGCCGAGTTCTGAAGTTCGTGGACATTCCTGTGTATGCCATGTTGTAAGTGGGACATAAGAATGATATTGCCATCCACTCGCTCTTTGACAAGGTTGAAACAACAAGAATGATGGTCTTCTGCCATGAAAATCACATTTTGTATTCAAAACATAGTATTAACCATTTTAATAGTTATAGCATATGAAAAAAACTAATGAAAAGGTTGTCGGTAGCAAGGCTGCTGCCAACATGGTGGCATCTAATGTTGCCAATCATGAGAACGCCATCCGGGTGATGGTATTTGAGTGCTCTGAGTTCGGATGCATCCGCATCTTGACCGACGAGAAAGGTGAGCCTCAGTTTTGCGGAAATGACGTGTGCAAAGCTCTTGGATATGACCAGGCCCGCAAAGCTATCTTGCGCCATGTGAAGCCTACTGACGGTACGAAACGTACCGCGAGTGTGACTATACGAAGAAACGGATCTGTGTTTGAACAAAAACGCAGTTTGCATTTCGTCAACGAGAGCGGATTCTATGCGCTGGTGCTTGGTTCGAAGCTCCCCACAGCGCAGCGGTTCAAGCACTGGGTCACCTCGGAGGTGCTGCCGCAAATTCGCAAGACGGGTGGGTTCATTCCGCTCCACGAAGGCGAGAGCGATGAGGCGGTCGTCCGCAAGACCGAGGAGATTCTTCGCAAGACGCTTCGGGAGAAGAATTCCTTCATAGCCCAGCAGGACAAGCTCATCAGCGAGCAGAAAGTGCTCTTGGAACAAAAGAACAGACGAATCGCTGAGCAGGATGTGGAAATCGATCGGCTGCTGCCCAAGGCTCTCTACACCGACAGCGTGCTCGAAAGTATCTCGTGCTACACCACCACGCAGATAGCCAAGGAATTGGGGATGACGGCGCAGGAACTGAACCGATGGCTCTGCGCTGAACGGATTCAGTACTACCAGAGCGGACAGTATATGCTCTATGCCGACTATGCCCACCGCGGACTGGCGAAGAGCCGAACCCACTATGACCTCTTTGTGGGAAGAGACACCGTGCTAACCCGCATGTACCTCGTGTGGACGGAGAAGGGACGGGAGTTTATTCATCTGAGGGCTAAAGGAGTTAGGGAGTTAAGGGAGTTAAGGAGTTAAGGAGTTAAGGAGTTAAAGGAGTTAAGGAGTTAAAGGAGTTAAGGAGTTAAAGGAGTTAAGGAGTTAAGACAACAGTCTTTGGGTGTATTCATTAAGCAGCACGCCCTGAAAGGGCAGAAGCTCTTAGCCCAGGGCAACGCCCTGGGTATAAAGGCAGTCAGCAAGGCGCCCTGAAGGCACATAGGCAGCACGCCCTGAAAGGGCAGAAGCTCCTAGCCCAGGGCAACGCCCTGGGTATAAAGGCAATCAGCAATACGCCCTGTAAGGGCAACAGCTTTAAAACTCCTGGCAAATTATAAAGCTTTTGCCCTTACAGGGCGACAAGTTTGCGAACATGATAACCCCAGGGCGTTGCCCTGGGCTAGGAGCTTCTGCCCTTTCAGGGCGTGCTGCTTGTGTCCATAACACCCCTGGGCTAGGAGCTTCTGCCCTTTCAGGGCGTGTTGCTTGTGTCCATAACAACCCTGGGCTATGAGCTTCTGCCCTTTACCTTTCCGCTACGCGCCGGTGACCGTTGGTTCAGGGCGTGCTGCTTGTGTCCATAACAACCCTGGGCTATGAGCTTCTGCCCTTTACCTTTGCTTTACCCTTCGGCCAGCGATTTCCAATTCCCTTCGGCCGGTGACCGTTGGTTCAGGGCGTGCTGCTTCAGGGCGTGTGGAGTTTACATACGAAACTTCAATTACAAACTAAACATTAAAAAACATGGAAACAATGATCATGAAAGTAGTGATGCAGGGAGAGACTTCCCTCGTCGATTCGCAGAAGAGTGAGAACGGGAAACTCGCCAAGTGCAACATCGTGTTGCAGGAGTTTGGCGGAAAGTTTGAAAACCAGTTTGCCGCGGTGATGCTTGGTAAGGACGCACAACTTAGGTTCTATGCCGGAGAGGTGGTCGTGGTGAAACTGCGCTTTCAGACCCATGAGTATCAGGGACAGGTGTATCAGGACATCCTGGTGCAGGACATCGAAAAAATGATTAAACATTAAACTAATATGGCTTTTGGAATATCACAAAGCGTAAGGAGCAGGGAGGTGCAAGTATGCACCCCCGAGCTCTTCCACCAGGCTACTAAGAGCAGCAGGGTGAAGGACGTATGCGCACAGATAGAGGATGCACTGGAGCGCAAACGCCGGGGAGAGATAGGGCAGGAAGACTACGACACGATGAAGACACGGCTCAAGAGCCAGTTGCCCATACTCACGCCCCACGCCACCTTTCGCAATGGCCGACGACTCAATGCCGACGCCATACCCAGCGGACTCAGCATCTACGACAAAGACCACATCGCCGACCCCAGGGGATGGTGGAAAGCAAAGAGCGAAGAACTGAGAGTGAAGAATCCTCAGGTGCTGGCGAGAATACTGCTCGTGCACGTCACACCGTCGTTGGAGGGCCTCAGGCTCGTCTTCGTCATGCCAGAGGGCATGAACCTGGCAGAGGCTCAGAAGTGGATGTCGCTGCAGCTCGGCGATGAGGAGTACGACGTGTGTGTGAAAGACCTGGCACGGCCGTCGTTCATCGTGCCCGAAGAATACATCCTCTTCATCGACGAGGCACGGCTCTTCGCCCCCTTGCGAAGCTCTTCCTGCATGGACGAGAGAGGCTCCAACGGTGATGCTGCTTCTCAGGCGAATACCAGCGTAAATATCAACCCTAATCCTAAACTTAACAAAAATGAATCCGAACATGACCCTAAACCCCAAGTTGCAACGAATCAAGAACATCGACCTGAGAGCGATAATAGCTCTGCTGCTCTTCCTGCTGGCCCTGCTTCTGAGCATGCCCAGTCTGCTAATCATGATTGTGCTGATGATCATCATCTCGGCAATCATGGAGTGGATCAAGATCATGGCGGAGAGGAGAGCCGACAAAACTTCGCCCAAGAATACGACGGAATCTCCTACGAGGCGATAACAAGCAAGCTCGTAGAACTGCTCGGAGGTGAGCCACAGCACGGTTCGCGCAACTCGTTTATCTTCACGCTGAGCTGCTATCTGCGCTATCTGTGCGACGACAACGCCACGTGGATCAAACAGGTGATTCCCACTTTTGGCGAGGAGAAGAAGCGAGCCTTCACCACCGTCGACAGCGCTTGTCAGAGAAAGCAGTCGCACCGCATGCCGATGATTGTGCGCAAGGCCATCAGCCTGTGCCAGGAGGAGAGGGCAAGGGGGAAAGCCGCCGACTATGATGCCGACGAGTTTGGCGACATCCTGAACCCCGACTCCTACTTCTATCGCATACACGAGATGCCACAGAAACTGCCCCGCCTCATCCGTCTGCTCGTGAGCAAGACGCCTGTCATCTATCAGCCTGCCGTGTCGCAAGCCGTCTTCCCAGCCCTGGCAAGCCATCTGTGCGACACCCGCTTCCGCTACATCGACAACGTGGAGCATGAGGCCACGCTGATGAACATCCTCTGTGCGCCTACAGGAAGCGGCAAGGAGAGCATCACCCAGCCCATCAACCGCATCATGGCGGACATCAGGGCACGCGACGCCGAACAGCGTGAGCGGGAGAGGGCTTGGAAGGACGAATGTAACCGCAAAGGCTCCAACAAGGACAAGCGTGAACGACCCGAAGGACTCGTCATCCAGGAGGTGAACATCGACATGACCAACCCTGCCTTCGTGCTGCGTATGAAGGAGGCTGAACGGCACTTCCTCTATGCCAAAGTGAATGAGCTGAACCTCTTCGATGCCCTCAAGGGCAAGACCAACCAGCACTTCCGCATCATGGAGCTGGCATTCGACCTGGGCAACTATGGACAGGACCGAGTGGGCGTGCAGTCGGTGACCGAGACTGTGAAGGTGCGCTTCAACTGGAATGCCTGTTGCACACCGAAGAAGTGTCGTGACTACTTCCGAAGGGTGGTGACCGACGGACCCGTGAGCCGCATCTCGTTTGCCACCATCGAGCGACGCCCGTGCGGATCGGAGATTCCCGTCTATGGCTCCTACGATGCCTCCTTCGACGAGGAACTGAAACCCTACATCGACAACCTGTTGAAGGCCCGCGGACTGGTGGACTGCCCCCAGGCTCTCCGGCTCGCCCGCAAGCTGATGGAGGAGAACGCTGAGTTTGCCCGTCTGTCGCAGAACTATGTGTTCGAGAACCTTTCCTTCCGTGCCAACGTCATCGCCTACCTCAAGGCCTGTGTGCTGTATGTCGCCAACGGCATGAAGTGGGAGAAGTCGATAGAGGACTTCGTGCGCTGGAGCGAGCGTTACGACCTGTGGTGCAAGCTGAAGCTCTTCGGACAAATGATCTACGATGCCGATGGCGAGCAAGACAAGGTGAGCCGCACAGCACCCAACGGTCCTAAGAACCTGCTGTCGCTCTTGCCCGACGAGTTCACCATTGACGACTACGTGAAGGTGCGTCGTGCTCAAGGCTTCGACAACGACAACGCCAAGCGCATCAGGGATGCCATACACCAATGGGTGCACCGTGGATATGTGGCTAAGGTGGAAGGTGCTGACACTGACACTGACAGTCCGATTTTCCGCAAGGTGAAGTTCTTGAAAGGATGAGAGTTTTTCATAAAATACTAAACATTAAACGTTATCTTAAAGATGGAAATCATATTGAAACGCATAGCCAAGAGAGCTACTTACACCATCGGCCGACTGTATATCCTGCCCGATGGAAGTGTGGAACGAGAGTTGATACCCGGCAGGAGGAGGGACGACAAGCGCACTGTGCGCTGCCGTGTGGACGAGAGCCTGCTCACCACAGAGCATTACTTCTGCGACACCCTGGAGCCTACATGGCGCAACCTGCTGGGCATTCCGCTTGCCCCGAGGGAGGTGGATGCTCGCCACGGCAGGGTGTCGGGCAAGATGGCCCGCAAGGTGCAGGGCAAGACGGCTATCCCCGAAGGCTCTTACACCGTAGTGGTGAGCAAGTCGCCACGATTCAAGAGATGGTTGCCCCTACTCGTGGGCGTGCCCCTCTTTGAGGGCATACGCATCCATGCTGGCAACTATCCTGACGACACGGAGGGCTGCATCCTGGTGGGCGAAAACAAAATGGTGGGCATGGTGGTGAACTCGCAACAGCGGTTGCGCCAACTCATCGACCTCATCACCCAGGCTCAGCAGAACGAAGAGAGCATCTGGATCACCGTGGTGTGAAAGAGCGTCGGGGCTTCCCTGTCTCGGTGAGGGGCAGGTGGTCGATGTGCAGAAACTCCCGTGGCACCCAGTATTTGGGCAGGGTGTTTCTGCATATTTCTTCAATGTGGGTCAGGTCGGCCGACTCGGTGAGGAGGATGGCCTTTTCGCCCAGCATCTCATCTTGCCTTTTGATGATCATGAAGGGCGCCGACAGGTGCGGACGCAGCGTTTCCTCCACCTCCTCTATCTGGATCTTGATGCCTCCACTGCACACCACGTTGTCCTTGCGGCCCTTGATGCGGAAGAGCGTCTTGCCCGTGCGGTCGTCGGTGCGTAGCAGGGCGATGTCGTTGGTGACAAGGGGTTCGGCACATACCTCGGGGGCATCGATGACAAGGCATCCGTCGGCATTGAGGCTGATGCCTACGCCGTCGAAGGGGGTGTACCAGAGGCTGGCATCAGGACCGTTGAGGCGACGCAGGGCGATGTGCGACAGGGTCTCGGTCATGCCATAGGTGCTCCATACGGCATTGGGCAGGGGCTTGATCATCTGTGCCAACTCGTCGCTGATGGCTCCTCCGCCTATGATGAGGTGACGGATGTGCATGAGCCGTTCGCGCTCGCAGGGCACTTTCAGGGTGTTGTACACCTGCATGGGCACCATGGCGGCAAAGGTGAAGTGGGGCAGGGCATCGTCGGCCAGGGGATGGCTACTCGGGCGCACGGAGGTGAGCCGAAGGTCTCGCTGGAGACTTCGCACCACCATCATCTTGCCCGCGATATAGTCGAGGGGCATGCAAAGCAGGGCGGTGTCGCCCGGCTTCAGTCCTAAGAAGTCGCACGTGATGCGGGCTGAGTTGAGCATGCGCCTCTTCTCCACCATCAGGGGCTTGGGTTTGCCCGTAGAGCCGCTGGTGTGTACCAGAATGCGGGGGTTGTCATTGTGCCATTCGGCAAGAAATTCGTTCAGTTCCATAAGGGGAATTTTAATTTTTCAGGAGTAATTTTCAGGAGTTAAAGGAGTTAAGACAACAGCTTAATGAATACACCCACAAAGACTATTGTCTTAACTCCTTTAACTCCTTAACTCCTGAACTTGCTAAACTTGAATGACAAAGATCTTCTCTCCCTTGATTTCCAAAGGCATGGGAATGTTGTCGGTGAAGAGTTGACCGGTGCCAAGGCCCTGAGGCATGGAGACCCCGGGACCATAAGTCTTGGCGCAGAAATGGGCGATGGCACTGAGACCTACGTTGCTCTCCAAGGCCGATGTGATCCAGCTTCCGATGCCCCGTTCGCTTGCCATCTGTATCCATTCGCGGCATCCGTAGATGCCTCCGTGGAGCGAGGGCTTCAGCACGATGTACTGAGGGTGTATGGTGTCGAGCAATGCCTGCTTCATCGATCGCACGTTCACGCCGATGAGCTCCTCGTCGAGGGCGATGGGCAGGGGCGACTCACGGCACAGGGCTGCCATCTTGGGCCACTGGTGCTGGCGTATGGGCTGCTCTATGGAGTGGATGTCGTACTGTGCCAGGGCTTCCAGTCGGCTCATGGCATTTTCGGGCGTGAAGCCACCGTTGGCATCCACGCGCAACTCTATCTGCTCCTTGCTGTACACCTGGCGTATGCGCTTGATGAGGTCGAGCTCCTTGAAGAAGTCGATGGCGCCAATCTTCAGTTTCACGCAGTGGAATCCGCTCTTCAGCTTCTCCTCCAGTCGGGCGAGCATCTCGTCGTAGGTGCCCATCCATACCAGTCCGTTGATGGTGATGCCCTCCTCGCCCCGTGCGAAGGGCGTGTCGTAGAGGCTTGCCAGGTACGTCGCCCATGCCGGCACATCGATAGCGGGGCACTGACGGAAGAAATCGGCAAAGGCGGTCTCCAGTCCGAAGGTGATGCTGGGGTAGGCACGTATCATGTCGTAGGGTATGCGCCCCATCTGTTCCACCATCTGGCACACCTGTCGGAGCGTGAGCTCGTATTCGGGCTTGGCGTCGCAACTCAGGTCGGGCAGGGTGGCACATTCGCCCACGCCCCTGATGCCCGGATGTTCTGCCGAGGTGAGGGTGAGGTAATAACTGTGCCGGGTGGTGTAGACACCCCGTGAGGTTCCGGCAGGCTGCTTGAAGTGGAGCGTGCGCTCCGATATGTCGATCTTGTACATCTTTATTTTTTCTTCAGCTCATAGAGGTCCTTGCGGCGGTCGCGCAGGTTGCGCACGGCACCATAGGTGTGGAGCTCGTTGAGCAGGTTGAGGTCAACGTCGGATACGAGAATCATCTCGGTGTTGGGCGTAGTCTCCGATCGCTTGCCGTCGTTGGGGAAGGCAAAGTCGCAAGGCGTGAACACGGCACTCTGAGCATACTGTATGTCCATGTTGTGCACACGGGGCAGGTTGCCCACACTGCCCGCAATGGCCACATAGCACTCGTTCTCGATGGCACGGGCCTGGGCGCATACACGCACACGGGAGTAGGCGTTCTGGGTATCGGTCATGAAGGGCACGAAGAGTATCTGCATGCCGTCTTGAGCCATGAGGCGTGAGAGCTCGGGGAACTCCACGTCGTAACAGATCACGATGCCTATCTTGCCACAGTCGGTGTCGAAGGTCTGGATGCGGCTTCCACCGGTAAGACCCCAGCACTTCTGCTCGTCGGGGGTGACATGAATCTTCTCGTACATGTCCACACTTCCGTCGCGTCGGCACAGGAAGCCCACGTTGTAGAGGGCGCCGTCGTCCTTGACGTAAGGCATGCTGCCCGTGATGATGTTGATGTTGTAGCTGATGGCAAGCTCACGGAACCGGTCGCGTATCTGCTCGGTGTACTGTGCCATCTGTCGGATGCTCTGTGCCTCGCCCATATTGTTGAACTTAGCCATCAGAGGGGCGTTGAAGTATTCGGGGAAGAGGATGAAGTCGCTCTTATAGTCGCTCACCGAATCGACGAAGAACTCCACCTGCTCGAAGAGGTCGTCGACGGAGGCATAGGGACGCATCTGCCACTGCACGAGACCGATGCGCACGGTGGGCTTGCGGTCTACATAGGAGTCCGTAGGTGGCTGATAGTAGATGTTGTCCCACTGCAACAGGGTGGCGCAGTGTTCGCTCTCCTCGTCGCTGGGCAGATAGTTGCGTATCACACGGCGCACGTGGAAGTCGTTGGACAGCTGGAAGGTGAGCACGGGGTCGTAGATTTCACGACTGCGCACTTTCTCGATGTACTCCTTGGGGCGCATCTGGTCGGCATACTTGTGATAGTTGGGTATGCGTCCGCCAAACATGATGGCCTTGAGGTTGAGCTTCTCGCACAGCTCCTTGCGGTATTCGTACATGCGTCGGGCCAGTCGGAGGCCACGATAGTCGGGGTGGATGAAGACCTCGATGCCATAGAGGATGTTGCCGTTGGCATCGTGGGTGTTGAAGGTTTCATTGCCTGTCACCTGAGCATAGGTGTGGTCGCCCTTCACCATGTTGTAGTTGACGATGATGGAGAGGGCGCAGCCCACGATCTTGTCGTCGACGATGATGACTACCTGACCTTCGGGAAAGATGGTAATGAGCTTTTTGATTTGAGAACGTGTCCAGAAAACGTCCGAGTCGGCATAAATGCGCTTGAACGATTTCGCCAGTTGGTCGTAATCCTCCATGTGGAGGTTGCGCAAACTTACTTTTTCGATTTTGCGTGTTGAGTCCATTGTTTTCTACTGTTATTGACTTATTCGGGTGCAAAATTACAGCAAAAAACTGATATAGAGAAGGAAAAGAGAAAGTTTTTATAATCTAACTCAAGTTTCGCAAGTTCAATAACCTAAAATCCACATTCTGCCTGTGGGATAGCCTCGTTGTGGTCGTTGAGGTAGAGCAGAGGGGCGGGACGATAGGCAGGGCTCGCCAACGACTCGTGCTCTTGGCGGAAGCGCGTACTGATGCCCCCGATATTGAGCATGGTGTGGAAGGCGGAACGGCTGCTCTGTGCCTGCTTGTGGCGGTTGGCGGAGAGGGCCTGTGCCACGGCTGGCTCCTGATGCTGGAAGCTCTGCGATGTCCATACCAGGAAGGGCACATGCAACTCGTACTCCGAAGCTCGGGGCGAAGCATGAAGGAAGAGCTTGTGACTGTCGTCGAAGATGTTCTCGCCATGGTCGCTCGTATAGAGCATGGCGCTCATGCCTCCGTGTGCTCTCAGGCGCTCTATCACCCCACTGAGCACAAGGTCGGTGTAGCGGATGGTGTTGTCGTAGGCGTTGATGAGGTCGGGACGGTTCTCCTTCTTGGCCTCGCAATGCGTGTCGGGCTGGAAATGCGCCATCTGTCGGGGATAGCGGTCCATGTAGTTGAAGTGAGAGCCATAGGTGTGGAGCACGATGAATTCCTTTTTGCGCTTCCGGGCCAGTATCCTGTCGAGGATGGGCAGCAGGTCGGCGTCATAGTAGTTGCCGTCCTTGCCCGGGGCTTCGGCAAGCTCACGGCCAGCGGGGTTGGCATCGCCCGTCTTGAGGAAGAGCCACTGGTCGGCCTGTTCGCCCAGGAAGTCGATGAACGAGTGGTTGGGGCGCTGATTGCTCAGAAACACGGTGTGGAAGCCTGCCTCACGGAAGGCCTGAAGGATGCCTTTCTCGTGGAAGAGACGCTCGAAGTCGGAGGCCGAAGCCTGCGAGAGGAGCATGGGCACACTCTTGTGGGTGGTGTTCGACTGGGTGGTGACGTCGCTGAACGTCACCAGTCCCGGGGTCTTGCTGAGCCGTGGATTGGTGTCGCGCTGATAACCATAGAGACTGAAGTTCATGGCTCGTGCCGTTTCGCCTATCACCATGACGTAGACCTCGCAGGAGTCCTCGGGATGGGACGGCCTGGCATCGAAGCGGAAACGGGCAGATGCCTCCTTGTAGTGGATGGAGGCGTTGTTGCGCTTCACGGCAAGGTAGAGGTTATAGAACACGTTGACGGGGTAGAGGTCGTTGAGCACGCTATATTGTGCGGCATGATGGTCGTCGAGCTGTGAGTTGTCGGAGGGACGGGAGAGACAGGCCGTGGCAACAAAGATGCATCCCACGAGGGCCAAGGCTGAAGCCCACAGGGCATATCGCTTTCTGAGGGCAGAGGACAGCACGGGTGCCTTCTTGCTCCGTATGGACACCACGCCCAGGATGAGCAGGGGCAGATAGAGGATGAAGACACTCGCCACGCCAGGAATGAGGTTGTCGAGCAACTCCATGGCCTCGCCAGGATTGGTGGTTACGAGGTTGAGGAACATATCCACGGCTATGACGCCCTTGCCGAAGAGATAGAGCAACACGATCTGGAAAGCCGCAAAGAAGATGATGGGGAAGAGCCACCACACCATCTTGCCCGGCTTGCGACAGATGCTCATCAGAGCCATGTAGACGGCACCAGGCAACAGGATGTTGGCTAAGGATGCCCATGCGTTCAGACCCTCGCTGAAGCAGAGTGCCACGTTGGGTACTGTCAGTGCCACGACGGCATAGGTGTATATCAGTTTGTTGAGAGATTTTGTCATAGTGCCCCTTTTACCTTTTTTACTTTTTTACCTTTTTACTTTTTTACCTTTAGAACGCCTCGTTGATATTGAAGAGGAATCCTCTCTGTCCGCCCTTGCCGAAACCATAGTCGAGACGCACGTTGACGTTCTTCTTGAATTCCCATCGATAGCCCAGTCCGAAGTTAGGCAGGATGTGACGGCTTCTCATCTGGCTGAATTTGGGGAAGACGGTTCCTGCGCCTATCCAGGCCGTGAGCGAGTTGCGTTTCCACACGTGCTGGCGAAGTTCGACAGTGGCTTCTATCATGTGTTTGTCGCGGTATCTTCCCTCGTAATATCCGCGCAGGGCATTGCTGCCTCCTGTCTGTGCCATCATGCCCCACGAGGGATTGCCAAAGTTGAGTGTGGAACGAAGGTCCTCGGCCAGTACGGCTCCTCGCCAGAGTTGCTGGTAGGCGTTGAGCTGCAGTTCGGTGGTGCTGAAGGCATAGTCGTTGCCCATGAAGCGCGGACGGAACATCTGGGTGAGGTTCACGTAATACCCCCGGTGGGGATAGGTGAGGTTGTCACGGTTGTCGAACATGAAGGTGAATCCCACGCCATAGTTGTCGGTATGTCGGTCCATTCCCGCCAAGAGCTCGGGGCGCTCGATGTCCTTGCCGATGATGTAATCGTAGGCCACGGAAGGACCGAGGAAGAGGTTGCTGCCAAGGTTCCACAGGAAGCTTCCGTTCACGTGCACCTGCCATCGCTTCATGTCGCTCTCGTTGTCGTCGTTGTCGCCCATGTCGTATCCCATTCCCCAGAACTTGCAGGGGAAGGAATAGAAGTAGAGCGTGTAGACGGCACGGTAACGGTCGTGGGGGAAGATGTGGGTTCCGCGCACACCGAGCAGATAGAAGCCCACCGTGCTGACATCGCCAAAGAGCGACACATTGGAGGGGAGGAGGAGTGTGTCGGCTGGGTCGGAGCGATAGATGCCTGCTGCCACTAAGCCTAAGCCCAACTTGGTGTCGGTGGCATAGTGTGGGCCTCCGATAATGCTGAAGTCGAACCGCTTGTCGTTCTTCTTGTTGGCATCGTTGAAGTAGTCGAGAAAACGGGTGATGAGTGATTTCTTCTTCTCGTCCGCCTTCTTCACTTCCGCCTTCTTCTCGTCCGCCTTCGCTTCCGCCTTCACTTCCACATTTTCGTCCACCTTTTTTTCTATTTTTACCTCCTCTTTTTCCATCCCGGTATGTGGCGTGAAGGTAGAGTCAGCCTCCCCTGCCATACCAAGAGTAGGCAAGAGAAGGCATGTAAGGCATGAGAGTAGAAGCTGCTTCATGTGTTATATATATAATAATGTGTAGGGGGTGTTAATATGTGATAAACAGTTAGTAAACGAGTGCCACGTTGTCTATCCAGAGTGTGTTGCCGGGCGTTCCGATATAGGCTCCGCCATGACTGGAAGAGAACTGCAGGATGAGGTGGGTAGGGGTCTCGTTGGCAGAAGCCCATCCCGTCTCCTTGATGATGACGCTCTTGCCTTTGCTATTACGAGCATAGTCACAATTACGAAGTCCCATGAGCGAGGCGTTATAGCCAGCCATGTGTCGGATGTCGCCATAGTGGATGGTGTAGGTGGCGTCGTTCACCCATCCATTGGTGCTCTTGCTGTACTTCACCACCATGGTGCCCACACGCTTGGCCGTGATGTTGCCATGGGCATCCTCGTGACGCTTCTGCAGATAGAGGATGGCGACAGCATAGTCGCGTCCTGCCACTTTCGATGCACTGCTGAAGCCGTTCTGCTTGATGCGGGTGGCTGAGTTGGGCAACAGGGTCTTATAGTCGAAACGCACCGCCTTGGGACGATGGGTGAAAGGAATACCCCAGTTGATGGCCTTAGGACCGTCCTTGGTTCCGGTGATGGGTTCGCGCACGTCGCCCAGGAAGAGCGAGCCTGCTGCAAGCACCTTGATATTGATGAGTCCCAATACCTTCACCTTCTCGATGTGGGTGACGAGCTTGGCGCAATGGCCGTTCTCGTGCTTGTCGCGATATACCGAGTTGTTGGTCTTATAGATGCCTGACACGTGGGCAAGCACATTGGAGGTTCCCCAGGGCGAGCCGCCCTTGTTGGTGTAGGGGGTATTGCCATTGATGGTCATCGACGGACCTACGGCATAAACCACCTTCTTGTTTCCGCCTATGATACCTGATTCCTTGATGTTTCTGATAACCCAATTATCCATGTTTCCATACTTGATGGGTACAATCTTTTCGGCACTTTGCGCTCCCATCGTGCAGGCGAGGCAAAGTGACATTGTCATGCTTAAAATACGATGTTTCATTTCTGTTATAATAAAAAGTGGTTGCAAAGTTAGGAAAATATTTGTATCGTTATAGTTTTCTTACTGTATAATTATAGTTATTTAAAGATTATTTTATAAAAATTAAAACTGACGGATGTGGAAAGGTGTAGAGATGTTAGAGCCAATGAGACAAAAATATGCCCAGAACCAACGATGACGAATGGTTCTGGGCATCATGTATATGGGTTTCAACTTCTCTAAACTTAGAAGCGGCGATGTCCGCCTCCTGGAGGTGGTCCCATGGGAGGTCGTCCGCCATTGAAGGGTCGTCCGCCGAAGTCGGGGCGTCCGCCATCCCTCATCGTCTCGCGTGCCTGCTTGCCTCCGATGATATTCAGTCGGTAGATGACGTGGAGCATGGCATAAGAGTTGATGCTGTTGTACTCGGTATCGGTACGGGCCATGGCAGTAAGGGCACGGCTCAAGGTGCTCTGCTGGTGCAGCAGGTCGTAGAACTGGATCATCACGGTGAGGGGTTTGCCCTTGAGGAAGCCTTGCGAGAGTTGGGCGTTCCAAACCAGTTCGTTGGTGTTCATCGACTTGTCGCTGTATCCTCGTCGGCTGCTCTGGCTTAGGTCTGTGCTCAGGCTCATGCCCCAGGGCATGGTGGCTGTGATGCTCGGTCCGTAAGAGAACTGCCAGGTGTTCATGTTGCTCGATGCCTGAAGCTTGTTGCGGGCATGGTTGTAGTTGAGGGTTCCGTTGAGGTTGACCTCAAGCCAGTTGTTGCGATAGCCCATGGCGATTCGCTCGCCCACCTGAGTCTGCTTGGTGGTGTTCTTCTGCGAGGTCTTCCCGTCGAGGCTCAGATAGCCCACGGCATTGGTATAGGCGAGGGTGGTGAAGGTGTTGATGTTCCATACGCCAGCGCTGTCGATGGCTGTATTGAACATGAAGGCGCCTCGTGCGTTCCAGTTGCCGTTGATGTTTTCGGGCTGTGTGGTTCGTCCACCGGTCTTGTCGTCGTAGGTCACCATGTCGCTGATGCTGTTGCGTGTCATCGAGAAGTTGACGAAGGTCATCAGGGCTCGCTGGTGCTTCTCTATATAGTTGTTGTAGAAGAGTCGGAAGTTGTGGGTGAACGATGGCTTCAGTCCCGGATTTCCCTTCTTGATGTTGAGCGGATTGCTGTCGTCGGTGATGTCGAGCAGGTCGGTCATGGAGGGTTGCGAGGTGGTTCCGCGATAGTTGACGCGCAGGTTGCTCACCTTGCTGAAACGATAACGGAAGTCGAGGGCTGGTGAGAAGTTGGTGACGTTGCGTGTCGTTTCGATGTGCTGCCCCATATAGTCGTAGATGAAGTTCGACCTCTGTGGCTGGAGCATAGCTCCGAAGCTGAGGTTGTACTTTGGTCGGATGAATCGCATCATGAGCTGCATCTCGTGAATGTAGTTCTTGTACTCGGAGAATCGGCTCTGGTCGCTGTCGAAGTACTCGTCGAGAGGCGAGCGCAGAGTGCCTAAGTAGTTGCCCCATCCACGATACTCGGGAGTGATGGAAGCCCACTGGTTTGCCTCCTCATCGCTGAAGCCGGAGAAGTCGTAGGTGGAACGGTCGGTCTTCGAGTATTTGTAGGTGAACTTATAGCTCAGTTGCAGGAAGGTGGCACGCCAGAGCGGCTCACTGTAGGTGGCCTGCAGAGAGTAGCTGTAGTTGCGGGTAGGCGTCACGTTGTAACGATAAGTGTTGTAGTGGTCGGTCTCGTTGCCGTTGGCCACATCTACAAGGTACATGTAGGCATTGGTGAGTGAGAGGCTGTTGGCATCGGTCTTGCCGTAGCTGGCATCGGTGCGCACGGTGACGTTGCGTCCCATCGCACTGAGTCGGCGATTGTACTGCAACATGCCTTTCAGATTTTCAGACTCGCTATAGCTGATGCTGCTCGACGACTGCAGGTTGACGAGAGCTCCTGCCTGCTGCAACAGACTCTTGCTTGTGCTTACGTCCTCAAGTCCCAGCTCGGCACGTGCTGCGTCCTCGAGCGGGTCGTTGGTGATCTGGTAAGGATCGGCATTAAACTGTGCCGACAAGCTTCGTGCCAGTGCATCGCTGCTCTTGATGGTGAACGATGGACGGAACATGATATTGGTCATCGTGTCGGGTTTCCATTCCAGGCGGAAACGTCCGTCCCAGCTGTTGCTGCGCGAGAAGTTCTTGGCACGGCTGTTCGAGAAAGACGAGTTCTGGCTCACGAAGTTCTCGGAAGCCACCGTGCTGCTGATGTCTCCATCGCTGTGGTTCCATCTCAGCGAGGCGTCCATCCTGAGTTTGTCCTTGTTCTCGTAGTTGTAGTTCAGACCCAGCATCTTCGAGGCGTTGAGTCCCTGCTTGTTGGGTCCCCATCCGCCAGGGCCTCCACCTCCGGGGAATCCCATGTCGTTGGTGTTGTTGGCTGATGCGAAGAGCATGAGTCGGTTGCGGTCGTTGAAATAAGCCGCCATGCCTCGTTCGCTGTATCGTTGCTTGGTGCCTATGCTGAGGTCCATATTGGCGATGAGTCCCTTGTTCATGCCTCTCTTGACGCCGAAATCGAGCACGGTTTCCTCTTCTCCGTCGTCGATGCCCGTCACCTTAGCGAGGTCGCTTTTCTCGTCGTAGGCCTTGATCTTGTCGATGATGCTGGTGGGCAGGTTCTTCAGGGCCGTCTTGGTGTCGCCGGTCATGAACTCCTTGCCGTCTACGAGGATCTTCTTCACTTCCTTTCCGTTGATTTTGATGCTTCCGTCGTCGCTCACCTCAGCACCAGGCAGGCGCTTCACGAGCTCTTCGATGGTGGAGCCTTCGGGTGTGCGATAAGCCGCAGAGTTGTACACGAAGGTGTCTTCCTTGAGCACCACTTTCTTGGCCATGGCCGTGACGGTGGCGGCCTTGAGCATGATGGCCTCTGCGTTGATGTTTATCTTGCCCATGGCGAGGTCTTTGCCCTGGGTCATCATGATGCGCCTCACGGTGGGCTTGTATCCTACGCTGGTTATCTTGAGCAGATAACTGCCGTCTTCGGGAGCCTGAAGGCTGAAGAGTCCATTCTCGTCGCTGATGGCGCCTGAGATATAAGTGCTGTCCGCGCGTAGCAGTTGTACGGTCGATGCCTCGACAGGGTCGTTGGTTCCCTTGTCGATAATGGCACCCGTGATGAGGTGTTGCTGTGCCTGCATCATCATGGCGATGAATAGCAGGAGCAGGGTGAGTACTGACTTTCTCATTTCTGTATTTTATAGCTTTTTTTGTTCGCTTGATAGTTTAGACGCATCCTTTGTGATAAGGTTTAGTCTAAAATGTGTGAAAAGAATGCTAAAAGTGTGTTCTTTTGCATCAAAATGCAGAAAAATACGTACCTTTGCACGCAAGAATTACATTATTTATAATATATTGATAAATTTATGAGTCAGAGAGTCATCATTTCTACCAATCTCGAAAGTGAGATAGCCGAAGCCTTGGCAGAGTGCGAGCACGACAAGATTTTTGTGCTTACCGACGAAACCACAGTTGTCAAGTGCTGGCCTGTTGTGAAAAATTATTTCTCGCTCAAGGATGCGAAGGTCATTACCATTGGTGCCACCGATACGCACAAAGACCTCGACACGATGGTACACGTATGGAAGTCGTTGGGCGAGGGCGGTGCATCGCGCCATTCGTGCATGATAAACCTGGGTGGTGGAATGGTTACCGACTTGGGTGGCTTTGCCGCAGCAACTTTCAAGCGTGGCATCAACTTCATCAATATCCCCACTACGCTCCTCTCGATGGTGGATGCTTCGGTGGGAGGAAAGACGGGCATCAACTTCGGTGGACTGAAGAACGAGATAGGCGTGTTCTGCGACTCCAAGTTTGTCATTCTCGATACTGAGTTCCTGCGCACGCTCGATGCCGAGAACATCTGTTCGGGCTATGCAGAGATGCTGAAGCATGGTTTGATTTCGGACGAAAAAATGTGGGCGGAGTTGGTTGGCTTCGACTTGGCTCATCCCGACTTGCAGCAGTTGCAACGCATGGTGGGCGATAGCGTGGCGGTAAAGGAGCGCATCGTAGAGCAGGATCCTCATGAGCACGGCATCCGCAAGGCGCTCAACTTGGGACATACTTTCGGTCATGCCTTTGAAAGCTGGGCACTGAAACGCAAGCCTGTTCTGCACGGCTATGCTGTGGCGTTCGGTCTGATTCCGGAACTCTATCTGAGTGTGATGAAGACGGGATTCCCAACGGAGAAGATGCGACAGACGGTGAACTTCATCAAGGAGTACTATGGCTCGCTTCCTATCACCTGCGATGACTACGACGAACTGATAGAACTGATGCGCCATGACAAGAAAAATCAGGATGGCATCATCAACTTTACCTTGTTGGGTGGAATCGGTGATATTCGCATCAACCAAAGTGCCACCATCGACGAAATCAAAGAGGCTTTCGACTTCTTCCGTGAAGGATAAAGCCAAAGCGTTATAAAGCACAAAAGTTTTGAGCTTTGAATATTGAGCATTATGAGAGTTATTTGTTTTCTCATAATGATTCAATGTTCAAAGCTCATTTTTTTATGCGTAATGCTCAAGCTCATGTCTTAATGCGTAAAAAATCAAAATTTTTCACGCCTTGGCTTGACAAATTTATTTGTTGCCGTACATGTTCTCGTAATATTTCTGATAGTCGCCAGAGGTTACATTGTCCATCCATTCCTGGTTGTCAAGATACCATTTCACGGTTTTCTCGATGCCCTCTTCGAACTGCAGACTTGGTTCCCAACCCAATTCGCGCTGCAATTTGCGTGAATCGATGGCGTAACGCATGTCGTGGCCCTTGCGGTCGGTGACGTAAGTGATGAGGTCGAGGTCTTCGCCCTCCTTGCGACCGAGAAGACGGTCTACGGTCTTGATAACCACCTTGATGATGTCAATGTTTTTCCACTCGTTGAAACCTCCGATATTATAGGTCTCAGCCACCTTTCCTTCGTGGAAGATGACATCGATGGCACGGGCATGGTCTACCACGTAGAGCCAGTCGCGCACGTTCTCACCCTTGCCATAGACGGGCAGAGGCTTGCGATGGCGTATGTTGTTGATGAAGAGAGGGATGAGCTTCTCTGGGAACTGGTAAGGACCATAGTTGTTGGAGCAGTTGGTCACGATGGTAGGCATGCCGTAAGTATCGTGGAAAGCACGTACAAAGTGGTCGCTGCTGGCCTTGGAAGCCGAGTAGGGAGAATGGGGATTGTACTTGGTGGTTTCTACGAAGAACTCCTCGCCATAAGCCTCGTGGTTCTTGCCACTTGATGCCTTGGTGGAGAATGGTGCTGCCACGCCCTCGGGATGTGTCATCTGCAAGGCGCCATACACCTCGTCGGTAGAAATGTGGTAGAAGCGCTTGCCCTCATAGCCTTCGGGCAGACTCTCCCAGTAGGTCTTTGCTGCCTGCAGGAGCGAGAGTGTTCCCATCACGTTGGTCTGTGCAAAGGTGAATGGATCCTTGATAGAGCGGTCTACGTGGCTTTCTGCAGCCAGATGGATAATGCCGTCTACCTGATAGTCGTTCATCAACTTGAGCATCAGCTCGAAGTCGCAGATGTCGCCCTTCACAAAGGTGTAGTTGGGCTTGTCCTCGATGTCCTTGAGGTTGGCCAGATTGCCTGCATAAGTCAGCTTGTCGAGGTTGATGATGTGATACTCGGGATATTTGTTCACGAACAGACGGACAACGTGTGAGCCGATAAATCCGGCGCCGCCTGTGATGATGATATTTCGCTTCATTATATTTATTATTTAAAATGTTACTTAAGGAGGTTGGCGATGCACTTTTCGAGCGAGTCAATCCAGTAGGGCACTTTCACGCCGAAGGTTTCCTTGATGGTTCGCTTGTCGAGCACGGAGTAGGCAGGACGGGCCACTGGCGAAGGATATTCCGAGCTGTAGCAAGGCTGGATGTCGCACTGTGTGTGTCCGGCTATGCGGGCTATCATCTGTGTGAAGTCGTACCAGGAGCACACTCCCTCGTTAGAGAAATGATAGATGCCGGTGTATTTGTTCTTGTCGTCGGCCGACTTTATCTTGTCTATGACAGTGAGGATGGCGTTGGCCAGGTCGAGAGCATAGGTAGGAGTTCCGCACTGGTCGAACACTACCTTCAACTGTGGCTTTGTGGCAGTGAGGTTGAGCATCGTCTTGCAGAAGTTCTTGCCAAACTCAGAGTAGAGCCATGCGGTGCGGATGATGACATACTGGCAACCGCTTGCCATGATTTTCTGTTCGCCGTGAAGCTTGGTTGTACCATATACGCCTGTAGGAGTTCCCTTCTGCTGGGGTCCGCAAGGTACATTGTATGGTTCCTTGCCAAAGACGTAGTCGGTGGAAATCTGCACGAGCAGTCCGCCTGTCTCCTTCATTGCCAAGGCAAGGTTCTCTGGAGCATCGGCATTCAGTTTCTCTGCAAGTGCTGCCAACTTCTCGTCGTTTTCGCAGGCATCCACATTGGTCCATGCCGCACAGTTGATGATGGCGTCTATGTGGTTCTCGCTCACCATCTTGCGTATGGCGTCCATGTCTGTAATGTCGAGGTAAGTGGTTTCCACGCCTTCCACCTGGTTCACGTCGGTGAAGAGATAGTGGTCTGTGGTGTTCTTGCTCACGATTCTCATCTCGTTGCCGAGCTGTCCGTTGGCTCCTGTCACTAATATATTCATTTTCTTTTTTGTTTTGTTGTTGTTTTTTGCTCTGCAAAAATACTACTTTCCGTTGATACAGCCAAGACTTCATTGCTAAAGTTTACTAATGCTCTCTTAATGAGCTATAAAAACAGAGCCCCCGCAGACTTTCCTTGATGTATGGAAGAGTCTGCGGGGGCATCTCTATGAATAAGCGACAGGCTCTACAGAAAATGCCTGTCGTGGGGTAATCGCTAAAGCTTAGAGCTTGAACTTGTAACCCAAAGTAATCTGGAATACAGAGTTGCGGCCAGAATCACCATCCGCAATTTTTGATACACCGATATTGTAACGAGCATCGAGGCAAACGTTCATGTACTCGTAAGAAATTCCTACAGGAATAGAGAAATCAAAAGTTTTTATCTCTGCTCCTTCTGGTGCGTATTTGTCGTAGTCGATACTGATGCCGGCAACTTTTACTTTGTTGCTTACATTGAATGCAGGCTGAATACCAGCTTTCAGTGCCAGGCCTTTTGCAACATAGGCGTTTACCAAAATAGGGATATTCACATAGTTCATCTCCAATTTTGGGTCACCTTCTGCGTCCTTAACTGAGGCTCCTTGCATAGAATAGAGAAGACCGGCGCTGATTCCTACCATGGGTGAAACGTGATATTCTCCCTCTATACCGCCAACGAAGCCTGCTATGTAACCAGCTTCGTCATTTGTTACGGAAGATACGTTCAAACCGACTTTAGGCTGAATAGTGATGTCGCCTGCTGAATACTGTGCGAATGCACCTACTGAAGACAGCACCATAGCTGCCATAACCAATAATTTTTTCATACTCTCTGAATTTATAAATTAATAATAATTGTTGCACAAACTTACTAACAAGAATGTTCTGCTGTCCAATAGGATGTGTTTTAAACTTCTTATTCTTAGACGGGGCAAAGGTATAATTATTTTTTTTTAGATGCAAACAAATTTTATAATATTTTTTATTCTATGGAAAAATAAGGTCAGTAATATAGAGATATATAATCGGTGGAGAAATTACATTAAGCTAAATGAACAGAACTAAACTTGCTTTGGTATAGCCATGGCGAGAAAAGTGTCATGAAATAAAAATTGTTACTCATAAATGAAAGCACGATAAAGGGTATAAAAAAAAGTATCTTAAAATAGTTTGCAACTATCCTAAGATACTTTATCGAGTATCCAGCCCTTCTTTTGTCTCCTTGCTATGTTTTCATCTCACAGCAAGGAGCGAGAGGGTGGATGGGCTTATGAAAAGCCTGTTGTTCTGAGCTTAGAGTTTGAACTTGTAACCCAAAGTGATCTGGAATACAGAGTTGCAGCCCTTAACATCTTTGTCTACCTTGGTGCAACCGATGTTGTAACGAGCATCGAGGCAGATGTTCATGTACTCGTAAGAAATACCTACTGGTACAGAGAAGTCGAATGTATTAACATTTTCTGCATCGTCTTTTGCAACCATGAAACCTGGCTGAACACCAGCCTTCAATGCCAAACCGTTAGCAACATAGAAGTTGGCAAGGATAGGGATGTTGAGGTAAGCTGGCTTCCACTTGGCCTCAATGTCAACACCTTCAACGTTTACTGACCACTTGCATCCCTGCTGAGAATAAAGAAGACCTGCGCTGACACCGATCAATGGTGAAACGTGATACTCAGCTTCTGCACCAACAGCCAAACCAGTCTTGTAGTCACCGTCAACGTCGCCACCAACAGAAGCAATGTTCAAACCAATCTTAGGCTGAATAGTGATATCGCCTGCAGAATACTGTGCAAAAGCACCTACTGAAGACAGCACCATGGCTGCCATAACCAATAATTTTTTCATACTCTCTGAAATTAAAAGTTAATAATAGTATGTTATGCAAATCTCCTTAATGGATAATCTGCCGTCCAATAGGATAGGTTTTAAACTTCTTCTTAGACGGGGCAAAGATATAATTAATTTTATTAAAATGCAAGTATTTTTTAAATTATTTTCATGAAATGGGTAAAATTGTGACTAAAATGCAATATTCCGTGTATAAATAGTCTAAAAACGTGCTTAAGAGTAAAAAGTGATGGTTGCAAGTGCTGAAAACGTCTTAAAATCGACCGAAAACAATTAAAAATCGTGCGAAAAGCCGTTAAACGGCCGACATGATACGGTTTTTCTTCACATTTATTTAACAGAAGTTCGAATGTTAGCTCCACACGCCCTGAAGGGGCAGAAGCTCTTAGCCCAGGGCAGCGCCCTGGGTATTATAGCAATTGGCAAGGCGCCCTGTAAGGGCAAAAGCTTTATGTATTGCCTTGATTTTTTAAGCTTTTGCCCTTACAGGGCGACAGATTTGCGTCCAAAACAACCCAGGGCGCTGCCCTGGGCTAAGAGCTTCTTCCCTTTCAGGGCGTGCTGCTTCTATGCGCTTTTGGGCCTTCAGTCCATACTTTAACCACTTGCGAAACTTGAGTTAATCATAAAACATTTAAAAATGTTTTCTGTTTATAATGAATTTGTTTTGTTTCTTATGCAGGGCGGACGCATCAAAATGCGTTCGCCTCCAAAAGTTTTGACAGGTAATTT
>ERZ1023617.199-NODE-199-length-28183-cov-67.566126_pt1 | contig 28183 bp, 17 predicted proteins | sample MGYA00380328_ERZ1023617 | MGnify/ENA primary metagenome ERZ1023617 (study PRJEB33179, sample SAMN07448977) | human gut metagenome | biome: Human-gut; feature: Human associated habitat; material: Faeces | host: Homo sapiens | place: India: Bhopal | collected...
AGGAGTTCGTAGAGAAGAACTACGAGCAGAGCATCAAGGAGTTGACATGGCACCTCATCAAGGAGCAGCTCATCAAGGCTCAGGATATCAAGGTGAACGACGAGGATATCAAGGAGACCGCTAAGGAGGCAGCTCGTGCTCAGTTCGCTCAGTATGGTATGACAAACATCCCAGAGGAGTATATCGAGAACTATGCTAACGAGATTCTCAAGAAGGGTGACTCTGTTGACGCATTGGTAGATCGCTCTATCGACCGTAAGTTGGCTGCAGCTCTCAAGAGCGCTGTTAAGCTCAATGAAAAGGAGATTTCTGTAGAGGATTTCAACAAGATGATGCAGGAATAACACTTTTTTGAAAAAAAACTTCAAATAATTACGAGGTTATCGACTTTTTTTATTATCTTTGTTCCACCGAATGAGATAATGAGGTCGATAACCTCTTTTTTTGTTCCTTATTTTGAAGAAAAAAGTAATATAGATATGAACGATTTTAGAAAATATGCTACCAAGCATCTTGGTATGAATGGGATGGTGCTTGACGACGTGATGAAGTCGCAGGCTAAGTATTTGAACCCTTATATCTTGGAGGAGCGTCAGTTGAACGTTACCCAGATGGACGTGTTCTCTCGCTTGATGATGGACCGCATCATCTTCCTGGGTACAGAAATTGATGATTATACTGCCAACACCTTGCAGGCACAGCTGCTCTATCTCGATTCTGTAGATAGCGGCAAGGATATTTCCATCTATCTGAACAGTCCTGGCGGTAGCGTTACTGCCGGTCTGGGTATCTATGATACTATGCAGTTTATTACCAGTGATGTAGCTACCATCTGTACAGGTATGGCTGCTTCCATGGCTGCCGTATTGCTCGTTTCTGGTCAGGAAGGCAAGCGTTCTGCCTTGCCACATAGCCGTGTGATGATTCACCAGCCATTGGGTGGTGTTCAGGGTCAGGCTTCTGATATCGAGATTGAGGCTCGTGAGATCCTGAAGATGAAGAAGGAACTCTATACCATCATCTCTGAGCATTCTCATACTCCATACGACAAGGTTTATGCTGATAGCGACCGTAACTACTGGATGACTGCCGAGGAAGCAAAGGAGTATGGTATGATTGATAATATCCTGGTACGTAAGTAACGGGGCGGTATATCAAGATTGCTATATATAATATAAGGTATATATATTATTAAGGTATATATATAATAAGGTATAAAGAAGAAAAAGGAAAAGACATTATGCCAAAGAAAGCATGTAGCTTCTGTGGAAGAAGCGAGAATGAAGTGAAGTTGTTGATCACGGGTATCAATGGCTTTATCTGTGAGGAGTGCGCCAAGCAGGCATTTGAGATAGTGCAGCAGACTGGCGTATTGAATCCAAAGGGCGATGACGCGAAGTTTGCCTTGAAGCAGGTGCCAAAGCCTATGGAAATCAAGGAATATCTCGATGAATATATCATCGGACAGGAACAAGCCAAGCGTCATCTTGCCGTTGCTGTCTATAATCACTATAAGCGTCTGCAGCAGCCTGAGGATAAGGAAGGCGTGGAAATCGAAAAGAGCAACATCATCATGGTGGGTAGTACCGGTACCGGTAAGACATTGCTGGCTCGTACCATTGCCAAGTTGCTCGATGTACCTTTCACCATCGTGGATGCTACGGTATTTACCGAGGCTGGTTATGTAGGTGAGGATGTGGAGAGTATCCTTTCCCGTTTGCTCCAGGTAGCCGACTATAATGTGGAGGCTGCCCAGCGTGGTATCGTCTTCATCGACGAGATTGACAAGATTGCCCGCAAGAGCGACAACCCATCTATCACCCGCGACGTAAGTGGAGAGGGTGTACAGCAGGGACTTTTGAAACTCCTGGAGGGAACCATGGTGAACGTACCGCCAAAGGGTGGACGCAAGCATCCTGATCAGGATTACATCCATGTGGATACCAAGAATATCCTCTTTATCTGCGGTGGTGCCTTCGACGGTATCGAGCGCAAGATTGCCCAGCGCCTGAACACCCACGTGGTAGGCTACAACTCAGTACAGAATGTTGCCAAGGTAGATAAGAAGGATCTGATGAAGTACATCCTGCCACAGGATCTGAAGTCATTCGGTCTGATCCCTGAAATCATCGGTCGTCTGCCTGTGCTCACCTATCTCAATCCTTTGGATAGAGATGCGCTGCGCAAGATCCTGGTAGAGCCAAAGAACTCTATCGTGAAGCAGTATATGAAGCTCTTCGAGATGGATGGCATCAAGCTCAGCTTTACAGAGGAAGCACTCGACTTCATGGTAGATAAGGCCGTGGAGTATAAGTTGGGAGCCCGTGGACTTCGTTCTATCGTAGAGGCAGTGATGACCGATGCGATGTTTGAGGTACCATCCAAGAAGATCAAGACGTTTGAAGTGACATTGGATTATGCCAAGGGACAGCTCGATAAGGCTCATCTTGGACAGCTGGAGTCTGCGTAAGGAGGATTCCGGCAAGCATCTTCTTTGTAAATATCATCAAATCAGTTGGGAGAGAATCCCGGCTGATTTCTATATACCATATAAAGACATATAAAATTAAAGTTGGATATGACGGAACAGGTAAATCTTACAGAACAGTTGAAACATTATTTCGGTTTCGATTCGTTTAAAGGCGAGCAGGAATCTATCATCAGGAACCTGATGGAAGGCAACGATACGTTTGTGTTGATGCCTACTGGTGGTGGCAAGAGCTTGTGTTATCAGCTTCCATCCTTGATTATGGATGGAACAGCTATTGTTATCTCACCACTGATTGCCCTGATGAAGAATCAGGTGGATGTGATCAATGGACTGAGTGAAGACGATGGCGTGGCTCACTATCTGAATTCATCTCTGAACAAATCGGCCATTGAGAAGGTGAAGGGCGACATATTGAGTGGCAAGACCAAGCTCCTCTATGTGGCACCGGAATCTCTGACCAAGGAAGATAATGTAGAGTTCTTGAAGACCATCAAAATCTCTTTCTATGCCGTGGATGAGGCACACTGTATCTCTGAGTGGGGACATGATTTCCGCCCAGAGTACCGACGCATACGCCCTATCATCAACGAAATAGGCAAGGCACCGGTCATAGCCCTTACGGCAACGGCTACCGACAAGGTGCGTACAGACATCAAGAAAAACCTCGGCATCGTGGATGCCAGGGAATTCAAGAGTTCCTTCAACCGTGCGAATCTCTTCTACGAGGTGCGCCAGAAAACCAACGACATCGATCGCCAGATTATCATGTTTATCCGTCAGCATCCAGGTAAGAGTGGCATCATCTATTGTCTGTCCAGAAAGAAAGTGGAAGAACTGGCTGAAGTACTCAAGGCAAACGATATCAAGGCTGCTCCTTATCATGCAGGTCTGGATTCTGCAACCCGTTCGCAGACTCAGGACGACTTCCTGATGGAGCGTATCGATGTCATCGTGGCGACTATCGCCTTCGGTATGGGTATTGACAAGCCGGATGTAAGATTTGTCATCCACTATGATATTCCAAAGAGTCTGGAAGGTTACTATCAGGAGACCGGTCGTGCCGGACGCGATGGAGGAGAAGGTATCTGCATCGCTTTCTATGCACGCAAGGATTTGAGAAAACTGGAGAAATTCATGGAGAACAAGCCTGTGGCTGAACAGGATATCGGCCGACAGCTCCTGCAGGAGACAGCCGCATACGCTGAATCATCTGTCTGCCGCCGCAAGATGCTGCTCCATTATTTCGGAGAAGAATATGATGTGGAAAACTGCCACAATTGCGACAACTGTCTGCATCCTTCCGTGAAGTTTGAGGCTAAGGATGCCCTGGTTGTGGTATTGGAGGCTGTGGCTGCCGTGAAGGAAAACTTCCGTCAGGAGTATATCATCGATTTCGTGAAAGGCCGTGCCACCGACGACATCGTTTCCCACAAGCACGACAACCTGGAAGAGTTTGGTGCCGGTGAGGATATGGATGCCAAGGTATGGAATCCAGTAATCCGCCAGGCATTGATAGCCGGTTATCTCAAGAAGGATGTAGAGAACTACGGACTCTTGAAGTTGACTGCTGCCGGCAAGCGTTATCTGAAAAACCCGACATCTTTCATGATCGTTGCCGACAAGGAGTTTAAGGACGATTATGTAGAGAGTGCTCACGAAGGCAGTAACAATGGAGAAGCACTGGATCCAACTCTCTTTGCCATGTTGAAAGACCTGCGCAAGAGTGTGGCGAAAAAGCGCAAGTTGCCACCATACGTCATCTTCCAGGATGTATCTCTGGAGCAGATGGCTACCATGTATCCGCACGACTTGCAGGAGTTGCAGAACATCCAGGGCGTGGGAGCCGGTAAGGCAAAGCGTTATGGCAAGGAATTCTGTAAGCTGATCCAGAACTATTGTGTAGAAAATGAAATCGAGCGACCAGAGGAGTTGCGCGTGAAGACCGTTGCCAAGAAGTCATTGCTCAAGGTGAACATCATCCAGAGCATCGACCGACAGATCGACCTCGAAGATCTTGCCAGCGCCAAAGGTTTGGAGTTCGCTGATCTCTTGGACGAAATTGAGGCAATCGTGTATAGCGGAACCAAGTTGAATATCGATTATTTCATCGAAGACAGGATGGATGACGACAAGATCGACGACATCTATGACTACTTCATGGAGAGCGAAACAGACGACTTGGATGCGGCACTCGATGAGTTGGATGAAGACTACACAGAAGAGGACATTCGACTGATTAGAATCAAGTTTTTGTCCGAACAAGCCAACTAATCACGTTAAATAGCATTAATAAGGTAAGATTTTCGTGAAAAGCGAACTCTATCTGAGAAATTATTGCTAAATTTGCACGCAATAAATTTTTAAAGGTTACAATATGTCATCATTTGTTGCAGATAAAATTGTAATGGACGGTCTCACTTACGACGACGTCCTTCTTATCCCTGCGTATTCAGAGGTACTACCAAAACAGGTAGAGTTGAAAACCAAGTTCTCTCGTAACATCGAGTTGAACGTTCCATTCGTTACAGCAGCGATGGACACCGTTACCGAGGCTTCAATGGCGATAGCTATCGCTCGTGAAGGTGGTATCGGTGTAATTCACAAGAACATGACCATTGAGGAGCAAGCTCGTCAGGTTGCTATTGTGAAGCGTGCTGAGAATGGTATGATTTATGACCCTGTCACCATCCGTCGTGGCAGTACAGTGAAGGATGCTCTTGATATGATGCACGATTATCATATCGGTGGTATTCCTGTGGTAGATGATGAAAATCATCTCGTGGGTATCGTGACCAACCGTGACCTTCGTTTCGAGCGTCACATGGACAAGAAGATTGATGAGGTAATGACCAGCGAGAACCTGGTTACCACTCACATCCAGACCGACTTGGTTGCCGCAGCTGCCATCTTACAGGAGAACAAGATTGAGAAGCTCCCTGTAGTTGACAATGAGAATCACTTGGTAGGTTTGATTACTTACAAGGACATCACCAAGGCAAAGGACAAGCCAATGGCTTGCAAGGATGCCAAGGGTCGCCTTCGCGTGGCTGCCGGTGTAGGTGTTACTGTTGATACCTTGGACCGTGCCAAGGCTCTGGTTGAGGCTGGTGCTGATGCCATCGTTATTGATACTGCTCATGGTCACTCTAAGGGTGTTGTCGAGAAGCTCAAGCAGGTTAAGGCTGCCTTCCCACAGGTAGATGTAGTAGTAGGTAATGTTGCTACTGGCGAGGCTGCCAAGTATTTGGTAGAGAATGGCGCTGATGGCGTAAAGGTAGGTATCGGTCCTGGTTCTATCTGTACTACCCGTGTCGTTGCCGGTGTAGGTGTGCCTCAGTTGAGTGCTGTTTATGATGTATATTCTGCCTTGAAGGGTACAGGCGTTCCTTTGATTGCCGATGGCGGTTTGCGCTATTCTGGTGACGTAGTGAAGGCTCTGGCTGCTGGTGGTAGCTGCGTAATGATTGGTTCATTGGTAGCTGGTACTGAGGAGAGCCCTGGCGATACTATCATCTTCAACGGCCGTAAGTTCAAGAGCTACCGCGGTATGGGTTCTCTCGAGGCTATGGAGCAGAAGAATGGTTCTAAGGACCGTTACTTCCAGGGTGATACCAAGGATGCCAAGAAGCTTGTACCAGAGGGTATCGCAGGTCGTGTTCCTTACAAGGGAACTGTACAGGAGGTTATCTACCAGTTGATTGGTGGTTTGCGTTCTGGTATGGGTTACTGTGGTGCTGCTACTATCGAGAACTTGCACAACGCTAAGTTTGCCCGCATTACAAATGCCGGTGTATTGGAGAGCCACCCACATGATATCACTATCACCAGTGAGGCTCCTAATTACAGCCGCCCAGAATAATTATTTGAAAAGTAATATGAGATTTTATGCGCTTTTTGCAGCTATGCTCCTTTCGGGGAGCATAGCTTTTGCTCAAAACGACGACCCTACTATCATGACTATCAATGGTCAGCCTGTCAGTCGTTCGGAATTTGAATATTCTTATAACAAAAACAATTCCGAGGGCGTGATTGACAAGAAGACAGTCAATGAGTATGTTGACCTATTTGTTAATTACAAACTTAAGGTTTTGGCGGCATTGGATGCCCATATCGATACAACGGCTTCTTTCAAACAGGAATTCCTGCAGTATCGTGACCAACAGGTACGTCCGGCGATGATCAGTTCGGGAGATGTGGAGGCGGAAGCGCAGAAAATTTACGAAGAAGCAAAACAACGTGTCAGTAAGTCGGGCGGAATGGTTCATCCTGCCCACATATTGATCCGTTTGGGACAGAAAGCCTCTGCTGCAGACCAGGAAACGGCGCGACAGAAGGCTCAATCTATCTATCAGGCTCTATGCAAAGGAGGTGATTTCGCCGGATATGCCAGAAAGTATTCTGATGACCAGGGTTCTGCCGTCAAGGGCGGAGACATCTCCTGGATATCAAGAGGGCAGACGGTGAAGACTTTTGAGGATGCTGCGTTCTCACTCAAGGTGGGAGAAATCAGCAAGCCAATCCTCTCGGAGTTTGGCTATCACATCATCAAGCTGATGGGAAAGCAGGACTTCTATCCTTATGATTCGGTGAAGAACGATATCCTTCGTTTCATCGATGCCAAGGGAATCAGAGAAAGAATCATCAACGAAAAGTTGGATTCCATTGCCAGGACGTTGCCTGCGGGAAGTGACCGTGAAACCGTCTTGGATCAGAAAGCTTCAGAACTGTCGGCTCACGACAAGAATCTGAAATATCTCATGCAGGAGTATCACGACGGATTGCTGCTCTATGAAATCAGCAACCGGATGGTATGGGAGAAAGCGGCGAATGATGAACAGGCACAAGCTGCTTATTTTGCCAAGAACAAGAAGAAATACAGATGGGAGCATCCCCGCTTCAAGGGTATTGCTTACCATACAAAGGATGCTGCCGACGTGGCAGCGGTCAAGAAATGCGTAAAGGGTAAGCCTTTCAGCCAATGGGCAGAGTTGCTTCGAAGGAAGTTTAATGCCGATTCGGTGGTGCGTGTCCAGGTGGAGGAAGGAATCTTCAAAAAGGGAGATCATCCTGTAGTGGATTCACTGGTGTTCAAGACAAGCGCCAAGGTAGAGAAGGTTAAAGGTTATCCTTACGATGCTACATTCGGAAAAATTCTCAAGAAGGGACCTAAGGAATACACGGATGTGAAAGCCTGGGTGATAGCCGACTATCAGGACCAGCTGGAGAAGGAATGGGTGGCAACATTAAGAAAGAAATATCAGTTTGTGGTGTACCCTGAGGTATTAGCCACGGTAAACAAACATTAAACATAAAATTCAAGCAGAATACAGATCTATGAAGACTGGATATAAAATGAGTCTGGCGTTTATCGCATTGCTCCTTATCATGGGCATGAGCGCAAGCGCCTCACGTATGGGCATGAGTCGCCATGCTTCGGTTGCCGACAGTGATTCGGCAAAGTTGGAAGCGGTGAACGACTCGCAGTCAATCGACCCGGGAAGTATTGTTGACGAGGTGATCTGGGTAGTTGGAGATGAGGCTATCCTCAAGTCTGACGTCGAGGTTACCCGCTTGCAGTCGGAGGCTGATGGCATCAAGTTCGTCGGCGATCCAGACTGTTCTATTCCTGAGCAGATTGCCGTGCAGAAACTTTTCCTGCACCAGGCTGCCATCGACAGTATCGAGGTGTCTGAGTCGGAAGTCATGCAGGGCATCGACGACCAGATCAATTACTGGGTTTCCATGATTGGATCCCGTGAGAAGCTGGAGGAATACCGCAAGCAGAGCATCACCCAGATGCGCCAGCAGATGCATGATGATTTCAAGAACCGCCAGCTCATCCAGAAGATGAAGCAGGAACTGGTGAAGGATATCAAGGTATCACCTGCACAGGTGCGTAAGTATTTCAATGACTTGCCTACAGACAGTATTCCATTCGTTCCTACAGAGGTGGAGGTAGAGATTCTTACCATGCAGCCTCGTATTCCTATGGAAGAAATCAGCCGTGTGAAGAACCAGTTGCGTGATTTCACCGACCGTGTGAATAAGGGTGAGACTACTTTCGCTACTTTGGCTCGTTTGTACAGTGAAGACCCGGGTTCAGCCCGAATGGGTGGTGAGATGGATTATATCGGACGTGGTATGTTGGATCCTGCATTTGCCAATGTGGCATTCAACCTGACTGACCCAAAGAAGATTTCCAAGATTGTGGAGTCTGAGTTCGGTTATCACATCATCCAGTTGATTGATAAGCGAGGTGACAAAATCAAGTGCCGTCATATCCTGCTCAAGCCAAAGGTTTCACAGGAGGCTATCGACAAGTCTATCGGTCGTCTGGATTCCATCGGTAATGATATCCGTGCCAAGAAGTTTACCTTCGAGGCAGCCGTAGAGGCATTGTCTGATGATAAGGATACCCGCAACAACAAGGGATTGATGGCAAATACAGCCCAGGCAGACAACCGTACCTCTAAGTTCCAGATGAAGGATCTTCCTACAGAGGTGGCACGTGTGGTTGATACCATGAAGGTAGGCCAGATTTCTGCACCTTTTACCATGGTCAACAGCAAGGGCAAGACTACCTGCGCCCTGATCAAGTTGGTGAGTAGGGTAGAGGGCCATAGAGCTACCATTACTGAAGATTTCCAGGTAATGAAGGATGTCGTCCTTGCCAAGGAAAGAGAAAAAACGTTGCATGACTGGGTGGTTGACAAGATTAAGAAGACCTACGTTCGTATGAACGATCGCTACAAGAATTGCAATTTTGAATATCAAGGTTGGGTTAAATGATCAATAACAAGCAACATAATAATAACAAGAACGGGCATAGAATCTTTTTCATATTGATTCTATGCCTATTTGGGTTTTGTCTGGTGCAGGCTATGCAGGCACCTAGGAAGAAACACAAGAAGCGCCCGGTGGGTGAGAGAGTCTATCTTCTTCACGCCGATGAGCTGCGCTACGATATGTTTGGCAGAAACCCTGATGCCCAGATTGTAAAGGGCAAGGTTTCGTTCATGCACCAGGGAGGTCATCTCACCTGCGACAGTGCCTATTTCTATCAGGGTACCAACTCTGTGAAGGCTTTCGGTCATGTGCATTACCGTCAGGGTGATACCTTGTCGCTTACCTGCGAGAGGGCTGAATATGATGGTATGATGCAGATGATGCATGCCCGCAGAAATGTGGTACTGCACCATCGCAGACAGACCCTGAAGACGGACAGTCTGGATTTTGACCGTCTGTATAACATGGCGAACTTCTTTGACGGAGGTACGCTCATCGACGGTAAGGACCGACTGGTTTCCGACTGGGGAGAATACCATACCGAGACCCGAGAGGCAAAGTTCGTCTTCAATGTGAAGTTGCGCAGTGGTAAGGATGTGGTTACCACCGATACCTTGTATTATGACGTTCCAACCTCTACCGCCCACATGGTGGGACCTTCCAAGATTGTTTCCGGTTCCAGCGTGGTGCATACGGCAGATGGTTATTATGATACCAAGACCGATAAGGCTAAGCTCTTCGGCCGTTCTACCTTGGTGGATAAGGATAAGTCGATTACCGGTGACAGTCTCTACTATGTGAAGAATGGCGAGAGTACGGGTTATGGCAATGTAGTGTATGTGGATAAGAAGAACAAGAATACTCTTACCTGCAACTATCTCCGTTATAATGAGAAAACGGGAATGGGATTCGCTACCAAGCGACCTGTAGCCATCGACTATTCTCAAAAAGATACGTTGTGGATGCATTCAGATACCATGCGCATCTATACTTTCAATATCAATACTGATTCGGTATATCGCAAGGTGCATGCCTATCCGCATGTCCGTGCTTTCCGCAACGACATGCAGGCTATCTGCGATTCCCTGGTTTTCAATTCCAAGGATTCCTGTATGACGATGTATAAGGATCCTGTTATCTGGAATGCCAACCGGCAGATGCTCGGTGAGGAAATCAGAGCTTATATGGCAGACTCCACCATCCGCTTTGCCCATGTCATCGGTCAGGCTCTCTCTATCGAGCAGATGCCAGACAGCGTACATTATAATCAGATTACTTCTTCTGAAATGAAATCCTATTTCGAAAAAGGAGAAATGAAGATGACGGAAGCAATCGGCAATGTGCAGACGGTCTATTATATGACCAACGACAAGGACAGTTCCCTGGTGGGACTCAACTATCTGGAGACCGATACCATGCGTATGTATCTGGGAACAGCCAGAAAGTTGGATAAGATCTGGACCAATAAGTTTACCAGTACCATGTATCCGATTACCCAGGTTCCGCCAGCCAAGTATAAGTTACCCAACTTTGCATGGTTTGAGGACCTCCGACCAACGGATAAGAATGATATTTTTGTTTGGCGTGGCAAGTCGAGTGGCACGGAGTTGAAATCCTTCAAGCGCCATGAGGCACCTTTGCAATCCCTGAAGAAGGAACCTCTCAAGGAGGACAAGGAGAAGGCTGAAGCTGAGACAGCCTCAGGGAAAACTGACAAGGAGGCATCCAAGAGTGCATCCAAGACAGCTCCTAAGAAAGCAGTTCGTGCAGCTTCCAGAAAAACCTCAAAGGTAGCGCCAAAAGTTACCAAGAAAAACAAACGTAAATAAAAAAAGAAACGACGATGAGTGATGTCATCCAACTTTTACCAGATTCTGTTGCCAATCAGATAGCAGCAGGAGAAGTGATACAGCGACCAGCTTCTGTCATCAAGGAGCTGGTGGAGAATGCTGTTGATGCCGGCGCCAGGAATATTCAGGTGGTCGTGGTGGATGCGGGGCGCACCAACATCCAGGTCATTGATGATGGCAAGGGAATGTCGGAGACGGATGCCCGCCTTGCCTTTGAGCGCCATTCCACCTCTAAGATTCGTAAGGCAGATGATCTCTTTGCCCTCCGTACGATGGGATTCCGAGGAGAAGCTTTGGCTTCTATCGCTGCCGTGGCACAGGTGGAACTCAAGACCCGTCAGGAGTCTGACGAGATAGGTACCCTCGTAGCCATATCGGGTTCCCGGTATGAGCGTCAGGAACCTTGTGCCTGTCCTGTGGGAACCAACTTTTCTGTGAGCAATATCTTCTACAATGTTCCTGCCCGCCGTAAATTCCTGAAATCGAATTCTACCGAGCTCAATAACATCCTTACCGCTTTTGAGCGCATTGCCTTGGTGAATCCGCAGATTTCGTTTACCCTGCACAGCAATGGCACGGAAGTGTTCAATCTTCGTGCTGCCAATCTGCGCCAGCGTATCCTGGATGTGTTTGGCAAGAAGTTCAATCATGATCTCTTGCCCGTCAATGTAGAGACAACCATGTGCAAGGTTTCCGGATTTGCCGGCAAACCGGAGGCTGCCCGTAAAAAAGGAGTGCATCAGTTCTTCTTTGTGAACGGCAGATACATGAAGCATCCTTATTTCAACAAGGCGGTGATGGCGGCTTACGACCGTTTGATTCCGTTAGGAGAGCAGGTGCCTTACTTCCTCTATTTCGAGGTGGATCCTAAGGACATCGACGTGAACATTCATCCTACCAAGACCGAAATCAAGTTTGAGAATGAGCAGGCTATCTGGCAGATTCTCTCGGCTGCCGTGAAGGAGAGCATCGGTATGTTTAATGATGTACCTACCATCGACTTCGATACCGAGGATAAGCCGGAAATCCCGATGTTCAATCCGGAAGAGATTCCTTCGGCATCGGCTCCGAAGATCAGCGTCAATCCGGGATATAATCCTTTCAAGACTCGTTCTACTACTATGGCGAAGCCTGTAGGAGCCGGTTTTCCTGGTCCTTCCAGTACCAAACCGGAGATAGACCAGAACTGGGAACAGCTTTACGAGGGGTTGAAAGACCAGGATGAACAGCAGCATACGATGGAACTCTTTGATGAACCCGAACAGGCTACTGCTGCAGGTACTACGGCTAACAGTATTATAGCCGAGAAGTCGCCATCCCATTATCAGTATAAAGGCAAGTATATCATGACCGCCGTGAAATCGGGATTGATGATCATCGACCAGCATCGTGCCCATGTGCGTATCCTGTTCGAACAGTATCTCAAGCAGCTTGCCGAGCGCACCTTCCATTCCCAGAAGGTTCTCTTCCCGGAAGTAGTGCAGTTCCCGATGTCGGAGAAGGTAATCTTCGAAAAGATCTTGCCGGAAATGAACGGGATGGGATTTGAATTGGAAGATCTGGGAGGTGGCAGCTATGCCGTCAACTCCGTACCTGCCGGTCTGGAAGGTATGAATCCGGTAAGACTGGTGCAGGATATGGTATCCAGTGCTGTGGAGAAAGGAGTCTCTGCCATGGATGAAATCAACCAAGCCCTGGCTCTTTCGCTTGCCCGTCAAGCAGCGATACCGCACGGACAGGTGTTGAGCAATGAGGAGATGGAAGGATTGGTCAATGGACTTTTCGCCTGCGAGAATGTGAACTATACTCCTGATGGCAAGTCGGTGCTCTGCATCCTCCAGCAGCAGGAGATAGAGCATCTTCTAGGGTAGAGGCTTCCATCATCAAAGAATGCTATATATAATAAGGTGTAGTTAAACTGAAAGTTAAAAATAGATAGGTATGAAAAAGATATTAGCTTTGCTGGCTTTGGCTAGTGTTTCTATGGGTAGTTTTGCTCAGGATGTGGTTCCTGAAGAAAAATATAGTATTGCCACCAATTCTTTTTTCAGTAATTGGTTCGTGCAGGCTGGTTTGGACTGGAATGCATGGTATTCTGCCGAAGAGAGAGGACACGATCTGTCGAAGAGTCCTTTCAAGAAGTTCCGCAGCAATCCGGGCATCTCCCTGGCTTTCGGTAAATGGTTTACGCCAGGTATCGGTCTTCGTACCAAGATTCAGGGATTCTGGGGTAAGAAGGTGGATGCCGACTGGAACGAGGATACCAACGAGGGCAATGGCAATAAGTATTGGGTAGCCAATGAGCAGGTGATGTTCAACCTGACCAACCTTTTCAAGGGTTATAAGGAAGAGCGCGTCTGGAACATGATGGCGTTTGCCGGTGCAGGTGTGGGCCGCTCGATGACTCACGGCAACTATGCCATGAATTACAGTCTGGGTCTTCATTCGGCATGGAAGGTGGCAGAAAAGGTTCAGCTTTTTGCTGAGGCTGGTCTGAATACCTTCGATCATAATATTGATAATTGTGCAGGAAGTGCCTCCCAGTCTTGGACCCGCCGATGCAAGAATTACTATTTCGAACTAGGTGTTACCTACAATCTGGGCTCTTCCCGTTGGAGAAAGGCTCCAGATATGGATATTGTTGATACGCTTCACCAGTCGGAACTGGATGCCCTGAATGCTGCTTTGGAAGATGCCAATGCAGAAAACGAGCGTTTGAGAGGACTCTTGGAGAAAAAGCAGGCTGGAGAGAAGGATTCTGAGCATGCTACCGACGTAGCTCCTGCAGATTCTGGAGATGCTCCAGCAGATTCAGTAGAATAGTAAGTTTTGGCTAAAATGGCCAAAAGAGTCTATATAAAAGGCATTTTCCCCCGTGGAAAATGCCTTTTTTCATGTTTTTTCAACGAAAATGAAAAAAAAGTCGGAAAAAGTTTGGTGGAATCAAATATTTGTAGTACCTTTGCAACCGCTTACGAAAAGTAAGGGCGCTTAGCTCAGCTGGTTTAGAGCATCTGCCTTACAAGCAGAGGGTCGGCGGTTCGAATCCGTCAGCGCCCACAGGGGTGTTCCCTGTGATTCACATTTGTGGTTGCAGGGATTTTTTTTAGGGCGCTTAGCTCAGCTGGTTTAGAGCATCTGCCTTACAAGCAGAGGGTCGGCGGTTCGAATCCGTCAGCGCCCACCAAGTTAAAAGGTCTTTCAACAATCGTTGAAAGACCTTTTTTGTTTTAATTAAAGCTAAATAATTCTCAGTTTTTCTGTTTTTTCGTAGGAATTCATTAACTTTGCACCCTATATTAATAATACGTATTGTTATGAATTTAGATTTATTGACTGCCATATCACCTATAGATGGTCGTTACAGGGGAAAAACAGAGCAACTCGCTAACTACTTTTCAGAGTATGCTCTCATTCGTTATCGTGTTCGAGTAGAGATAGAGTATTTCATTACTTTATGTGAGTTACCATTGCCGCAGCTGGCTTCTTTCGATCAGTCGCTGTTTGAGCGTTTGCGTGACATCTATCGTAATTTCAACGAAAACGATGCTCAGCGTGTGAAAGACATTGAGAAGGTTACCAACCACGATGTGAAAGCTGTTGAGTATTTCATCAAGGAAGAGTTTGACAAGATTGGTGGCTTGGATGCCTACAAGGAGTTTATCCACTTCGGTTTGACATCTCAGGACATCAACAACACCAGTGTGCCTCTTTCAGTGAAGGAAGCTTTGGAGGAGTGCTTCTACCCTCAGGTTGAAGAGCTGATTGCCCAGCTTCAGACTTATGCTGATGAGTGGAAGGATGTACCTATGCTGGCTAAGACTCATGGTCAGCCTGCTTCTCCTACCCGTTTGGGCAAGGAAATCATGGTTTATGTATATCGTCTTACCGAGCAGCTCGATTCATTGAAGGCTTGCAAGTTTACAGCTAAGTTTGGTGGTGCTACCGGTAATTACAATGCTCATCATGTAGCTTATCCTGAGTATGACTGGAAGGCTTTCGGCAACAAGTTCGTCAGTGAGAAGCTGGGCTTGGAGCGTGAGCAATATACTACTCAGATCAGCAACTATGATCATCTGGGTTCCATCTTTGATGCCATCCGCAGAATCAACACCATCATCATTGACTTGGACCGTGACTTCTGGATGTACATCTCTATGGATTACTTCAAGCAGAAAATCAAGGCTGGTGAGGTAGGTTCCAGTGCCATGCCACACAAGGTGAACCCTATCGATTACGAGAACAGTGAGGGTAACCTCGGTATTGCCAATGCCATCCTCCAGTTCCTGGCACAGAAGCTCCCGGTTAGCCGCTTGCAGCGTGACCTTACCGATAGTACCGTACTCCGTAACATCGGTGTGCCTCTCGGTCATAGCGTCATCGCCATCCAGAGCACATTGAAGGGCTTGCGTAAGCTCATCCTCCATGAGGAGAAGTTGCAGGAAGATTTGAATAATACCTGGGCTGTAGTAGCTGAGGCTATCCAGACCATCCTTCGCCGTGAGGCTTATCCACATCCATACGAGGCTTTGAAGGCGCTCACCCGCACCAATACCCATATGACCGAGGAGACCATTCATGAGTTTATCAAGGGATTGAATGTAAGCGATAGCGTGAAGGCCGAATTGATGGCTATCACTCCTAGCAATTACACCGGTATTTAATCAAAAAGCAGTTTCCCTAACGGGCACCAAGGATATATTAAGACATATCATATATAACATAATTAATAATAATAGATTTATTAACCCGGCCGTGAGGCTTTTATATTGAATAAATTATGGATTCAGAGTTCGAGAACAAACCACAGAGTCAATCGTCTGAGAGCGAGAACACCCGAGAGGGCTTCAACGCAGGCGGTTATCAGAAGAGTTATCGTAGTGTAGGTCGCACACAGCGTCCACGCATTAACAGTCATCGCCCATCATTCAACAGCGATAGAAGTAGCAGCAGTAGCGAGGGTGGCTTCCGTCCGGAAGGCTTCGGTGCTGGCTTGCAGAGCAGTTCTACCAGCTCTAGCAGCGAGCGTCCACAGCGCAGCTATGGTAGCAGCCGTGGCAGCTATGGCAGCCGTCCACAGCAGGGTGGCTACAACAGCCGTGGTGGCTATAACAGCAACCGTGGTGGTTACAATGGTCGTCCTCAGCAGGGTGGCTATGGCAGCCGTCCACAGCAGGGTGGCTACAACAGCCGTCCTCGTTTCAATAATAACGCAGAAGGTGACGATCAGCATCCATCAACTGGTGGCTATCAGCCACGTCAGCAGGGTGGTTACAATGGTCGTCCTCAGCAGGGTGGCTATGGCAGCCGTCCTCAGCATGGCGGTTACAACAGCCGTCCTCAGCATGGTGGCTACAACAGCAACCGTGGTGGTGGTTATGGCCGTCCTCAGGGTGGTGGCTATGGCAACAACCGTGGTGGCGGCTATGGTCGTCCACAGGGTGGTGGCTATGGCAACAACCGTGGTGGTGGCTTCCGTCAGCACACTCCAGGATACGATCCAAATGCTAAGTATAGCATGAAGAAACGTATCGAATACAAGGAGGAGAATATCGACCCAACAGAGCCATTGCGCTTGAATAAGTTCCTTGCCAATGCTGGTGTCTGCTCTCGCCGTGAGGCTGATGAGTTCATCCAGGCTGGTCTGGTAACTGTCAATGGTCAGGTAGTTACCGAGTTGGGTACCAAGATTCTTCGCACCGACGAGGTGAAGTTCCATGATGCAGTAGTATCTTTGGAGAAGAAGGTATATGTATTGCTCAACAAGCCAAAGGATTACGTGACAACCAGCGACGATCCTCAGCAGCGCAAGACTGTGATGGACCTCGTAAAGGATGTATGCCCTGAGCGTATCTATCCTGTAGGTCGTCTCGACCGTAACACAACAGGTGTACTCCTGTTGACCAACGATGGTGACCTGGCTTCTAAGCTGACTCACCCTAAGTTCTTGAAAAAGAAGGTATATCACGTACACCTCGATAAGAACCTCACTGCTCACGATATGCAGCAGATCAGCGAGGGTATCACTTTGGAAGATGGCGAGATCAAGGCAGATGCAGTAGCTTATGCTGACGATCATGACAAGTCACAGGTAGGTATCGAGATCCACAGCGGTAAGAACCGTATCGTTCGCCGTATCTTCGAGAGCCTCGGCTATCGTGTAACCAAGCTCGACCGTGTACAGTTTGCAGGTTTGACCAAGAAGAATCTCCGTCGCGGTGACTGGCGCTTCCTTACTGAGAAGGAGGTAGATATGCTCCGCATGGGTGCTTTTGAATAAGGATAATAAGATATAATAAGAAAGGAGACTATCTGTTTAGTCTCCTTTTTAACCTATTAATTAACAATGGAAAAAGTAAAAAGAACTAAAGTTGTAGACTTGCTCAAGAGTACAGCCTACGGCTCAATCGTGAATGTCAAGGGATGGGTTCGTACCCATCGTAGTAGCAAAGCAGTCGATTTTATCGCTCTTAACGATGGTTCTACTATTAATAATATTCAGATAGTAGTCGACCCATCAAAGGTCGATGAGAATCAGCTCCGTCAGATTACTACTGGTGCTTGTATCAGCGCCGTAGGTACGCTGGTAGAAAGCCAGGGTGCCGGGCAGAGTGTTGAGATTCAGTGCGAGAGCATCGAGATTTACGGTCTCTGCGGCAGCGACTATCCTATGCAGAAGAAGGGACAGAGCTTCGAATACATGCGTCAGTATGCTCACCTCCGTCTCCGTACCAATACCTTTGGTGCCGTGATGCGTATCCGCCATAACATGGCAATGGCTATCCACACTTACTTCCATGAGCATGGATATTTCTATTTCAATACTCCGCTCATCACAGCCAGCGACTGCGAGGGTGCAGGTCAGATGTTCCAGGTAACTACCAAGAACCTCTACAACCTGAAGAAGACCGAGGATGGCAAGATTGACTATTCTGATGATTTCTTCGGCAAGCAGACTTCATTGACCGTTTCCGGTCAGTTGGAGGGTGAGCTCGGTGCTACAGCACTCGGCGCCATCTATACCTTCGGTCCAACCTTCCGTGCAGAGAACAGTAATACTCCTCGCCACCTGGCTGAGTTCTGGATGGTAGAGCCAGAGGTTGCTTTCCTGGATATGGACGGTTTGATGGAGTTGGAGGAAGACTTCATCAAGTATTGTATCCGTTGGGCACTTGAGCATTGCAAGGATGATCTTGCTTTCTTGAACAAGATGATAGACAAGGGTCTGATTGCCCGTCTGGAAGGCGTATTGAATTCCGACTTCGTTCATCTTCCATATACCGAGGGTATCCGCATCCTTCAGGAGGCTATTGCCAACGGCAAGAAGTTTGAGTTCCCATGCGAGTGGGGTGATGACCTGGCTTCAGAGCATGAGCGTTTCCTTGTAGAGGAGCACTTCAAGCGCCCGGTTATCATGACCAACTATCCTAAGGCTATCAAGGCATTCTATATGAAGATAGACAAGGAGGAGAGTGGTTTCGGTGGCAAGAGCGGTCAGACCGTTCAGGGTACCGACGTACTGTTCCCACAGATTGGTGAGATTATCGGTGGTTCTGTCCGTGAGGAGAGCTATGACAAGCTGATGGGTGAGATTGAGGCTCGCAACATCCCTATGAAGGATATGAACTGGTATCTCGATACCCGTAAGTATGGTTCATGCCCACACGCAGGTTTCGGTCTCGGTTTCGAGCGCCTGATTCTCTTCGTAACCGGTATGCAGAATATCCGCGACGTGATTCCATTCCCACGTACACCAAAGAACGCAGAATTCTAGAATAAATAAATGAAGCCTGTTTCGATGTCCTTCGAAACAGGCTTCATTGTTCTTCGCAAGTACTTGCGATGGCCAACGCAGCTACTTGCGTCTGCTTACGGATATATGGTGAAAGCCCCGACTGCAGAACAGCAGTCGGGGCTTAGGCTTAATATCTCTCTATACTCTGCTCATCTAGCAAAAAGTCGAAGAGTCCAATCGTGACGACACCATCATCATCAATCTTTCTCTTAATATCATCTTTCACAACAATTACTTTTCTAAAATTGTCAGCGATATTTATAAGAGAACGACGCTCCTGTTTCTCTTTATCCTTAGTTGGCATATTAAAAGCCGACTGAATATACACACGTTCGGGACCATTATTTACTACAAAATCAACTTCTAGTTTACTACGTTTCCTTTTTCCATTCTCGTCCGTTGTCCAACATTCAACTAAACCGATATCAACCAAGTAACCTCGCATTCTTAGTTCATTATAAATGACATTTTCCATAATATGTGTTTCTTCTTGTTGTCTGAGATTCAATACTATATTTCTCAATCCCAAATCACAAAAATAATACTTAGTCTCTGTACCAATATACTTTCTACCTTTAACATCATACCTGAGAGCCTCTTCTATAAGAAAAGCATCCTGTATGTCTGAGATGTATTCATTTATTGTCTTATCAGTTATTTGTAATTGACTTACAGATTGAAAGGTATTACAAATCCTGGTCGGATTAGTAGAAGAGCCTATTCCTGATGCTAAAATACGCACAAGTTCACGTAACCCCTCTGGCACTTTAATTTTATTACGCTCTACAATATCCTTAATATATGTCACTTCATAAATATCCCTAAGATAGCTACGTTTGGCTCTTTCTGTATCTAAAGACAAAATCTGGGGAAGTCCTCCAAAAGTATAGTAGTCTTTCCACGCTTGCGAGCGTTCTCCCCCCACAGCACCATAATATTCAGAAAACGACAACGGCCAAATTCTTATTTCCTGTCCTCTTCCACGGAATTCGGTAACAACATCTTTGGACAGGAACTTCGAGTTTGAACCTGATACATAAACTTCAGTATTAGGAGTATGCATTAGGCTAAGCAATACTCCTATAAAATCATCAACAAGTTGAATTTCATCAAGAAAAATAAAATTTGTTTTGCCATCACTTTTTATACGAGAATCAAGATAATCAAGCAAAGCATCAGGATCACAAAGTTTGCGATTACGTCTATCATCAAGAGACACTTCTATCAGATGCCCTTCATCTACCCCATGCTGCAAAAGGTACTGATGAAAGATTTGGAACAGCAAGAAGGACTTTCCACATCTTCTTCCACCAGTTACTATTTTTACTAGTCCATTACCTTGACCAGCTACCAACATTTCCAAATATTTCTGCCGAGTTATAATCATTGTATTCCGAATTTTTGTGCAGTTGCACAGATTTTCGGAACAAAGGTAAGAAATACTGCTGAAAATCAACTAATAAAGCATTAATAATTAAGAATAATTATCATTTGAAAGAAAAACGGGGCACCCCTGAGGATGCCCCGCCACCAATTAAAATAATTGATTGTCGCATTATAAACTTACCGTACTACTTAGCGATCATGATCGTTACACGGTTCTCTGCGTTTTCTGCAAAAGGCTGCACACGTGCACCCTTAGATTTTTCTGTAATGCGCTCAGAAGGTATATTATATTTCTTTGTCAGCATCCAAACCACAGCTGCTGCTCGCTTGGCAGCGATGCGGTCGTTGATGACGTCATTGCCTGTACCCTTGTCAGCATAGCCGGTTACTACAACCTTTGCCTCTGTGTTCTTGTTCAGGAAGTCAACCACCTCACGGATCTTAGCATCCTCAGCAGGAGCAATCTTGTAAGAATTGATGGTGAAGAAGATGTCACGGCGAATCTCCTCTACCTTCTTCTCTACAGGAGCTGGCTTAGGCTCTGGCTTAGGAGCTACATATTCCTGCTTAGGAGCTGGTGCCGGAGCAGGTTCCTCTACCGGCTTAGCCTTCTTGGTATAGCTCTTGCCCAGGTTGATGCGTACACCAGCCAGTGCATTGAAGTACCAGTCAGGGTTATCTGCCTTCTTAGAGTTGTACTTGTCTGAAATCATGTTGGCATTGCCTTCGAGCATGATGCTCACAGCCTTGCTTACCTTGAATTCCAGGTCGATACCGGCTCTGCCGTATGGGCGAACCTTCTTTCCCTGCCAGAGATATTCCAGCAGATAGTTGCTCTGATTCTTGATATTGGCAGCCAGGTCGTTTACCTCCTGGTTAGCTCCTGCCCAGTTGATACCACCACCAACGAAGGCAGTAGCGCTGAACACGCGGTTCGGGTTCCAGCCACAGAAGAGGTTAGAGAGGTTGAACATGAAGTCCACACCCGGAGCTACATATTTCCATTTGTAGCTGGCGGTATACGGAGTACCGTCCTTGGTAGCCTTGTATCCGTTCCATCCGCCCTTACTCCAGATACCGTTAATCTGACCACGGAGTCCGAAAACAGGAGAGAACTGGTAGCCGATGGCACCCTGAAAGTTAGGAGAAAGCAGGTCTGAGAAGCTTGCCTCACCCACAGTATATTGCCCACCAGCCTGAATATCCAGGAACCAGTGACGCTTAAACTGATATTCGTTTCCGTCCTTGTCTGTGTAGGATGCTTGCGCCATAGCGGCTGTAGAGCCGATGGCGAGCATGGCTGATGCCATAAATAATTTCATTGGTTTCATAACTTAATACTATTAAAATTATTTTTTAATAACTTTCTTGCCATTAATAATGTAAATGCCAGATTGGTTGATCTTGGTAACCTTGCGACCATAAATGTCGTAGATAATACCATTCTTAACACCATCCACCTTTACATTTCTGATTCCTGTTGCCTTGTCATTGTTGATATTAAAGGAAACAGTATACTCTTTATTCACATAGCACTGCTCTGGAGTGACAGAAGCGGGATCCTGCAGATATTTACCAAAGTTATAGTCACCATAGGTAGCCTTTGGCATAACGAATGTATAGATATCAGCCTTCAATTCACCTTCAAGAATTGGTGAATCCAATACAATCTGATAAGCTTCTGGACAATCTACTACACCTGGCATTGCATCTACTCGCTTGAAATGACCCTTGCGAATCAACTTACCCAAATCAATCTGCATCAAAAGAACCTCTTTGGTCTCGTCAACCATCAGACCCTGTGGTTGGTCTGGATAATTATAATGAGAGTTGCCAATGGTAAAGTTGTTCAAGTCAACATCTTTAATGACATCTGCTACCGGACTGTAATACATTCCGCTATAAGTATAGTTGAAGAAGTCTTCAGGTGTAATCACTGTCTTCTCTACCTTGATTGCAACATTGATCTTATTGTTTTTGTATTCAATACCAGACTCCTTGTAACTTAAAGCACCCTCTGGGAAAGCAATCAGATACTTGCCATTTTCTACAGAAGCAACATCAATATGAATTACATTTGCTTTTTCTGCATCTACAGTGAGTTTCAATGACTTTATTTCTGTTCCATCTTCCTTACAGAGCTTTGCAACTGAACCTTCTTCCATATTCAAGCCCTCCTTCTCATCAAATGTAAGAGTCAGTTCATCCATACTATCACGGATATCAGTAGGCTTTGCTGTATATTTCATGTCAATCAATCGGTCAGGCTTTACAGTCTCAACGAATTGTGTTGCAGTAGAGTAAGCTTCTGTAAAGGTAGGTGCAGAGTCATGATCATCAGTAATCAACTCATTTTTTTCATGATTTACCGCAAGATAAGCATTCAATACCTTTCCTAATGGTGTGGTATTAAAGTAACCATAGAGATTAAGCAATCCCATCTGCTTGGTGATATCCAAATCACTGATAGCAAGCTTTTCAAGTTTCAATACCTTATCTGTAGCATCACCCTGCAACTTTGCAGCTGGGAAAAGATACTTACCTTCAATTGTCTTGAACAACATTGGCTCTGCCACCTCAAAGGCTGTAGCATCGCCTTTCTTTTCTGTAACACCAATAGTGCCTTCTCCATCAATCTTCAAATAGAGAGATTTACCTGCAGGACTCAAGTTAGAAATATAATACCATTTACCAACAGCAGGCAATTCAACCTTTGTTTCCTTATAGAAACGAGCAATTGCCTTAGCCAGATCTTCATCAGAAGGAACTTCTGTAGCTGTAGTCAAATTTTCAAGTGCTACTCTACTTTCACTGTCAACAGCAGGATAACCGATACCTTTCTGAGTAAGCAAGGCTTTTGCCTTCTTCATCGTTTCAGAATCGGAAATGTATCCAACCTTATAAGTCAATACAAATGTAGGATTGTATAACTTACCTAACTGATTAGTGATGGTCTTTTCAGGAACCTCAATGGTATAGATACCTTTCTCGGTAATTCCCTCAGGTATATCGAATGTAATATCTACTTGTTTGCTATTCGCTGCATTTCTTTTCAAGGTGATTGGGATATCATTCTCACCATCTTTCTTCATGATAAGATCAGCCGAGAAATCCTTGATACTTTCACCATAAGATAAAGTAATAGGATTTAACAACCTTTCTATCTCACCTTGAATAGGATTTACGCTCTCAAAATTAAGAATATTCTTTGGGGTGTCTACTACAATAGTATAGGTGAGAGCCTTATTGGAATAGTCATCTTTGTCTGCAAAGTAACCTTTAGGAATCTGAATGGTATAGGTTCCATCTGTAGCAATAGCTTTGTCAACAGACAATTTTACTGTAGATTTATCAACATTCACAAGAAGTGGATGACTTCCATCTGGACCTTCAATCTTGAGTTCAGAAGTTCCCTTTTTGGTCATATCAGAAGCAAACTTCAATGTTAAATCCTTGAATGAAGATACCTTAAATTGAGAAGATTCTACGATAGGTACTAAAACTTCTGCAATTTCAATATAGGTAACCTTGACGGTTTTTATTAATGATGCATCACCACTGTTCTTAAACATCACACTTTGGACATTATTATCGCCATTACAGTTCCAAATACCTTCATTAGAGTCCCATATACCGGTTTCCTTATCAACAACAGTAAAGTCACCAAAATTACTAAAAGTAAAAGAAACTGATTGAATGGCTGCGTCTTTTATTCCCTCTAATAGCACTCTGCCACCTCTAAATACCTGGAGGTTGTAGTCACCATTATTATTAAGGTAATAAACACCAAAAGAATTCTCTAAACGAGCAAAAGACATTTTAATTTTACCCTTGGTGAAATCCGATGAATTTAGATTTATATCACCATCACCTGTTAGATTCAAATAGGAAGGATTTGAAAAATCAAATATTGCCTCTTTCTGTTTCTGCCCAAAGACAGAAACAGAAAGGAACAACATCAGTATTGATAATAATTGTCTCATAATAATACTAATTTAATTTATTTTGTTAATGCATTTCCTTGTCGAACTCATCATCGGCAGTTTTAACGCATAGCTTCCATTCTCCATTGATTCTAACTGGGTTGAACATGTAAGCAGTCTTAGCAGGTTCTGCTGTACCTGCTTGTTCTGCTGTGGCAAACACAACATCGTATTTTACATCATTACAACCTTCCAATTGGAATGAATAATACTTTCTTTCATATTCAAGAACCGGGAACATAGTAAATAGGCGGCGATATCTTTTCTCTGTCTCTTTACTCAAAGATTTCAGTTCTTTTGTAGAATCAGTATATTCATACATTGAAGCCAGGACTTTATCAATTTTCTTAGCCTTTAAATCTTTCATCGCTTGATCGCAAATATGAAGCATAGCAGCAGTATCTTCCTTTGTCAATTCCGATCTAAATTCCTCAACTCTCTGCTCTCGTGATTCTTTTTTGGATTTACAAGATACCATACCTATGATACTAGCAACCAAAACAATAAATAAAGTTATCTTTTTCATATTTTCTGCGTTAAAAAATGGTTCTTCAAAAGTAAAAGAGGGTGTGCCTGCTCTATAGACACACCCTCAAATTAGAGCTTATAAATTATTTTATAACTTATTAGTGACCGATAGTAGGATCAACTGTAATGGTTACCTCACTCTGGATATCACCCCACTCATAGCTGATAACTACAGGGATAGTGATCTCGAATTGCTTAACTACGCTACCATTGTTAGTGTAGAAGATTTTACCAACAGCAGCATTCAACTTACCCTTAACCTCAGCATTACGATCTGCTTCATTCAAACCTGTCAAATCGAATGTGAATTCAACGAAGGTGTTCTTCTGAGCAGTAGCAAGATTCTTACCAGCGCTCAATGACAACATACTAGTTACCTTATCCAAAGTCTGCCATGTACCATTGTGCATGTTGGTCTTTACCTTATTATTTCTGAGATCCAATGTAATCTTGTTTACATTGTAGTATGCCCAGAACCACCAGTTGTCACCCCACATGTTACTCTGGTTAGCAACACAGTCTGCCTCAGTCTCAGAATTCTTCCAACCACGCCAGTCATACAACTTAACGCAATCAAGAACGTTAATCTCGTTACCGTTTGTATTAGCATCAACAGCTGGCTTGGTGTACTTGATAAGGTTGATAGGACGCAACCAGCTAGCAACAAACTTGTCGTTAGTAGTTTCCTCAACAACATTACAAGTATTACCAGTAGCGATACCTACATGAGCGTGCAGCTGCTTGTAAGCATTTGCGTGATCCTTAGCATAACCAACAGCATTGAAGATAGCCTTAGTTACAGGATTCTTGTCAAGCTTAATCTCACCTGTAGTAGGGTTGATTGTAGCAACCAAAGTCTCAACACCACCACTTACAGCATAAAGCTTATTGTTTGCATAAGCACCCTTAGTCAAATCAAGAGCACAAGTCTTCAATACAGTAGCAGCATCATCATAGTTGTGAATATCAGCAACAGGTGCAGTTACCAACTTGCAGTATACCTTATTGTACAAGCCATTTGAAGACTTAGGAATCAAAGTATACTTAACACCACTCTGAGATGTAATCACTACAGACTTAGGGATGAAGTAATATCTGTGGTTAGGTGCATTGAAGCTTTCCTTATTTTCAAGCAATGTAGAGCGTACACCACGATTGATAACTTCGATATCACCACCATTAGATGGATTGTAAACGTCGAAGATTACAGCATTGTTATTATCGAACCAGTATGCACTATTCTTGTCACCGAATGCGTATGTATTAGTCTTCTTATTGTTGATTGTAGTAACCAACTTGATGTATACATATGGATATGCAGCAGAAACCTTATCCTTAGCCTTGAAACGGATCCAAGTTGTAAGAGTTACAGAAGCCTGATGATGCAACTTAGCCTCAATCTCCTCTGGAGTGATAACCCAACGCCATGTGTGGTTAGTGTTACCTACTGTATTGGCCTTGTAGAGAACGTCACCGAGAGCATTAACATTTACATCCTGCTCACCCTTCTCCTTCCAATCAGCGAACTGCTTGAAGGCGGTACCTGCAGCATTCAAATCTGGAGTATACTCGTGATCGAATGTCTCCTTGCTCATGTTCATGTTCTGTGTAAGAACGTAGTCATTGAACTCCAACCATGTTGTCTGGAAGACATCATTTGCATTACATGGATCGAACTGAACAGTTTGCATTGGCCACAACTCATTCTTCTGGTTTGGCTTAGCCTCTGTAGTAATATAAAGATGGATATAACCATCCAATACTACCTGATTCTTAGTATTCTTAACGAGAACCTGTACCAATGGCTCACGACCTACAGCAGCCTTCTCGTTATTAGTTGTACCATCAACCATTGGGTTAACAGCATGGAACTTACCATTACTATCACCAGCCTCCAAGAACTTATCCTCGCTTGTAGTATTGGTATCAAGCTTGTACTGAACATTCTTGAACTCAAATGTAAGACCCCACTGCTTAGCCTTTTCTGGAGTTACAGTAAAGTACTCATTTGTAGCACCGGTCTTAGCGTTCAAAGTCTTCTTCAAACGAATAGCAACGTAATCGTTCAAATCAACACCTACAGGATCATTATACAAAATGCTCAAAGTTGGTTTAACAGCCAAAGCCTCATCTGGGTTATCCCAAATATGATTCTTTGTGTCACCGTTTGGACAAGCCTCATCAGCATTTGTTGTTACGTATGTAGTACCATTCTCTAATGTGCAAGATGGTTCCTGGCTCCATACCAAACCATCAACGATTGTCTTCTCAGGCTGAACCAAAGCGTAGTCAGCAACAACTTCCTTACCTTCATTGTTCTTAACACGCAAAGCAACTGTATTAGCATCGTTAGAACCAACAGCGGTAGAGTTTACGTTAAGATTCCAAGGCTTCGCAATCTGCAAACCTGCTGTCAAAACGCCAGTACCATTATCCATACTGAACAATTGACGACCACCATTCTCACCAGGATATGCGAAAGCTGGAGAAGAAACCTCACCAAGATCAGAAACTGCCGCACGTGTATTAACTGTTGCACGGATTACATTGTAACCAGCAAGGTCTTCCTTCTGAACATCTGCATTCCAAGGGCTTGCATCGTACTGCACTTCCCAAGCTGGACCATATTGGAATGGACTAGCAACTGTATTCACTATCCAGTCTGTACCATTAACATAAGCATATGCCTTAGTCTGATAGTTAGTACCAGTAGTTGCATTTACTGACTTCAGAACATCACCCGACAACCAGGCATAAGGAATAGTCTCGATACCCTCAAGGTAGAGCTCTGGACGGAAGCTAAGGCTGCTCAATGTACCTGACAAAGAAATAACAACGGTCTTATTCTGGCCTTCACCACCAGCAACACCGCAGAGAGTCAAAGTCTTATTGTCCTTAACAGCTGTAATTGTATTGCTAACCTCCTGAACGAACTGAATGTTGCTCTGAGCTACCTTCTCGCCATTCTTATAGATATCGAAGTAGCCGCTCTCTGCATTAGGGACATAGTACTCATAAGATGCAGCGGATGTGCCTGTGCCTGCATCACCCTTCTCGCCTTTCTCGCCCTGAGGACCGCGAGCCAAGTTGTCTGTCTTTTTACCATTCTCATACCAGTAACCATCGGCACCGATAGTCCATGCAGTACCAGGAGCGCCATCCAACCCATTAGTAATTGAGAAGGTCTTTCCGTCACTAAGAGTAACGGTAACACCACTTGTAGCCTGCTTGACATCAGTAATGACGCTACCAGCCTTAATCAACTGTGAAAGTTCCTCAATAGTAGACCTGTTTGCGTCGATTTGCTTTTGCAAACCGCTGATGTCATCATCGTAGTCTTTACAAGAAGTAAATGTGCTTACCG
>ERZ1023617.201-NODE-201-length-28121-cov-30.389154_pt1 | contig 28121 bp, 20 predicted proteins | sample MGYA00380328_ERZ1023617 | MGnify/ENA primary metagenome ERZ1023617 (study PRJEB33179, sample SAMN07448977) | human gut metagenome | biome: Human-gut; feature: Human associated habitat; material: Faeces | host: Homo sapiens | place: India: Bhopal | collected...
GGTTTGCCCTTGTGAAAGGTTGCCAGGCATAGCGGACGTAGTGGGGATGCTTGATGGTGGGGGAGGTGAGGCGAACCGTGTTGCCTTCGATGGTGGCGGTGGCAGGCTGGAAGAGTCCGTCCTCCTCGGCTATCTCGAAGCATGACGGGGCTTTGCCGTCGGAGATCTGCAGACTGTCGGCGTAGAGGAAGCTGATGATGAGGGCGTCTGCCTGACGCGTTACGGAGCTGAAGACGGGACCGGAGGGAGTGATGTGCTGTCCGTAAGTCTTGGCGAGAGCCCAGCGTGCAAGACGTTCGCCAATCGGTTGCTTGCATCGCGGATGAACGTCGAGCGAGTCGCCATGGTCCGACGATACAGCCATGCCCGTGTTGCTAATCTCCTTCATAAGGCGCAGCTGGCTGTCGCGGAACCACGGCCATGACGGACGGTTGAGGCTCGAGAGCTGCACGAAGTAGAAGGGCATGTCGGGATTGTTCCAGTTCTGTCGCCATCCGTTGACGAGCAAGCTAAACAGCTTGGCGTGAGCGTCCTTGTTGTGTGCGTTCGACTCGCCCTGATACCATATCACGCCCTTGATGGGATAGCGCTGCAGGGGCAGGATGCCGCTCTCGTAGAGATAGCAAGGCTCGTAGGGATGACGACCGAGCTTGGTCTGGTCGTTGGTGAGATTCTTGGCTGCACGTCCGCGCACCCAGTCCTGTATGAAGTCGTTTTGAAGCCAGTTGCTCAGGATGTTGGGGAACGAAGTCTCCAGCGAGTTGCGGTCCACCCATGCTTCCGTCGGCGCTCCACCCACGGCGTTGCATATAAGTCCGACGGGCACGCCGAGCTTCTGACGCAGCATTCTGCCGTAATAATAGCCCACGGCAGAGAAGCGTGAGGCAGAGGCGGGAGTGGACGGTTGCCACGTGGTCTCATGGAAATACTGCAGGTGATTGAGCGAGTCGAGGCATGAGGCGGGCCAAGCCACGTCGTACGTCTCCCATCGTCCCTTCATGTCGAAGAGTCGGAGTTGTGGGTCGTCAGCCGCCGCAATGTCCTCCTTGCCGCTTTCCGCCTGGCAAAGCATGAAAGCCATGTTTGATTGTCCGGAGCACAGCCACACCTCGCCCACGGCTACATGGCTGAACACCTTGCGCTGCTTGCCGGCTGTGATGGTGAGCGTGAGGTCTTCGGCAGCCTGCATTGGGCTGAGCACGACGCTCCATTTGCCTTGGTTGTCCGCAGTGGCTTTGGCTTTCTGACCGCCGATCTCCACGGTTATCTTCTCGCCCGTATTGGCTGTTCCGTGAATGTCGAGCGGTACGTCGCGCTGCAACACCATGTAGTCAGCATAGAGCGACGACATGCTCAGTCCGCCGTAATTGCCCGTGATGCCGCCGTAGACGGTCTTGGCAAGTATGCCGGCGCCTTCGGGGTTGGGATGGATGGCGTCGGGGAGGAGGTTGGGGTAGGGATAGAGCGGTTCGTGGAAGTCGATGAGTTCGGCTCCGCTTACACGCGCCACGGTTTCGATGGCAGTCTGTATTTCGTCGTGCCATTGCTTCGTACCCGACTGGAAGCGCGGATGGCGGTCGGCGATTGGCGTCATGCGAGCCAGTATGAAGCGCACCTTGGGATTGGCGGCACGCAGCGAGTCCATAATGGAGAGATAGTCCTTCACAAACTCGTCGCGATAGTTGGGCCAGTTGCGCGGGTCGGTGTCGTTGATGCCGAGATGAATGACGGCGATGTCGCCCTTGAAGCGCAGCGCCTCCTTGAATTCCGGCTGCTCCACGTAGGGACGATGACCCTTATAGAGAAGCGTGGCGCCCGGCTTTCCGAAGTTACCCACCACATATCCGTTACCCAGCATCTGTTGCAGCTGAACGGGATAAGAGAAGTGTTCGCGGTCGGCTATGCCCGTGCCGTAAGTGATGCTGTTGCCCACGCAAGCCACGCGCACAGGCTGTGCAGCGCCTTTCTTGCGCTTGGCTGCAGCTGGGAGTTGTAGGGTGGTGAGGCAGAACAAAGCCATCAACAGTATGGATACGGTTTTCTGAGATTTGATTTGTTTTAGTGTCATATTATTATCTGTATGTTTTAGTCAGGTTTCGTATATTATGCAAAGGTATAGAATGTTTTGCTCTCTGAAAGCCTGTTAATTGAAGTTTTTTGATTACTTTTGTTTATCCGATAACTACAAACGTAAAGACAGTAATAGCCTCCTCCTACGGTTAGCCTTTTCTTCTCATCTTATTAGTTTTGCACCCTCTTGTGTTTTTATCTGTTTTTCCGATTGTGGAGTCAGGTTTTTGTCAAAGCCCTGCCTTCCGCAGCAACCCATCGCTGACGGATAGAATCAATACAATCTGCGGTGTGCGTACTGATGGCTTCAGCTCGCCGCCTATATAGAAGATGCCGAGCGTGGTGGGGACTGCCATTGCACCGGCTCTTGCCAGCGCCTTGTCTGCAAAACGAGTGGGCTTCCATTTCTGCGTTACGAGGTCCAGTTCGTAGAGATTGCCGCTGAAGCTATACCATTCTATAGGCTGAAGCAGATAGTCTGCCTTCTTGATGCGCTCATATCTGCCGCTTATGGCGTCTAAGAAGATGTCCTTATTGACGCCACCCGTGGCAAACACCTTGTTGCCGTCGGTCCATGCCACGCCACCAGAGAGAGTCATCGGTTCGCCTTTTGCCGAACGGGGACCTTCTATGCTTGTCCATGCTTTGTCCGTATAGGGCACGGTGGTGTCAAGGCATACGCCGTCGGTGCTTACCACACTCTTCTCGCCGTCTGCGAAAAAGCCACCCCATACATACAGCTTGCCGTTGTTGGCAGCGCAGACTGGCTGCACACGCGGCGAAGAAGGCATCGTGCCCAGTTGTGTCCATGCATAATTCTTCTTCTCAATGTCAGCCTTCAATACCTCTGCAGAAGCCTTGCCGTTCTGATTTCCTCCTACGATATACACGTTTCCGCGGTCGATGGCAGCCGCCATATTGTCCACCGTGCAAGGCAGGTCAGCCATTCGGCGCACTTCGGCACGGTCGCCGGCGGCATTCAGATGTATGCTATAGACAGTGTTGAGGCTGTGATTGTTGTTGTTGCCGCCGATGAAAAGGAGGCTGTCACCGCTCGCGATGGTAGCTCCGTAAGCAGCCGGTTCGGGCAGAAAGCCCACAAGTTGCCAGCGGAGGACAGCGTTGTCAAGGGGCGTCGCATAGATGCCGGCATAGTAACTCTTGTTGCCAGGCGTGGGGAAATTACATCCGCCAGCCATCACAATATAGTCGCCTATCTGTCCGGCGTAACATGCCGACACGCCAAGCGAATAGCCCGGTTCCGTAGCAGGGAAACCGAAGACGTTGCGAACGCTCTGCGCCGACATGACGGTGAAGACCGACAGGAGAAGCAATGTTGATATAACGAAATTTCTCATTAGCTTATACAAAAAAAGTGGAAAGTGACGGAATCATGCCATTCGCATGGCAGGATTCCCCACAATCCACTCGTCACTGAATACTATATAAAGAATTTTACTTTTCTTCAAGTTTCTTGAGAATCTCCTGACAGAGCATGTAGCTCTTGATCATCATACGCGGAATGTGGAACGGACCCTTGAAGAGGTTGCCCTTGGCGGGCTGTGCCACTGTTCCGTCGCGGTGGAGATAACCATACCATTCGCCGTACTCCGGATCAGGGAAATGAGCGTAAGTCCACTCGCTGATGCGCTCGTGGCGATAGAGATATTTCTCGTCGCCGGTAGCGAGATAAGCGTAGAGCGATGCGATGATGGTCTCGCACTGCGGCCACCAGAACTTCATATCCTGCGAATAGTCCTGCGAAGGCAGGTTGAGGCAGTCGCGGAAGTTGATGATGCCGCCGTACTCCTTGTCCCATCCCCAGTCCCAAGACCAGTCGAAGATGGTGAGCGCCATGTCGAGCATATCCTTGTCCCAACCGCGGAGCTTTGCCTCCTCCATGATAAACCATACGGTCTCGATGCAATGTCCGGGATTGATGGTACGTGTCATGTTGGTATTGACAAACTCGCCGTTCATGCCTACGGTTTCGAGCAAGCACTTGAATTCGGGGTGGATGAAGTACTTCTTGAGCTTCGCTATCGACTCGTCAATCTGTGCAGTGAGCTTCGGGTCGTTCACCACCTTGCGGATGCACGAACCCACGTTGATGAGAATCATGATGATGCTGTGGCTCTGGAGCTGCACGTTCGGCTCGAACTTCTCAGGCAGGAAGCCCGGAGTGTTGAGGAAACGCTGTGTGTCCTCGAATATCTGGAGCGCACGCTGTGCCCAGTGCTGGTCGCCTGTGGCAAGAGCATACTCAGACATTGCTATCGAGGCGAATGTCTCTGAGAAGACATAGCGGCGCTTGCGGAGCGGCTGTCCGTCAGCGGTTACAGAGAAATACATGTGTCCCTTCTCGTCGAAGCAGTGCTTCTCGATGAATTCGAGTGTTGACTTGGCTGCGTCGAGCCACATCTGGTTCTTCTCTACGTTGTTGTATGCGAAAGCGCATATAAAGGCGAAGCGTCCCTGAAACCACACCGACTTGGTGGAGTCCATCAGCGAGCCGTCACGGTTCACACAAGTGTAGACACCTCCGTTCTCACGGTCCCATCCATGCTCCATCCAGAACGACATGATGTTCTCGGTGAGGTCCTTCTTGTAGGAGTCTGCCCACGACTGGATATATTCTTTTACGTTCATTTCTGATTTGTTGTTTTTAATGTTGTTGGCGCATTAGAACTTGTTGGCGCGCTCGAAGAAACCGATTTCCTCCAGCTCCTTCTTCATCTGTGCTTCCTCCTCGTCTGTCATGTTGCGGAACGGCACACGGTTAGGTCCGAGGTCGAATCCGAGGAGCTTCATGATGCGTTTTCCGCCTACGATGTTGCCGCGGAAGTGGCAGATGACGTTGATGACAGCCTGAGAGAAATTCTGCTTCTCGCGGGCAGTCTCGATGTCGCCGTTGTTCCAAGCTTCGATGATGCCTGTCAGCTCACGACCGTTATAGTTGGTTGTGCCGCCGATGCCGCCACGTGCGCCGCCCTGTGCAAGGCTGGGGAGGATGGTCTCGTCCTGTCCGTGGAGCATGTCAAACTTGCCACCGCCATAGAGACGGCACTGGTTATACTCATACAGCGACTCGTATGTATACTTGATGCCGGCGAAGTTGGGGATGCGTCCGTCTACAGCCTTCAGCAGGTCAACCATGGGAAGGAATGCGCCGTTGAATGCGGGGATGTGATAATAATAGAAGGGCAGCTCAGGAGCAGCCTTTGCGATGGTCTCGCAGTACTCGACGAGTTCTTCGATGCGGCCGATCTTCGGGAATGGAGGAGCCATCGAACCGATACCCCATGCACCGATTTTCTGGGCATGTTCGGCAAGGCGCACGCTCTCACGCAGGCAGCAGCTGCCCACATGCACAATCACCTTAAATCCCTCTGGAGCTACAGACACCCAGCGCTCAGCCAGCTGCATACGCTCTTCGGTGGTGAGCATATAGCCCTCACCTGACGATCCGTTGATGAACACACCCTTGAGACCGTTCTTCTGCAACATCTTTGCATAAGCCTCGATGGGTTCGAGATTGACATCACCGTTGGGATGGAACGGTGTGAAAGGAGCGTCAATAAGTCCGATGATCTTTTCCATAGTTTTCACTTTTTTATTTAGTTTGTTGTTTAACTATATTATTATGTACGAATAGTTGTCTGTTTTTATTATTGCCCGTGGATTACTCCATGTTGTCGGTTGTGGGGCGCAGGCACGAAAGCTGGAGCACGAGTGCGAGGAGCACGATGCATCCGAGAATGGCGAAGCCAAGTCCGAGGTTGCCTCCGTCTGTCCACTTGCCGAGGATGTGCGTAACGGCAGCTCCTGCGAATACGCCCACCATGTTCATCACGCCGTAAGCTGTGGCACGATAACGGGCAGGGATAATCTGGCAGAGGATGGGCATGTTGTTGGCGTCGAACATACCGAAGCCCATTCCGAAGAACAGTCCGGCTCCGACGATGGCGATGACGCTATGTCCGAAACCGAGGAGCACAAGGGCTGGAATGGTCATTCCCAGTCCGATGGCACTCGTATATATACGTCCGCGTATGTTGCGCTTCACCCAGTTGTCAGACAGGATGCCTCCCACGATTACGCCAATGAACGAGCTGGCGGCTATGGTGATGGTTGACATCGGACCTGCTTCTGACATCGGAATGTCAAGATTGGTGGCGAAGAGTGTCGGCAGCCAGTTCTTTGTAGCCCAACCCGGCAGACTCGGTACGGCGAAATAGATGAGTATCACCCAGAAAGCCCAGGTGGAGAACACCACAGCAAGACCGCGCCAGATGCTTTCTTTCGGCGTCTGCATTTCAGGTCCTGCGACCTTCGACTGCTCCTTATGCTTGTCCATAAGGCACAATGCCAATACCACGGAGTAAGCAATGCCGATGATTCCGAACCAGTGGAAGGTGCTGTGCCATGAGAATGTGGCTGCGATGGTGGCGCCGAAACCTCCGACTGCCTGACCTACATACAGTCCGGTCATGTGGATGCCGATGGCGAGTGAGCGCGATTTGCCCTCATGCCAGTCAGCTATGAGTGAGAGTGCAGAGGGTATGTAGAGTGCTTCGCTGATGCCCATCAGCGCGCGGAGCCAATAAAGTTGTGTGAAATCTGTAGCATATCCCATGAGATATGTCACCGCCGACCATACGAAGAGGCTTCCTACGACGAGCCATTTGCGGCTAAGGCGGTCTGCCACCACTCCTGCAAACGGACTTACTATGCCGTAAATCCAGAGAAAGACAGCCATCAGCGCACCGAAAGCTTCCGCCTTGTTGAGCTCGGCAATGTCTGCCTTCATGGCCTCCTGCATCGTGGAGAGCATCTGCCGGTCCATGTAGTTAAGAAGGGCGACAACCCACAGGAGAGCAACAACAATCCAGGGGTAAAATTTGTTATGTCTCATTAGTTTTCAAGATTTGTTAGTATGAGGTTTGTTTTGTTATTCGTTCTTAGGCTTTAAGCAAGTGCAAAATTATAACTAATTTTTGAGAAAACAGTCAGTTAGACGAAATAATATTCAAAAAAAGTATTACTTACGAAATATTTTTAAAAAGTAACGGTGGGTTATCTCAACGTAGATAACACAAAAAAACATAAAAGACATGGGTATTTTACTGCCTTTATGTCGGAATTCAGATAATTAGCATTAACTTTGTAGTCTTTAAATAGTATAATAATAAGGTGTGTAGGGCAACAATCTGACAAAGCGTCAATAGCGTTCCCTGCCTGCCATTTTTTTAACGAATAATCAACAGACATCTGAATGGAAACAAAGAACAAGCTCGTTGACGCAATTGTCAAGGGTATTCAAGAGAAGAAAGGACAAGACATCGTAATCGCTGACCTTCGTGAGGTGGACGGCTCCATCACCAACTACTTCGTAATCTGCCAAGGTTCGTCGCCTTCGCAGGTGGAAGCCATTGCCGATTCTGTGAGCGAGACAGCACGTATCGATGCCGGCGAGAAGCCTATTAACGTAGTTGGTCTGCCGCAGGCTTACTGGGTGGGCATGGATTACGGAGACGTTCTCGTACATATCTTCATACCTGAGGCACGCAATTTCTACAACCTCGAGGACCTTTGGCAGGACGCCGCCGTCACTGAGGTGCCCAACATCGACTGATTATAGGGCGGCAGAAATCCATACGGCATGAGTTCTTTCATGTGATAAATAAAACTTCTTAACAGTAAAACATGGACAATAACAACAATCCCGGAGGAGACAAGCAGCCGAAGATGCCCAAGTTCAATATGAACTGGCTTTACACTGTCATCATCCTCTTGCTTGCCATACTCTTCTTCACGGACGGTGGCACATCGTTCCTTGGGGGTGTCACACCCGATCAAGAAGCCACTTATACGAAGTTTAAGACATACGTGGACAAAGGCTACGCCGAGAAAGTGGTGGTCAATAAGGACAAAAGTACCCTGCGCATGTATGTTCGACAGAAGAACATACGCGATGTCTTCGGCAAAACAGCCCAGCAGGTGGGTGCACATCCGTGCGTAAGCGTCACTTATGGTTCGCCAGACGCGCTCGATACGTATCTCGCTAATGCGCTTAAAGATCGCAAGATTGTGGATTACAGCTATGAGATGGACTCTAATTCCGGACTCATGACGCTGTTCTACACCTTCGGACCGATTCTCTTCTTCGTTGTGCTTTGGATCTTTATGATGCGCCGCATGGGCGGTGGCGGAGGAGGCGGAGGCGTCTTCAACGTCGGAAAGTCAAAGGCTCAGATGTATGAGAAGGGCAACGACCTCGGCATTACGTTCAAGGACGTAGCCGGACAGGCTGGAGCCAAGCAGGAGGTGCAGGAGATTGTAGACTTCCTTAAGGAGCCGCAGAAATACACTGACCTCGGAGGAAAGATTCCTAAGGGTGCATTGCTCGTAGGCCCTCCGGGAACAGGTAAGACGTTGCTGGCGAAGGCTGTGGCTGGTGAGGCTGGCGTACCGTTCTTCTCAATGAGCGGTTCTGACTTCGTCGAGATGTTCGTAGGCGTGGGAGCAAGCCGCGTTCGCGACCTCTTCCGTCAGGCAAAGGCAAAGTCGCCGTGCATTATCTTCATCGACGAGATTGATGCCGTAGGACGTGCACGTAGCAAGAACCCGTCAATGGGTGGCAACGATGAGCGTGAGAACACGCTTAACGCGCTGCTTACAGAGATGGACGGATTCGGTACCAACAGTGGTGTTATCATACTTGCAGCCACCAACCGTGCTGATATGCTCGACAAGGCACTGCTCCGTGCAGGACGTTTCGACCGTCAGATCAATGTGGATCTGCCCGACCTTACCGAGCGTAAGGAGATATTCCAGGTGCATCTCAGAAAGGTGAAGATTGACGAGACCGTAGATATCGACTTCCTTTCACGTCAGACTCCGGGATTCTCCGGTGCTGATATCGCCAACGTCTGCAACGAGGCAGCCCTCATTGCCGCACGTCATAACAACAAGACCGTGGGCAAGCAGGACTTTCTTAACGCCGTGGACCGTATCATCGGCGGTCTTGAGAAGAAGACAAAGGTGATGACCAACGACGAGAAGCGCACCATTGCCCTTCACGAGGCTGGACACGCCACTGTGTCATGGTTCTGCGAACACGCCAATCCGCTCGTTAAGGTGAGCATCGTACCGCGCGGTCGTGCATTGGGCGCCGCATGGTATCTGCCCGAAGAACGACAGATTACCACCAAGGAGCAGATGCTCGACGAGATGTGCTCATTGCTCGGAGGACGCGCCGCTGAGGAACTCTTCACCGGTCATATATCCACTGGAGCCATGAACGACCTCGAGCGTGCCACTAAGTCGGCATTCGGAATGGTGGCATACGCCGGTATGAGCGACCGCCTGCCGAACATCTGCTACTATAATAACGATGAATATCAGTTCCAGCGTCCTTACTCGGAGACCACTGCAAAGACAATCGACGACGAGGTGCTGAAGATTATTAATGACGAGTATGCACGAGCCAAAGCCATCCTTAAGGAGCACAGCGAGGGACATAACGAGCTGGCAGAACTCCTCATCAAGCGTGAGGTGATCTTCGCAGAGGACGTGGAACGCATCTTCGGAAAGCGTCCATGGGTAAGCCGTTCGGAGGAAATCATCGAGGACAACACGCCGAAACTGGAGGATATGCCGGAAGAGGTGCGTCAGGCACAGGCTGAGCATGAGGCTTCTGTCAAGGACAACAACAACACAGAGTCTGATAACAAGGACGACGAAACTAATCAAAACGCATAGCCATTATGAGCGACAAAATGAAAAATCTTATAACACGAGCCATCACGGGCGTCTTCTTTGTAGCGGCTGTGGTGACGTGTTTCCTGAGGCCGGAGGCGATGATATTCCTCTTCGCCTTGGTGACCGGACTGACCGTATGGGAGTTTACGGGCATTGTCAACAACATTGAGAACGTAAGCGTCAACCGCTTCCTCTCCACAGTTGCAGCCGTCTACTTCTTCCTCGGCATGGCTGGCTACTGCTCTGGCATCGTACCCTCGGCAGTATTCATTCCCTATCTGCTCACCGTAGTGTATATGTTCGTCTCCGAACTCTACACCAAGGCGCCCAATTCCATCAACAATTGGGCGTACACCATGCTCTCGCAGATGTATATTGCCTTGCCGTTCGCCACTCTCAACGTGTTGGCATTCCGCGGCATCGGCGATATGGTCTACTATAATTACCTGATTCCGCTGAGCGTCTTCATCTTCCTTTGGACCAACGACACCGGCGCTTATCTCTCCGGATCGCTCTTCGGAAAGCACAAGCTCTTCCCGCGAGTGTCTCCGGGAAAGAGCTGGGAAGGCAGCATCGGAGGCGGCATTCTCGTCCTTATCGTGGCTACAGCCATAGGTTGGTATGAGAATTCAGGCATGCATGACGTGGCTGAAGGCTTGGCAATGTCAGTGCCCGCATGGATGGGACTGGGTCTTGTTGTGGTGTTCTTCGGCACATGGGGCGACCTCGTTGAGTCGCTTTTCAAGCGCACCGTGGGCATCAAGGACTCGGGCAACATCCTCCCCGGACACGGAGGAATGCTCGACCGATTCGATTCTTCCCTCATGGCAATCCCGGCAGCGGTGATTTATATCTACACGCTGACGCTGATTTAACCCTCACGCTTATACATTATAATATATATAGTATAGAATGAAGATAGGAATAATTGTGGCGATGGACAAGGAGTTCGCTCAACTGCAGACCCTCGCCACCGACAAGAATACAGAGAGCCACGCACATTACGGCTTCGTCACTGGTCGCATCGGCGACAATGAAGTCATCATGATGCAGTGTGGCATCGGTAAGGTTAATGCCGCTATCGGAGCCGACCAACTCATCAGCTGCTACCATCCTGACATCGTCATCTCCACCGGTGTGGCTGGTGGAGCCGACACAAGCCTTGAGGTGATGGACGTGGTTGTATCTACGGAGTGCTGCTATCACGACGTTTATTGCGGCGACGAATGCGCAAAGGGACAGATTCTTGGACAGCCCGCACGCTTCGCTTCCAGCAAGGAGCAGGTGGAAAAGGCGCTCAGTCTGGACTGCGAAACCCACATACGTGGCGGACTCATCGTCACTGGCGACTGGTTTGTTAACACTCGCGAGAAGATGCAGAGCATCCTTAACGACTTCCCTGACGCTATGGCAGTGGACATGGAGAGTTGCGCCATTGCACACACATGCCATAAGACCGGCGTTCCCTTCGTCAGCTTCCGCATCATCAGCGACATTCCTCTCAAGGACCACAAGGCGCAGATGTATTACGACTTCTGGGAGCGCATGGCTGAAGGCTCGTTTGAGGTGACCAAGGCGTTCCTCGCTAAACTCTAAACCAATCAAACAAGACATTATGGACAAGATACCAAGTTTCACTATTGATCATAACCACCTTCTGCGTGGCATATACGTTTCGCGCAAGGATAACGTAGGCGGCGATGTTGTCACCACCTTCGACATCCGCATGAAGGAGCCAAACCGCGAGCCGGCGCTCCATGCCGGTGCGCTCCACACCATTGAGCACCTCGCTGCCACATACCTGCGCAACGACCCTCAGTGGAAGGACAGCATCGTTTATTGGGGTCCGATGGGTTGTCTTACAGGCAATTACCTGCTCATGAAGGGCGACCTTCAGCCTCGCGACATCGCCAATCTCATGAAGCGCACCTTCGAGTTCGTGGCTTCATTCGAGGGCGAAATCCCTGGAGCTGCACCCAAAGACTGCGGCAACTGGCTCCTACACGACCTGCCGATGGCACGTTGGGAGTCGCGCAAGTACGTTGACGAGGTGCTCTCGCAGCTCAAGGACGAGAACATGACATATCCTACTATAGAGGAATAATTATCGCATTCTGCTTGCAGAATCGTCATAAAGCATATCCTCATAATCAGCTTTTCGCTTATTCTTAGATAAGAAAAGCCGATTATGGGGATTACTTTTTATATGTCTATCGTGAATTATTCATACCTTTTTGCATTTTTACGCCTTGTTGTTTTGACAAATCGCAAATAATCTTTAAATTTGCGTTTTCAGAGTGAAAGCAACAGATGTCGAATCATTTAAACAGACAAGGTTATGAATAAACTTTTACTATCATTTGCATTTTGTCTTACCACCATCACCTCGTTTGCCCAGGAAGCGGCAGACCGAATGATGGTGCATCAGAAGGATGGCAGCGTACGTAGCTATGCCATCAGTAATGTTGACAGCGTGACGTTCGGCAAGAGCGATGTGCAAGGCGACGTCACCGTCACCGTTCTGGCAAGTATGGGAAGCCTGGCGTACGGTTCTGCCACAATGCCGGAAGGCTGCCGAAACGGCGATATTGCTCTCATTCCCAACGACGGCACAGTGACAGACTATTCGGCTTACATAAGAAGCCATTCCACTATAAAGATGACACAGGCCACCAACACGTGGTCTTACTCCACCCTTGAACCCGCTGGTCGCTACATCGTAGCAGCACAGGCTTACGACGATATGGGCGCAGTGGTAAGCATGGGATATACCGAACTCAATCCCGGTACGGGTGACGTGGTGGATCTCGGTGAGGGAGCCAATACCTACATTGTCCCTGCGAAGGGCAGATACAGCTTTATGCCTCTGCATATCGACGGATCGCGTATCTCCGGCATCAGCAGCGTAGACTGGCTTTGGAGCACACGCACCAGCAATCAGAACAGCGCTCAGGGCCTTGTTTCTGACATACAGATAGAGGACAACGGACGTATCAGCTTCGATGCTACGGGCGAGAAAGGCTCAGTGGTATTCGCTGCGTTCGACGCTGACAACAAGGTGATATGGACTTGGCTTATCTGGTGTACCGACAAGCCCGCGACAATGCGATACGCCAACGGCGTGGAGTTTATGGACCGCAACATGGGTGCTATTAGTGCCAACCCCGAGGACGGCACCGACACATGGGGACTTCTTTGGCAATGGGGACGCATAACGCCGTTCTTCGGTGGCTATGCAGAGAACGAATGGGATGCAAGCGACGCTTTCAAGGAGTCGAAGGCATGGACTGTCGTCAATCAAGCCTACGATTATCAGTGGGCGTATAAGCTTGAGGGCACCAGCATAGAGGGCGCCATCGCCGCTCCGTTCACGCTGTTCAATGACGACCTTACGTGCGACTGGCATGTTCCGGCAGATCTCACGCTCTGGTCATCCACCATAAAGACCAACTACGATCCTTGTCCTGCGGGCTATCGTCTCCCCTCTGCTTCGGAGCTGGCTGTCCTTTACGACATCGATTTGGCAGCCGACGGCACTGGCTACACCTATACATATAACGGCAATACGGCTTGGTGGCCCTCATCGGGTAGTGGTCGCGAGTTCGACACTGGCTGCAACATCATCGGAAAGAGCACCTTCTTCCTCTGGTCTGCTTCAGCCGAATACGTCAACAATTTCCTCATGGGCTATTCCGACTTCCCCGCAGCCTATCGCTTCACCGCCAACAACAATACGCGTTACAACAACGTGGTGGGCAACCGTTCCTTCGCCCATGCCATCCGCTGCGTTGTAGACAGTAAGTGATATAGGGTGTGCTATGACAAAAACAAAAAAAAACTCACTTTCTCGCGAAAGTGAGTTTTATCAACAACAAAATTCATTCATTTTCGCCACGCCTCTGCGCGACTTACATAACCTTGATAATTGATCTTTCTTTTAGTTTTCTGTCTTAAATAACATTGCTTAATGTGTATGAAACGTAATCTGATGTATTTTTATTACTAAAATCTATAACTCTCTAATTACCTCAATCTTATTATCTATTACCTATAGATGATTTCCTGTATTTTTCTGATAGCAAAGTTAGCGGTTTTGCCTCAAACTGACAAATTATTTCAACAAACCCCCACTTTTAGTTCAAGAACACCGCATACGGGCTGTTTTGGGTTGTCCGAAACACACCTTTAGCCCCACTTTTGCAAGATTTTACAAACGTCACATTGTACAAAAACCTATGCCAAAACTAATAATAATGCGATGATAGTGACGTTATTCGACCGATTTGAGTTAACTTTGCACCACACAAGAAAACAATAAACGTTTATATAAGAATATGAAGACCTTCAAACGATTCCTGCCAGACCTACTGGTAGCATTGGTTTTTGCTGTCATCGCGTTTGCCTATTTCTTCCCGGCAGACACCGAAGGACGCATCCTTTATCGTCACGACTCCTCCGCAGGACGCGGATCTGGAGTGGAGCTGACGGAGTATTATCAGCGTACCGGAGAACGCACACGCTGGACCAACTCTCTCTTCGGAGGCATGCCTACTTATCAGATGGCTCCTTCTTACGACAGTCAGTCCGTCCTCAATCAGGTGGGCAACTTTTATCATCTCTGGCTTCCCGAGAACGTGTGGTACGTCTTTGCTTACCTTCTCGGATTCTACATCCTTCTCAGAGCCTTCGATTTCCGTCGCGAGCTGGCTGTGCTTGGCTCCATAATATGGGCGTTCAGCTCCTATTTCTTCATCATCATAGCCGCCGGACACATCTGGAAGGTCATCGCCCTGGCTTATCTGCCGCCGATGATAGCGGGCATCGTGCTTGCCTATCGCGGCAAGTATCTGTGGGGATTCATCGTCACAGCCATATTCACGGCGCTTGAGATACAGGCCAACCACGTGCAGATGACATATTATTATATGTTCATCATCCTCTTCATGGTCATCGCTTACCTCGTCGACGCCATCCGCAACAAGCGCCTCGCGCAGTTCGGCAAGGCCACCGGCGTGTGCTTCGTGGCTGCTGCCATCGGCGTGGTCATCAATCTCAGCAACCTCTATCACACTTGGCAATACACACAGGAGTCGATGCGAGGCAAGAGCGAACTGGTGAAGAAGAACACCGCCAACCAGACCTCAAGCGGTCTCGACCGCGACTATATCACGCAGTGGAGCTACGGCATCGACGAGACGTGGACTCTCCTCGTGCCTAACGCCAAGGGTGGAGCCTCTGTGCCTCTCGCCATGAACGAGAAGGCTATGGAGAAAGCCGACCCTCTGTTCTATCAGATTTATCAGCAGTTGGGTCAGTATTGGGGCAATCAGCCGGGCACAAGCGGTCCTGTGTATGTGGGTGCCTTCGTGCTCATGCTCTTCATCCTCGGACTCTTCATCGTGAAAGGTCCGATGAAGTGGGCGCTGTTCTTCGCCACATTGCTCTCCGTGCTCCTCTCTTGGGGCAGAAACTTCATGTGGTTCACTGATCTCTTCATCGATTACGTGCCGATGTACGCCAAGTTCCGAACCGTGGCGTCCATCCTCGTCATAGCCGAGTTCACCATTCCGTTGCTTGCCATGCTCGCCCTTAAGAAGATACTCGACACCCCCGACTTCTTCACCCGCAAGACTAAGCTCTATCTCGGCACGGCTAAGAACAACATCCTTTCATGGAACACCACCAACATGACCTTCGTATGGGCAAGCTTCGCAGTCACAGCCGGCATGGCTCTGCTCTTCGCCATCATGCCCTCGGTGTTCTTCCCTGACTATATCTCGGCTTCCGAAATGGAGCAGATGCGTCAGATTCCGGCAGAATATCTGAATCCGCTTATCAGCAATCTGCGCGACGTGCGCATCTCCATCTTCACCGCCGACTGCTGGCGCACCTTCTTCGTAGTGGCTGTCGGCACAGCCGTTCTGCTTCTGCTGCGCTATAAGAAGATTCAGCCGAAGTGGGCTGTCGGCGCCATCATCGTGCTCTGCCTCGTGGATATGTGGCAGGTCAACAAGCGCTACCTCAACGACGAGATGTTTGTGGAGCGCAGCGTGCGTGAGGAGCCGGTACGCGAGACTGCCACCGACCGTCAGATTCTGCAGGACAAGGGTGCCGACTATCGTGTCCTCAACCTTGCCTCCAACACCTTCAACGAGAACGAGACGTCGTACTATCATAAGTCTATCGGTGGCTATCACGCTGCCAAGCTGCGTCGTTATCAGGAGATGATCGAGTATTACATCGCTCCCGAGATGCGCCAGATGATGTCTGCCATAGCTGATGCTCAGGGCGACATGACTCGTGTGGCAGGCGACTCTATCTATCCTGTCCTCAACATGCTCAACACGAAGTATGTCATCCTTCCCTTGCAGGGTGGTCAGACGGTACCCGTGCAGAATCCTTACGCTTACGGCAACGCTTGGTTTGTGGATAACATCCGCTACGTCGCCAACGCCAATGAGGAGATTGACGCTGTCGGCAAGATTAATCTGCGCCATGAGGCAGTGGCTGACAAGAAGTTTGAGGAGGCTCTCGGCAAGTCTGCCGCCAACAACAACAACGCCGTGGTAAGCCTCAAGAAGTATGAGCCTAACGAACTCACTTACGAGGTGCAGTCTGAGAAGGGTGGCATCGTGGTGTTCTCCGAGGTTTATTATCCTGGATGGACAGCCACAGTGGACGGTCAGGACGTGCCCGTAGGACGTGTCAACTACATTCTGCGTGCCATCAACGTGAAGCCGGGCAAGCACAATGTGGTGCTGACCTTCAAGCCGGTATCCGTGAAGCGCACCGAGACAGCCGCTTACGTGGCTTACACGCTCCTCATCATCGCCATCATCCTTGGCGTGGTGTTCGAGGCAAGACGCCGTTCAAAGGAAGTTAAGGAGAAAACTGCTGAATAATATGCAGCTCCAGACTCCCGTCACCATACAGCAGGCCCCGTTCAGCATCTCTCCAATGGAGAGCATGCTGTTCGTGGGTTCCTGCTTTGCTGACAACATAGGCAGGTTGTTCGTGGAGGATAAGTTTCGCGCCACGGTCAACCCCTTTGGTGTCATGTATAATCCTGCGAGCATCCTCCACACCGTAGAGCGCCACCTTGCCGACCATGATGCTCCCCGCACTGCCGTCTTCACGCTCGGCACCAACCACGTCTACATCCTTAACGAGACGGGCGAGATAGTGGACAACTGTCAGAAGCGTCCGCAGCGTCTCTTCACGGAGCGCGAGCTGACGGTAGACGAGTGCGCCTCTTACCTCCGTCATGCCGTGGAGACGCTGCGTGCGAAGCGTGATAACGTCCGTGTCATCATCACGGTCAGCCCCATCCGCTACGCCAAGTACGGCTTTCACGGTTCGCAGCTTTCCAAAGCCACGCTGTTATTAGCCGCTGACAAGTTAGTGAAGGAGTATGCGTCAGAGCGGGCATCGAAGGAGAAAGCATGTGAAGTGGTGTATTTTCCTGCTTACGAAATCGTAAACGACGAACTACGCGACTATCGCTTTTATCGTGAAGACATGCTCCATCCATCCGACCAAGCCGTGAAGTATATCCGGCAACGCTTTGCCGACACCTTCTTCTCCGACAATACGCGCGAGTTTCTGAAGAAGTGGCAACCGATAAAGGCAGCCCTGCGCCACCGTCCCTTCAATCCTGATTCGGAAGAATACAAGGCTTTCCTCGCAAAGGCAAAGGAAGACGAAAGAAGGTTGGTGGAAGAATTTGATGGTAAATAAAAGGCTCATCCGATATTTAGAATGATGTGATAACTCTAAATATCGGATGAGCTTTTTTTATTTCTTTGCAAGCAAATGCCATGCTTCACGCACCCAGAGTACGAACGAAGACCCGATAATAATTATTATCCAGTCCGTTAGTTTCAGTCCCTCCACATTGAAGAACTGCTGCAGACCAGGCAATTCCACCATTGCTATCTGACCTACGAGGATGATAGCCACAATCGTAAGCAGTCCGTTGCATCCCTTGAAGTGCAAAGCACTCCTGCCGGTCTCGAATGCACGGGCGTTGAAGAGATAGAAGAAGTGAGTCATGACAAAGACGGTAAAGAGCAATGTCAGCTCGTATGTGGATATATGACCCTTAGCGCCCAACTGTATAATCAGCAAATCGGTAAGCTGTCTTACTTCTGCATGCTGGAATATATACAGCATTCCAAGCAGCATCAGGAAGAAGAAGCAGCCCACACCTATAACCTCACGAAGCATCGGCTTGTTGAGGATAAACGCATTGCGGTCACGAGGCTTGTCTTTCATCACGCTCTCGGATGGAGGCAGGGAGGCGAGAGCCATGGCTGCGAAGGTGTCCATGATGAGGTTTATCCACAGCATCTGCGTAACCGTAAGAGGCGACTCCGTGCCCATGAAAGCGCCGCAGAGTACGAGCAGACAAGCCGTAACGTTAACGGTCAGCTGGAACAGGAGGAAACGCTGGATGTTCTGATAAAGCGAACGTCCCCACATGACGGCCTTACCGATACTGCAGAACGAGTTGTCGATGATGGTAATGTCGGACGCTTCCTTCGCCACGCTCGTGCCGTCGCCCATCGACAGACCCACGTGGGCAGCACGCAAAGCAGGTGCGTCGTTGGTGCCGTCACCCGTTACGGCAACCACCTGATTCTTCTTCTGCAAGCTCTCCACCAGGCGTTTCTTGTCCATAGGACGTGCGCGTGAGATAATCTTCAGGTCAAGGATGCGCTCCTCGAGCTCCGCATCCGACAATGCCGCAAACTCCGGACCGGTGATGATGTTGCGCTCCGTGTCCTTCGCGTCATCCCAAAGACCTATCTGACGTGCTATTTCCTTTGCCGTACCAGATGTGTCACCCGTGACAATCTTCACGCTGATGCCTGCATCCACGCATTCCTTAACCGCAGCAGGAACGTCCTCTCTTACGGGGTCAGCAATGGCAGCCACTCCGATGAAGCAGAGCCTGTCTGCAACAATCCTGTTGCCGTCAAGCGCCTTGTCGCCGTCGTTCAGTATCTGATAGGCAAAGCCAAGCGTGCGCATGGCACGGTTCTGATATTCTGTCAATTGCTTGTCTACGTCCTCCTTACTTACAGACATCTTTTTGCAAAGACCGAAAACAATCTCAGGAGCACCTTTCACATAAAGCACCTTCCTGCCCTTCAGGGCTACAGACTCTACTATGGTTGCCATATACTTGCGCTCCGTAGAGAACGGCACCTCCGCAACAGTCTTTACGCTCTCACGCACACGGCGATAGTCAACGCTCTCCTTGTTCAGCCAGAGAAGCAGAGCGCCTTCCGTAGGATTGCCGAGAATCTGCGGCTTGCTCTTGTCAGAGAAGTCGATGGAAGCCGTAGAGTTAACGGCAATGCCTTCATCCAGCACCTCCTTCGGCGTATCGCCATACACCTTCATTTCGTCCACGCTCATCAGATTCTGCGTCAGCGTTCCCGTCTTGTCCGTGCAGATAACGGTGGTGGCTCCCATCGTCTCACAGGCATGCATCTTTCTTACAAGGTTGTTGGTCTTGAGCATGCGGCGCATGCTGTAAGCCAAGCTCAAGGTAACGGCCATCGGCAGTCCCTCCGGCACAGCCACCACCACCAGCGTCACGGCAATCATCAATGTCTGAAGGACGTATGCTATGAACGGCGCCACCTCTTCCATCGAACCGAAGCTGTCCGTGCCGTTGCTGACGAAATACATTATTATACGTCCCAAAACAATCAAGGCTCCAATGGCATAGCTTATCCAGGTTATCCACTTGCCCAATCCGTCAAGCTGCTCATTGAGCGGAGTTTTCACGCTGTCGTCTATCTGTACTGCCTCAAACACCTTGCCCTGTTCGGTCTTGTCGCCTACGGCCCGTACACGGCAGATGCCATGGCCTTCCATTACCTTCGTACCTTTCATCACATGATTGGTGGGGTAGGTGGCAGCCTTGTCGAAGTCTTTCTTGTCCACGCTCTTCAGGCAAATCGGTTCGCCCGTCAATGTAGATTCGTCCATGTGCAATGACGTGGCTTCCATCAGTTCGCTGTCAGCCGGTACCTCCTCGCCGGTATTGAGAATGACGATGTCGCCGACAACTATGTCCTTACGTGGAATCTGCGTAATGTTGCCATTGCGTATCACCTCCACCGGTTCGTCGTCGTTCACCTGATTAAGAATGGTGAACTCCTTGTCTGCCTGCAATTCAAAATAGAAGGCAAGTCCCGTTGCAAGCAAAATGGCAACGAATATGCCTACCGGTTCAAAGAATACTTTAGCTCCCTGTCCGAGTCCGAAGTATTCATAGCATGATATACCTATCGACAATGCACCGGCAATCATCAGGATGATGATGAGCGGGTCGCCGAACTTCTCCAAGAACTGTTTCCACAGAGGTTCCTTCTCCGGCGGCGTCAATACGTTAGCCCCGTTCTTTCTGCGACTTTCTGTCACCTGACCGTCAGTCAAGCCAGTATAGTGATGTTTCTGTTCCATATCTATAAAACGAAAAACAAGTAGAATTAGTACTTATATCTGCAATTTTTTTAGATTTATTATGAAGGGTTTACGTCGATATAGCATGACAATATTTGCATTTCTAACGCTCAAAACTGCGAGCTCAGCGCACAACAAAATCTTTGGTTCGAAATTCTTGAGTTTTGAGATGTTGAGGCTATGTTGCTTTTATACAGTGAGTTATGCGATCGTTGGGTGGAGAACGTAAATCATGGGCGTGTTAAAGTGGCTGTTTAAGGGTGCAATAGTGGCACTATTGCGGTCTGATAGTGCCACTATTGGCGTGCAAGACAAGAAGTTTGGCACCGTAAAAGGGGCTCTATGGGAGGGTGGGGCATTGCTTGTTGATAGTTCAAGAGGCTTTGCTGACGGCAAAAACGCCTGAAAAGATTTTGGAAATCTCCAGAATCAATTTTTATTTTGTAACAGGTTTTTACCGTTTTGTACGATATTTGTATTGTATCCGTTGGAAAAAAGTTCGCTTGAGACCTGATGTATAATATTTTACTGCTTCAAACTGGATACCTCCTCAAGTGATAATCCAGTCATTTCTGCAACAAGTTCAGCAGACATGCCCTTGTCAAGCATTTTTCTTGCAACTTCCGCACGTCCTTCCGCACGTCCTTCCGCACGTCCTTCCGCTATACCTTCTGCGCGTCCTTCCGCAAATTTCTTCTTCTCTGCCGTTCTTATGGCATTGACTATATCGCGATAGGCATTGACGCTATCTTCATATAGCTTTAGTTCCTGCTTGTTAAACTTGGCTATCTCTGCTTGCTCGAAAAGACGGGTGAAGACACGCTCCTGCAGTGCGGCAGGACGCTGCATTAACTTGGAGAGATTCTTTAATATGTACATCCACTTGTCATACATAGTGACAAGTTCGTTCTCTTTTTTATCAAACTTAGGTATCTCTACGTATATGTATGTAAGCTTGTCATAGAATACCTCGTGGGTATCCACCTCCATCAACTTCACTTCATGATGCCAGCGCTTAGCATTCTCAAGGCCATCTGCAAAATTGAAGTTCAGCAAGCCTATTGTGTATACTGGGTTGAGATGGAAGTCCCAATCACCTCCACGCTGCGCCTGTTCACGAATAGGAAACGTGGAATAATAGATTGTTCGGTCCTTGAAGAACTCTTGGTATACGTTCTGCATCTCTACAATGAACTTCTCGCCCTTGTCGTTCTCGCAATATACATCGAAGATGGCACGACGGGCGTCTGAACGGTCGCCAAGTTGCTCGGAGTTGAGATACGTGACATCCTGTACGTTCTGCTCGCCATGAAACATAGCATTCAGAAAGCTTATAAGCAAATCCTTATTAAACTCAGAGCCAAACAAGCGCTTAAAGCCAAAATCTGTATGTGGATTTATGTATTTTTCTATCATAATGCTGCTTTTATTATTCCATCAGCAAATTTACTGCATTTTCGTTAATAAACCAACGTCGGCAGTTGGAAATAATTTATACATGCCTTATCAAAGCCTTATCTCTGTTAGTAAGCAGATGTAAACTTTATGAATGGCACAACCTTGATGTTGTATCCGTCCTTGTTTATTTCCCTCTTTTTATCCAATAAATACGCTGTAGTGGATAAAAAAGCCGTTTTTTATCCACTACGATGTAGTATAATGGATAAAAAACGGCAATTTTCGCTAATCCTGCATCAGCGACGTAATCTGTTTCTCCAGAATGTTCTTTGCCCGGTCGAGGAATGATGGGGTGTGGTGAGGTCTTTGAGGACTTTCGTGAGACTCGTGGATGTCGTCTTGCTTGTCGTTCTCCGGATTTTCGGTTATGATGTGCAGAGGCGGCATCTCCGTTTTTGTCTCGTTCTCCTTCTTTACGTCTGATGAGGCTGGCTCCTCATCCTTGAAGGCGTCAGTATTTATCGACCACGACTTCTTCTTGTAGGGTTTATATAGCTTGGCTACGAGGTTGTTGAAGTATTCGTCGCTGCCTACAGCGTCCTTGGGCACCTTCTCCGTCTCGAAGTCATCATCGAAACCGGTGGCAAGAATCGTTACCTTGGCGTCAGCGTCCAGTGAGTTGTCGTCGCTGATGCCGTTTATCACTTCGATGTTCGGATTGAGGGCGTCCATGAACGAGTCCACCTCCTTCATCTCCTTCACGAGCAACGGATGCTTCTCGCTGGTGTAGATGTTGAAGAGGAGTCGTTTGGCGCGTGAGATGTTGTTGCCGTAGAGTAGGGGAGAGTCCAGAGCGTCGATGATGGCTTTCTCCACACGCAGCTCGCCCGAGGCACGTCCTATTGCCATTATCGCACCGCCGCCACCGCGCATTGTGGTCTCGATGTCGCGGAAGTCAAGGTTGATGGTGCCGTTGATGGTGATAAGTTCTGAGATGCTCTTCGTGGCATCGCAGAGTATCTGGTCGGCATGCTTGAACGATTCCTTAACGCTCATGTCCGAATTGGCGTAGATGTCGCAGATGCGTTCATTGTTGATGACGAGCAGCGCATCCACGTTCTTGCGCATCTCCTCCACACCCTTCAGCGCCTTTATGATTTTCAGACGTTTCTCGAAGAAGAAGGGGATGGTGACCACGCCGATGGTCAGCAGATCCATCGACTTGGCTATGCCTGCGATGAACGGGGCGGCACCGGTTCCGGTTCCGCCTCCCATGCCCGCTGTCACGAACACCATCTTCGTTCCGTCGCTGAGCATCTGCTTTATCTCGTCCGTGTGTTTGCGTGCTTCCTCAAGGCCAACGGACGGATCGCCGCCGGCTCCGAGTTCGCCGAGAGGAATCTTCACGGGCACTTCCGACTTGGCAAGTGCCTGTGTGTCAGTGTTACAGACGGCGAACGTAACATTGACGATACCTTCCTTGTACATGTTGCCGACGGCGTTACATCCGCCGCCGCCTACTCCGACAACCTTAATGATGTTCTTCGACTTGTCTTCCACTTTGTTGGCAAAGTCAACAAGGGGCGTTGCGTCTGTTATTTCATTGTCTGTATCCATTTATGCTTGTGTTTTAGATTTTCTTGTTTTCTTTTTTATGCTTGAGGTGCATCTCGTACGCTCTTGCAAGGCCGCCCTCGCTCGTCTCCTTATAGAGCGACGGGAGGTCATGGCCTGTCTGCTTCATCACCTTCACCACGCGGTCGAACGATACGGTGTGTGTGCCGTCAGAGAAGGAAGCGTACAGGTTGGCGTCAAGAGCGCGTGTGGCTGCGAAGGCGTTGCGCTCGATGCAGGGAATCTGGACGAGACCGCAAACGGGGTCGCAGGTCATGCCAAGGTGGTGTTCCAGTCCCATCTCCGCTGCATACTCAATCTGCGACGGGCTGCCGCCGAACAGCTGGCAGGCTGCGGCTGATGCCATGGCGCAGGCTACGCCCACCTCGCCCTGACAACCTACGTCGGCGCCTGAGATGGAGGCGTTGGTCTTAACGACGTTGCCGAAGATGCCGGCAGTGGCCAAGGCGTGCAGGATGCGGATGTCGCTGAATTTATGTCCCTTTGCCAGGTGATAGAGCACGGCGGGCAGGACGCCGCACGATCCACAGGTGGGCGCTGTCACTATGGTGCCGCCGGACGCATTCTCCTCGCTGACGGAGAGGGCGTAGGCGTATACCAGAGCGCGTGACTGGAGCGACTGCTTGTATCCGCTTGCCTTCACGTAATAGATAGGACCCTTGCGCGGCAGGTTGAGCGGACCGGGGAGCGCTCCCTCATGGTCGATGCCACGCTCCACGCTCTCCTGCATGGCACGCCACACCTCCATAAGATAGTCCCAGATATCCTCTTCCTCACACTCGTTGACGTACTCCCAATATCCTCTGCCGTTCTCTTCGCACCATTTCTGGATGTCGGTGAGGGTGTTCTTCTGATACACATTGCGCAGGTTGTTGAGCCAACGGCTGTTCTCGCCCTCGGAAAGGGCACCGCCACCGACGCTGTAGCATATCCATTCGTTCGTCTTGTTCTTGTCCTTGTCGAACGCCACGAACTTCATGCCGTTGGGATGGAAGGGCAGGAACACGCGGGGCTGCCACTCGATGCGCAACGGAGCAATAGGGCGCAGCACTTCGTCAATGGCAACGTCAGTCATGTGACCTCTGCCCGTGGCTGCAAGGCTGCCGTATAGCGTCACCTCAAAGGCTGCCGCATCTTTGTTGTGCGAAGCGAATGTCTGTGCTGCTTTCTGAGGACCCATCGTATGACTGCTCGAAGGACCCTTACCTATTCTGTATAGCTCTTTTAATGATTTCATTGTTTGTGTGTAAGAGTTTTAAATAAAACCGAATTAGTATGTTGTTGTTTACAAAGTTAATATAAATAATTGATAGCTGCAAAGCAAAGTCTTGCTTGTTCTGTTCAAATTGAGTTTTTATTAATTCTCAAATGTTAAATATATGTTAAATACGATTTGGGGATATTTAGAAATTCCTGTCTTTACGTTATTGTTTATAGAAAGGGCTGAGAACTGAAGTCATGGGTTCGGTGCTCTCTTATATAATGTGTAATCAGATTTTAAAGGAGATAATCTTATGAGGAAGTTTGTTTTGATGTTGACGGCAGCGATGTTCATGCTTGCTGCATCGGTGTACGGAACAGAGAAGAGCAAGAAGAAGTTGGACGTAAAACCTTTCAACGTGATTAACGTTATGGGCTCCATTGAGGTGGTGTATGAGCAGGGCAGTACGTATGAAGTTTGTCTTGTGGGCGATGCTGCCGCTTTCAATCAGATTAAGGTAGGGAGCAACGGCTCTGATCTGAACATATCGAAGACAGGCAATATGATAGGCAATGTGTATGTCGATACTTCAGAGTCGTCGAAGAAGTGTGATGTTATTGTAGAGGTAAAGGCGCCGGACGTGAGTGTGTTTAATATTGCTGGCAGCGGACAGCTTGTTGTTGGCAAGATGAAGTCGACGGCTGTTACGTTCAATCAGGCTGGTTCGGGCAAGATTGCCGTAAGTCAAGTCGTAGCCGACCATGCTAACTTTAACAATGCTGGTTCGGGCAGAATTTTTATCGATGATGTGAAGGCTGATTATGTGGGACTGACGATGAACGGTTCGGGCACAATCACCAGTCGGATTGGCAAGGCAGATAACTTGAATTGTGTGCTTACGGGGTCTGGATGTATTTCCGTTTCGGGTAAGGTTGGCAGCTACAAGAATACGGTGATTGGGTCGGGCACTCTGAACGACAGTATGTTGAAGTACGATAAGCTGATTGATTTGGGACGTAATGTGAATGTAGGCAATACTTATAATTCGCGCAGACAGGACTCACCCGACGGCGTTATCAACGCTCGTCCGTAAGGACATTGCCCCTACGCTAATGCTTGTAAAAATAGAATATAGCTAACGAATATCTACAACCGTGGACCAACTACAGTTTGAACAGATGTCGCCACAGCTGCGCAACATAGCTCAAGGTTATGCCCGTCGCTATCTTGTGTGTGCCGATGACGCGGACGATGCGGCAAGCGACGCGATGCTTAGGCTTTGGGCTGTGCACGACTCTCTCCGCGACACAGCCCATGCCGCTCGTCTTGCCGCCGTCGTCGCCCGCAATGTGGCCATCGATATGTTGCGACGGAGACGCCAGACGAGCATAAGCGGTGATGAGGCGCACACATCCTGGCTGCTGCAGCAGGAGCCTGACGGCGCCACTCCAGAAAGCCAATTAGAATGGAAGGAGGACGAGCAATGGCTAAGGCAGCGCATCGAACAGTTGCCGCCGAGAGAGATGCAGGTGATGCACCTACGCCAGACAGAACGCCGCACCAATGAGCAGATTGCCGCAATATTGGGTATCAGTAAGGATTCTGTGGCAACTGTGCTGTCATCGGCACGACGAAAATTATTCAAACAGATAAAGGAAAGGAACAAAATATGACAGACCGACAAATCATATCACTTCTGAAGCGTTATATGGAAGGCGCCACCACCGTTGAAGAGGAAACAGCCTTGGCTGAGTTCTTCGGTATGGCTACTGATGCCGACCGTCCTGATGCCGTATCCGCCGACGACTGGAGAACGTATAAGGAGATGTTCGGCATGTTTGCTTCCGAAACGGCTGTTAATGACCAACAGGAGGAAGCTGCGGCTGACGCTAAGCAGCGCTTCACGCTTCGTAAGGTTGCTCTGTGGGTGGCATCAGCTGCTGCTGTGGCTTCGCTCGTGTTCGCGGTTTCGGCATTGATTCCCGACAATACGCAGTCTGTCAAGCTGTTGGCTCAGCAGACAGGCAGGCTTATTCCGGCAGATTCTATTGCTGACAGTATTTCAGCCGAACAGCCGCAGCGTGTTGTGGCAGACAGTGTGAAGCAGCCTGAGAAACAGCGCATGCGTAAGACGCTTCGTCCTTACTGGCAGCCAAGACCGCCGAAGGTGTATGTGGCTGATGCCGACAAGGACGCAACAATGCCTGCTGACAGCGCCGATATAGAGAAGGCTGTGCGTCAGGCAGACATTCTGCTGCATGCAATAAATGCAAATCAGTCGGCAGAGATTGGTCAGCTTGAGCTTCAGGCTATGGAGATGTTTGAGGCAGACGAGTATGATGCTGACGAGTCAGAGGCAGAAGACACGGGCAATGGCATTACACAATAATCCACGAAATACATAGAATAAAAAACAAAACCCTATAATATATATAATGTATGAGACAGATTTTAATAATGGCAATATTGATGTTGCAGACATTTGCGGCTTCCGCACAGAGTAACATCGAAAAGGTTTTCAAGATTGTGTTGCATGATCCTTCCGTAGAGATTCTCGCAAACACCGACTATAATGTCGTTTGTCTGGATAGCGCTCCAAGCTATTGCAAGTTCACGGAATTCACCATTCCGACAAAAAAGAAGAAGTTGTTTGCACAAATAGAGAAACAATTGCTTCTTGAAAAGGCGAATGCCTATGATGTGTTCATAAAGAAGCCGGGCTGCAGTTCTTCGCTCACAGATAACCGTATCTACGCCTATGGAGCCAACAATGAATACAGCGTAGAGCTCGGTGCGCACAAGTCACATATATATTATGGTATGTGCTTTAAGGACGCTGCCGACCCTATGCGCCGCCATGCTTATCTTGCTATCTGGTTTAATGAGAACAACAAGTATCATTGTTATTACTATCATATATATGGCGTGATACCGGCTCGTCTCAACGAGTTGAAGTTGGATGGTAATTCAAAATTCAAATTCGATTCATTGCCGAAGAGTATGACACGGCGCACGCAGACTGTCATAGATGACAATAGGGTGACTACAACCACGTATGATGACGAAGGCAACGTGAGAGTTGTAAAGTCGCACCCGTTGTCGGAGGTGACGAATGACGTAAAGACCGATATCGACTTTATGCTCATGTTCGGCAATCTGCGTGTTGCTTTCCTCGACGCCATAAAGGATGCCGATGCAAAGACTCTGCAGACTGGTATAGTGGTGAAGATAGCGCGTCTGTGTAAGGAGCATAACAAACTGCTCACCGATAACGAGAAGAAAACCTGCATATCCAACATCGATGAAATGAAGAATACGTTGAAGAAAGTCAACTCGGACAGCTTCCTGGACGGAGTTCTGCAAGAGGCGAGGATGGCGCTGGAGAAATAGGAAATAAGCAATCAAACCTTCATTTTGCTGCTTTATACCCTTAAAAAATGCCCTCTTGCTTGATTTTAGTCAATTTAAAGTCTAAAAGTATATACTTTTGCAAACTTTTTTATCGAAAGTCTTGCGAGTTTAACTTTTTTGCTATACCTTTGCAAACGCTTTCGAGAACAAACGAAACCTCAAG
>ERZ1023617.203-NODE-203-length-28077-cov-16.234245_pt1 | contig 28077 bp, 15 predicted proteins | sample MGYA00380328_ERZ1023617 | MGnify/ENA primary metagenome ERZ1023617 (study PRJEB33179, sample SAMN07448977) | human gut metagenome | biome: Human-gut; feature: Human associated habitat; material: Faeces | host: Homo sapiens | place: India: Bhopal | collected...
CCTCATAAAAGTGTTGTCACAAGCTAATTATTCCCTCATAAAAGTGTTGTCACAAAGGATTTATTCCCTCATAAAAGTGTATCCTTGCTATAAATATTCCCTCATAAAAATGTAAAAGGCATGAAACGAGAAGTCTATAATCATCTGATTCAGTGGAAGTTGTTGCCCCACCGAAAGCCTTTAATTATGTATGGTGCGCGACAAGTTGGCAAAACATATATATTAAAGGACAATTCGACACAAGAGGTTGACTTCGTGGTTCAAGCCAACAGTCGCATTTTGCCGATTGAGGTGAAGGCTGAGGATAATGTTAAGTCTAAATCATTACACGCCTTTATTTGCAAAGACTTTGCTTCCTACCACTTAAAAGGTGTACGCTTTTCGATGCTCGGTTTTCAAAGCCAAGAATGGATGGAGAACATCCCCTTGTATGCCATAGAGAATTATGTAAAAAAAGAACTCGACAATAATTAAAGGAACCTCCTCAAAAAAGTAACATAGCTAACATGTCCAAGTATGTTAACTTAAATCGCTAAGTATGTTAACTTAAATCGCCAAGTAAGTTAACATACTTTTTTCGACACTTTAGACTGCTTTTGGGGAGAACGCGATTAAAAGACCTTCATGCTGCAAGAAACCATTCATCTTTTCATCCTTTTCAGTCCGAAAAGAAAGGAATCAGTTCTATCTGCAAAATCCGTATTCAATATCCCCTTTTCGAGTCTATCAATTAACTTGGTCGAGTTAATCAATAGAAAAGGCAAAGTTAATCAATTAACTTGTCCGAGTTAATCAATAGACTTTTTGTTGACAAAAAAAATACGATAAATAGCAAGTCAAAGAAAACGCCGCACAAGCCCGAAAGTTTGTGCGGCGACTATTTATGAATTCAGATATTTAGTCTTCGTCAGTATTCGACCAGCTTTCGCTGCTCCAACCACGTTCGTTGCCGAGGGCTTCAGAGCCACCCAACTCAATACTATCGCTCTTAATCATAGAAGTAGTGGTCATAAGACTTTCTGTGTGGAAAGTAACCACTTCAGAGCGTGGACTTGTATATGTTTTCTTAATCATTTTGTCTTAGCTTTACTTTGTTAGTGATTACTTTACAATAAACTTCTTGCCATTTTTGATGTAAACGCCACCCTTAACAGCATTAGCAACCTTGCGACCGCTGAGGTCATAAATAGGAGCGTTAACATCGTTCAAAGCAGCTTCAATTGCTTCAATACCAGTAGCAGTACCATTGAAGAGGAATGCAGCAGCTTCACCTGAAGGAGCAACGTAGTAAGCACGACCACCCTTGATAGTACGATCTGTACCATTGAGCTTGTAGAAACCAACAGCCTCAGCATTCTTACCAAGGATGTAAGCAGCTTGGCCTGCAGCTACAGTTTCAGTAAGTATACTACCAACGAGGTCACTTTGAGCTGTAGCATCACTTGTAGAAATAGTAAAGTTATATTTACCTTCTGCTGCCTCAATTACAACACCTGTGTTAGCTGGAATAACACCTGTAAGCGGAGTAAGTGCAACACTATTAGCGTCGAAAGAAGCAGTATAAGCCTCTACGCCCTCAGGAATTTGCAAAGCTACGGGAGCATAAAGAGTTGCATAACCTGCAGCTGATACGTTTACAGGGAGAGAAGTAACTTCTTCAAGCCAGAATCTATAACCAGCACCATTGGCATTAGCACCTGCGGCATCGGTAAAGTAGTAATCGGTACCGTTTTCGCTCTTTTTCTGTGTATACAATTTACGACCATTATCATTAAACATAACATTGTATTCGCCTCTAGAATCACCCGATTCCTTAAATGTTACATTCGTACCAGGAACAATTCCACGATAACCTAAGAAATTATCATTATTAGCAGCCTTATACCCAGTTGAATATGCAATGAGTTTCTGATCCTTGTAGTAGAAGATTGTAATTGCCTCATTATCACCATTTTTACCTGGTTTCAAAGCAGCACGTTTTGTTGCACTATTATAAGTACTAAGTTCTGATGTCAAATAAGGCATCGTATTTTGAGAAGCACTTGTAGCACGAATACGAATGAAAGAACCATCCTTAGGAGTATTAATAGTAAGACCCTTTGTTGCTGCAGTCAGATTATCTTTTGCAGTTGTTACATCACTCGCATTGAAGAGACCGAAGTATTCTTGAATTATCTTATTGGCAGCATTTTTTGCTGTATTAAAAGCGTTTTGATCATCAGTATATTGTTGATAACCAGTACCAATACCATAGTTCGTATTGTTATAGAGCGTTTTGAGACTAGGCAATGCTTGCAATACAGCATCTTCCTCATTCGCTGCAACGATAGCATCGTCATCTAACACCTGAATAACGGCAGGGATGTTACACTTGTTATTACGAGCATCAAAGCTAAACTTGAAACTTTGCATTGCCTCAGGCAAAGTAATTTCAATGTAGTGATAGGTGTTAGGAGTTGAAGTATAAAGAGAATGGAAATGAGTTCCTTTGTTACCATCACAGATAGCAGAAATAGGACCTTCAACAGTTTCCTGTGCATTGGTAGAGAAGTTTGCAGCTTCCAATGTCACCTGAGTACCATCAGCTTTATACAAGTAGAACTCACCCATTGTAAAGAAAGGATAAAGACCTGAAGGATCGTTTCCACCATCAGTACCATTTGTCATGGTACGGAAAACTCTGAAACGCAATTTGTTAGTAGCCTTCGGAAGGTTGATTACCTTTGAGTCAAAGTGATACTGCTCTGTATTAACAGGAGTAAGTCCTTGTTTTGTTGACACGAAATAACCAGGAGCTTCTGTAAACTTCCAAGTTGTACCCTGCCAGTCGCCTGCACCAGGTCTCCAATGACCACAACCATTGTTCTGATTGCTAGCATCAATACAACTATTATTTGTAAGAGTTGCAGTCTTCGAAATACACCAACCTTCAGTATTGAAGCCATTAGCCAATACATACAAATCGGTACCTTCGTCTTGTACATTAGGATCCTGACCACTGTAATTTAGCTCACGACCAGTCTTTACGTTTACAAAACGGAGGCTGTTTTCTGCAGAACCATTGGTAAAAAACCAAAAGGAACCAGAATTAAAAGTTTTGTGCTTTAAGTCATTACCTTCAGGCTGCAAGGAGCCACCACGGTCATAACTACTGATTACAAAAGCCTTGGCGTAAGCATCATTCTCTGTGCCAACCACAGGCTTTGTTTGTGCATTAGCAATGGTTGTAGGTAAAGCCATTGTGCACAACAACAGTAACTTGGTAATTTTTTTCATTTTGTTGTTATTTAGTTAATTAAAAGATTTAGCGTAGAGCCAATGTGACGAGAGGGGCTACCTTCGGGGGAATAGAGAAGGCAGATGGTGTCACGTCGATGGGGAAAATCGATTACTTAACTGCACGGGAGGACACGAGTTTGTAGGTAGGTAGTTGTGACTCCTGTGACTTGGAAAGTTTTTTCTATATATATTATAGGTGTAGGTTGGACTAACAAAACGGACGAACCACTTCAAAAGGAGAAAGAAGAGGTGTGCAATTTCAAATGAGTAGGTAGTGCATGGGTGCAAGATGTAGGTAGCGCACCTCTATGCTTTGAAAATCACACATTTGTTTGCTATTACAAAACAAGTTTTTTAAAATCCACACGCAAGCATTCAGATTTTCATCCTTAGGCGTTCTGATTTTTCCACTTATTCTGCAGAAAAACAAACTTCTGCCGTGTTAATCATACACTTCTGTCATATAATTCGCGCCAAAGGTACGGCATTCTTGGTTATAAAACAAATATTGAACCCAAAAAATAATTAAATAGCATCCATTCAGTGTTAAAACGCAAGCTATAGTTTACAATTTAATAGCTTTAAATACTAACGGATGTTTTTGTGAATTAGAGAATGTAAGATTTTTATTAGAATTTCTTGAAAAAACAAAACTGCGCATGCCGTAAGTGTAGCGAAGGGTTGATTGAAAGAGATTGTGGACTATCACTCCCTCAAAACAAAACAACTACAAATACGGCATGCACAGTTAAAGACAAGGCACATACAGTCAACCCTATTTCCTTGCACTACGCAAAGTTTGCAACGAACTGTCAACACCTACAATCCATAAAGCATCGTTGCGCACAATGATACGTTCGGCTTGAGCAGGGATGATATTGCCAGCCGAATCCTCGAAGCCCACTACCATGCAATGATAGTGTGAACGGATGCCACTCGAACGAAGGTCGTGTCCGATGAAAGGACTATCCTCACGTATAATAACCCGACGCAACTGCAACTTGCTTGCAGCTAAAGGATAAGTGCGATGCTCTGAGTCTAAACGCTCTTGAAATTGCTGCAAACTCTCGTCACTACCAATAGCCTCAATGCGATCGGAAGGGAAAAGCATGGTATTGCCATCGGGAATGTTTAAACGATGCGAACCACGAACAATGGCTGCAATCATAACCCCACAACGATGACTGATGTCTAACTCGCTCAAGCGTTTGCCTGCCCAAGCAGAATTTTCAGGCACTTCGAGTTCGGCAATGTGAATGTTGCGACTGGTTAAACGACCTGCATAACCAGGCTCGGTATTGTCAGCCTGTGCCAAAACCTCGCGTGAACGTAGGTTTTGTAAGAACGTGCGCTCTAACTTGATGCTGACCCACTTAACCTGTCGCGAAGCAATGATGAGACCCACCAACAAGAGCGAGACTGCCACATGCCACACCCACCAGAAGGGCGAAAGAAAATTGAGAATGTAGTAGACCGCTGCAGCAGCTATGGCATAGCGCACGGCAAAGGTGAACCACAATGCGACATGATTTAAACGACTGCGACGACGCAATTCTTTCCACTCTTCAGAATGGTTTTTGCGCATGACAATGGCACGCAAAAAAGGCGAAGCCACCAACAAGGTGAGTAAACCGCAGGTAATGTTGCCCGGCCAATGACCAAAAGTGCCACGACAAAGCGGGAGCAAGACCGAAAAAGAAATAAGAATGACGGCAATGCTCAAGGTGAGGTAAGCACCCACTTGTGTGGCAAGTGCGGTGAGTAGGCGTTTCCACACATGTGGATGATTGCCCGTTGGGGAACTATGATGACTGCCACGGTTCGCCAAACGGTGTAAGACGGCAGGAGGCACCACACGCTCAATAAACGCACACACGGGTTGTGAGGCACGTATCATGTAGGGAGTGAAGAAGGTGGTGATAATGCTCACTGCCACCACTACGGGATAAAGAAAGTCGCTTGTAACCCCCAACGAAATGCCCAATGAGGCAAGAATAAAGGCAAACTCGCCTATCTGTGCCAACGAAAAGCCACACTGCAAGGCGATGCGCAAGGGTTGACCTGAAATTAAGAAACTCACGGTGCCAAACACAGCTTGTCCCACAATAATAGCCACACAAATAACCACAATGGGCAACCAATAAGCCACCAATACAGCAGGGTCGACCAACATGCCTACCGACACAAAGAAGATGGCTCCGAAAAGGTCTTTAACGGGCGAAACTACGCGTTCTATTTGTTCAGCCTCAACCGTTTCTGCCAAAATGCTACCCATCATGAAAGCTCCGAAAGCTGAGCTATACCCTACTTTCTCGGCAAATACCACAAGCAGGAAGCACAGACCAATGCTCACAACAAGCAGGGTTTCACGATTCATCCATCGATGGGTTTTGCGCAAAAAGATGGGAATGAGGTAGAGACCTACCACGAACCACAGAATAAGGAAGAAGCCTAATTTAAACAGACTGCCTACGAGCTCCATTCCTTGAAACTGACGAGACACGGCTACGGCACTGAGCACAACCATTAGTAAGATGCCGAGGATATCCTCTAATATCAACACGGACAGTACCTCGCCTGCAAACTTCTTTTGTCGCAGTCCAAGGTCCTCGAGTGCCTTATATATAATAGTAGTACTCGACATGGCAAGCATTCCCCCAAGGAAAATGCTGTTCATACTCCCCCATCCAAAGACATGTCCAACCATGCTTCCCACACTCATCATGCAAAACATAACGCTGCAAGCAGCTATGACGGGACCTATGCCCATTTTCACAATCTTCTTAAATGAAAACTCAAGTCCTAAGGTAAACATTAAGAAGATGACACCTATATCTGCCCAAGTGTGAATACTGCTCATATCGGTCACACTGGGTGTGTATGCCATGTGAGGACCTGCCAAAAAGCCCGCCACAATATAGCCAAGCACAAGCGGCTGTTTTAATCGCTTAAAAATAATAGTAACAATACCTGCAGAGATTAAAATCAGTGCCAAGTCAGATATCAAGTCTTGCATAGGGCTGAAATTTTGGGGTGAAAGATGTGGAATTTGTGGATTGCCATTGGGGGATGCCGATAATGCATGCCTGCACGGGCTGAAAGCCCAAAAGCACATAGCCCAGGGCAAGCGAAGCGACACCCTGGGTCACGGATTTGCCATAGTATCGGCGCCCTGTAAGGGCAAAAGCATTCAATGTTGAATAATTTATTTAAGGCTTCTGCCCTTACAGGGCGTCACTAACGAACGTGCTTTTACCCAGGGTGTCGCTTCGCTTGCCCTGGGCTAGGCGCTTCATTGGGCTTTCAGCCCGCCCTTGCTAAATCCGAAACTTCAGTTACTTAATACTTAAAGCTTACTTATTACTTGTATACACATAGTTTGTAATACTTAATACTTAATACTTAAAGCTTACTTGTATACACATAGTTTGTATTACTTATTACCTATTACTTATTACTTTCCCTCCAATAGTTTGTAATACTTAATACTTAACACTTAATACTTAAAATTTTATCCCACACTTCCCTCGAGCGAAACGCTGAGCAACTTTGTAGCCTCAACAGCGAACTCCATAGGTAGTTTATTAATAACCTCCTTGGCATAGCCACCTACGATAAGCGAAACAGCATCTTCGGTAGGAATGCCACGTTGGTTGCAATAAAGCAATTGGTCCTCCGAGATTTTAGAGGTTGTTGCCTCATGTTCTACGGTAGCATCGGGATTAGCTACATCAATGTAAGGGAAGGTGTGCGCACCACATTCAGAACCTAACAGCAAAGAGTCGCACGATGAATAGTTGCGAGCTCCAGCGGCTTTGCTGCCCACCTTAACTAATCCACGATAAGAGTTTTGACTCTTACCAGCCGAAATACCTTTCGAAATAATGGTGCTGCGTGTGTTGCGACCAATGTGAATCATCTTGGTACCCGTGTCTGCTTCTTGATGATTGTTGGTAACTGCCACCGAGTAGAACTCAGCTTGCGAGTTATCGCCCATCAACACACACGAGGGATACTTCCAAGTAATGGCAGAACCAGTTTCAACTTGCGTCCACGACAATTTAGAATTTGCACCACGCAACTGACCACGCTTAGTTACGAGGTTGTATACACCGCCACGTCCTTCTTTATCGCCAGGATACCAGTTTTGCACAGTTGAATATTTTACCTCTGCATTTTCGTTTACCACAATTTCAACTATGGCAGCATGCAATTGGTTTTCATCGCGCATGGGAGCTGTGCAACCTTCCAAATAACTTACATAACCACCATCGTCGCACACAATGAGGGTACGTTCAAACTGCCCTGTGTTGCGAGCATTGATGCGGAAATAAGTGGAGAGTTCCATGGGGCAACGTACACCACGCGGAATGTATACAAACGATCCGTCAGAGAACACGGCACTGTTGAGTGCAGCAAAGTAATTATCGCGATAAGGCACTACCGAACCTAAATATTTGCGCACCAATTCAGGATTTTCGCGTACAGCTTCGCTAATAGAGCTAAAGATGATGCCTTTTTCTTGCAACTTCTCTTTAAAGGTGGTTTTCACACTCACTGAGTCCATCACGGCATCGACTGCCACACCAGCCAACTGCATACGCTCTTCCAAGGGAATGCCCAATTTGTCGAAGGTTTTCATCAACTCTGGGTCAATTTCTTTTTTTCCCTCATCCTTTTGTTTTTTGGTAGGGTCGGCATAATATGAGATGGCTTGATAGTCAATCTGTGGCAAATTAACATGTCCCCAATCGGGTTGTTCTAAAGTAAGCCAATAGCGATAAGCCTTCAGTCGGAACTCGAGCAACCACTCAGGTTCGCCTTTCTTTTCAGAGATAAGGCGAATCACATCCTCATTGAGTCCACGCTCAATGATTTCGGTGTGAATGTCGGTAGTAAAACCGTATTCGTATTTTTTGTCGGTAATTTCTTTTACCAGTTCGTTTTCGTTAGCCATTGTGTGTGTCTGTTATTTCGATTGGCGTTTTGCCTTTGTGCTGTCGGCTTTGGGATTTAATTTTACCCAAACCGTATCGGGCTTTTCAGCATTCACGGTGTCTGTGTTTGCATCGGGTGCATAGTCACAGTTCTTGTCATTGTCGAAGAACATGCCAAGAGCCATGGTTACGGGGTTGAGCAACTTAGAGTCTTTGGCTTTTTCGCCATTGAGAATACCCAAGCCTTGCATTACATTAAAAACGCAGCTAAGCACCACCACGTATTTTATGAGGCTCACCAAGGCACCCAACATAGAATTGGGCATGCCCAAATTCATGCCTTTCAACGATTTGGTTAGCACGTTTGCCACAAAACCTAAGGCTATGGGAACTATAATCCACAGCAAAAGGAAGGCAATAATGCTTGTTACCATATTGGTTTCGGTGCCATTCACTGCCAAATATTTTCCAAAGGTGGAATAGCAAGTGGCTGCTACAAGCAAACCAACCAATACGCCAATGCCAGAGGTTACTTCTTTAAGGAATCCAGCACGCCATCCGCTGAACAATGCCCAAACGAGCACCACAATAATAAATATGTCTACCATATAGTTGTTGTTTTCTAATTGAACAGTTATTGCTTTAGTGGGCAAAGTTACAACATTTTGGCGATAGTGCAATTACATCTTATATTTTTATTCATCATCAGAAATTTTGACGGATTAAACGGATGTTTCTGTGAGAATAACAAGGCTATTGTTTACCTATTTTAGGGTATTGTATGACTAAATAAGTCCCCCTACCTTTGCACTCCAAAATTCGTTAGGATGGTTCAATAAGCAACAAGAACCATCCTAACACACAACACAAACATTTAAACCCCAATTTACATGAAGAAATTCTTTACGCTCGTTTTTGCCACCTTTATGGCAAATAGTATGATGGCACAAATGCACGGTACATTAAGCTTTGCAGGTGCTTCGACCGCACATGTGTTGACCACCGATGTGGAAACCGCAAGCGACACGGTGAAGTTTGAAATGACAAGTACCTCAACGGGAAACATTACCCTTCCGAAGATTACAAAGGATGATTTTGTTATACCTTCTTTCACCATTAAGGATGTAGCTTTCACAATGGGCGCAAACCATGTAATAACGATGGCAGACCAAACTTTTGCCTCACAGGTAACGGTTAATGGTGAGGAGAAAAATATTACAGGCTCATCGTTTACTGGCACATACAACATGGCCGACAACTCACTTACGCTAAAGGCTGTTTTTATGTATGGTGCCATGCCCTTTGCCATGACCTACGACATCAAGGGCTATTATGTAAAGTCCGTAACAAATGCCATCACCGTAACCGTGGGTGGTGCATTTAACTACACCAATCCCAATGTAACCTACAAGGTGCGCAAATACATGGAAGAGGATGTTCAGAAAGTAGATGTGGAAATTCCTACCTACACGCTCGATAACACCGTAATGGGCAACCTCACCCTTGGCACTTACACCCTAAAGGGCTTGACATACGACCAAGAGAAGGGCGGTTTTTATCGCGACTACAAAAACGATGGTTTGACTTTTCACTTCACAGCAGAAAATGGTGGCAAAAAAACAATGGATGGTGAATATGCCTTTAATGCTGCCAAGGACAACAACATCCTTGTGAAGTACAATGGTAACAATGTGGAAAACATTGTAAACACTTTCCAAATGGGTGCCATGCCTTTTGCTATCGTCACCATGTTCGACAAACAAAATACTGGCATTGCAACGGTGAAGAACAACAAGAATACGAATGGCAAAATTTACAACCTTAACGGTCAGGTTGTGGATGAGAACTACAAGGGAGTTGTGATTATAAACGGAAAGAAAATCATTAAAAGATAAGTAGAACGAGAGGCAAACAGATGTGCCCGAGAACGTGCTTTCAATGTAATAACGAACTCGAACACCAAAAAGAAATTCGTTGATGAAGAATTTGATAAAAATGACCGTTGCAGGAGTGAGTGCCATGATGCTCACCGCTTGCAACGGTATTTTTGATGATATTTACGACCAACCCCAAGAGATTATTCCTGCTAAGGGACAGATTGTGGTGGATGCTACCAGTTGGAGCCATTGGTATTATGTAGACCTGAAACAGTTACATCAACTCACGGTGGATGGTAACGAAGAAGCCTTGCGCAAAGCCCAAACTGAATTTGAGGCTTATCCCATTCCGATGGAAGCTACAGGCGACAAAGTGACTACCCCCATCACCGATAAAAAATCGGGACAATACATGTATTGGTTTGATGTGTTTGGTGCAGGCATAAAGAACAATACGTTCGCCTATTTCACACCTACTGCTACACAAGCTGCGCCTGCCGAATGGACCTTTGCTGTGCATCGCAACAATGTGAGAACAAATGGGGGTGCTGTGCTTGAAACGGCTTACACCTCGATGGACGAGCTACCTGAAAGTAGCGATGTTTTTAAAGACATGCAGTTTACGGAGGACGAATGGACTGAAAACGAAGTGTGGGATAGTCAAGAACAAATGTTGTTGGGTTATGTTCCCTCGCAAGGCATCGAAATTAACCGTGTGCTCTCATCGTGGCTCAGCATGGAAATTCCCCCTATGCCCCCCTCCTTCAGCATGAACAACCATGTGTTTGTTTTGCGACTTAAGGATGGTAGTTATGCTGCTTTGCAACTTGAAAATTATCTGTCGCCTAAAGGTGATAAATGCTACCTCACCCTAAATTATAAGTATCCTTATTAAAGAGGTTTAGTCACCTTTTTTGCCCAATCCCCAATACTGAAAATAGCTATAAATGAAGCATTCAATCTTACTCTCCTTTTGGATGGCAAGTGCTCTATGGCAAACCACGATGGCACAAGAGACTCGCCTTGATTCTATCAGCCGCATGTTTAGTTTGAACGATGTGGTGGTAACTGGCACACGCACCCCTAAGTTTCTGAAAGACACTCCCATACAAACGCGCGTTATCAATGCAAAAGACATTGCTAAATTAGACGCCACGAATGTGCAAGACCTTTTGCAACAGGAACTGCCTGGCGTTGAATTTTCGTATGCCATGAACCAACAAACGCACCTCAACTTTTCAGGATTTGGCGGACAGGGAGTGCTTTTTCTTGTAGATGGGGAACGACTGGCAGGCGAAACAATGGACGATGTGGACTTTACCCGACTCAATATGGACAATGTTGAGCGTATTGAAATTGTGAAAGGAGCAGCCTCAGCATTGTATGGAAGCAACGCTACGGGTGGAGTTATCAACATCATTACCAAACGCAACAAACAACCTTGGACACTCAACGTGAATGCGCGTTACGCTAAACACAATGAGCAACGATATGGTGCATCGTTAGGACTGAGCAATAAACATTGGAACAACCTACTCTCTGCTAACGTCAACCGCATAGACAATTATAATGTGCAGAGTGCCTCAAACCCCGTAACCCGCATCATTTCTACGATATATGGTGACAAGACTATGCACTTTAAAGATCAATTGGTGTGGAGCCCCAATCAAAACTTTAACCTTACGGGACGTGCTGGATATTTTTTTCGCGAAACAGTAAGGTCGGTTGACCAACCCGAACGTTATCGCGACTTTACAGGTGGACTCCGCATGAATTGGAAGCTAACAACGCAAGACGAATTGCAACTTAGTTATGCTTTCGACCAATATGACAAATCGGACTATCAACGCATTACGCACCTTGACATTCGCGACTATAGTAATGTGCAAAACACTTTCCGATTGCTCCATAACCACTCGTTTAATAGGGGCGATGTGATAACCTTAGGTGCTGATTGGATGCACGACTACCTCTTCAACACCAACTTGAATGGTGAAACACGCGAACAAGACAGTTGGGATGTATTTGCTCAATATGATTGGCGCATCAACAACCAATGGGAGGTTGTGAGTGCGCTACGGTATGATTATTTTTCGGATGGTAAAGAGTCGCACCTCACACCTAAACTCAACATCTGCTACAAACCCTTGCACAATCTATCCCTTCGGGCTGGCTACGGCATGGGCTTCAGAGCCCCCACTCTGAAAGAGAAGTATTATAATTTTGACATGGCAGGAATATGGATTGTGGAGGGCAATGCAAACTTAAAGTCGGAAACGAGCCACAACTTCAATTTTTCTGCCGAATACACCCGAAGCCGTTACAACTTTACCGCATCGGTCTATTATAATAAGGTGAAGAACAAACTGGCAACCTCAGCACCCTACTTTAAGTCTGCCACCGACAAGTTGCCTTATCTGCCTTATGCCAATCTCGACGACTACAATGTGTATGGAGGCGATATGGGAGTTCAAGCCAAATGGCGCAACGGCATGAGTGCTCGCATCACTTATGCCTACACAAAAGAACAGTTGGCTAAAGATGGGAATGGCAATACCATCAACAATCAGTACATCCCAGCTCGTCAGCATGCACTGAATGCCCGCGTAGATTACGATCATCAGTTTAGCAAACGATATGGACTGAATGTTGGCTTGCAAGGACGTGTACTTTCGGGCGTAAAGAATGTGGAATATAAAGACTACTATGATGTGAGCAAAGGTACCATTCAGGTGAAATATCCTGCCTACACGCTTTGGAAACTCTCCTTGGTGCAACGCATCGGAAATGCGGTAAAAGTGACTGCGGCATTAGACAACCTATTGGGATATAAACCAAAATATTATTACCTTAATAGTCCGATTACAGATGGAATGAATTTCCAAATCGGAATGTCGATTGATTTTAATAAACTCTTCTAAGTAAGATTGATTTTAAAAACTCTTCTAAGTAAATGACGAAAATGAAAACAAATTGGTGGAAGTCAATTGCTTCCTTTCTTGTAGTACTCTTTACGATGCCCTTGGGTCATGCACTCATGATTATTATGGAGAAGACCATGACGCCCGAGGCTTTGCACTATTCAGCCTTTTTTATGGGACTCATGGGATTACTCCTTGTGATAACTGGGGTTTTTGTAAAAGGAAATACCAAGCAAACCTTTTTCGGACTTATCGGTGGTCTGCTCTTTTGGACAGGTTGGGTTGAGTTTCTCTTTCAATACTATGCCACTCGATGGGGTACACAACCCGAAATAGAGAATGGCGAAGTAGTTACCCGTCCGGAATATCTTATTCTTCCTGCCTCTTTTGGCATGTGGATAATGGTAATGACGCTCTATATTTTCTCTACCAAGAACGGGTGTAACTTTATTAACTGGTGGCAACGTGTGCTACTGCGCTCGCGCAAAAACGAGATTGCAGCCCGACCTATGACACATCACACAAGTATTGTTACTTTTATGGAACTGAACATGATTCTTTGGGCAAGCTACTTGCTACTTATGTTCTGCTACGACAAGAATTTCCTTGGCGACAGACATCCCATAACCAGCATTGTAGCTGCAGCCTGTCTATTGGGCAGTCTGTTCATCTTTAAAAAGCAACTTACCATTTCGTCGTGGGGTGCCAACATCCGCATGGCTATAGCTACGGTGGTTGTGTTTTGGGTGCCAGTAGAGGTACTCGGACGTCTTGATTTTTTCAGAGAGTTTTGGGTTGAACCCGAAAAATATGCCACACAAATAATTAGCATCCTCATTGCCTTCATTATACTCATTGGGTATATCCTACTGGCTGCAAGAAAAAATAGGGCTTACCTTAAGTGATATGCAAAAAACAAAAACATTGCTTCATGCGCCAGCCCAACCCCGAAAGGAGTTTATTTACGGAAATTCAAAAATAAAAATTCATGAACATTTATGGCTCATTGAGGGACATTTTTGACTACCCCATCCTATTTCATGCGCCAGCCCAACCCCGAAAGGGGTTATTTATGAAAATTCAAAAATAATAATTTATGAACATTTATGGCTCATTGATGGACATTTTTGACTAAAAAAGCAAAGACATTCTTGTCGATAAAAACAAAGACATTCTTGACCAAAAAACGAATAACTTGTGCAGAATTTGATAATAGCTCGCTATCATTAAGGAGTACCCATCAAAAGTTGCACAAGTTATTTTTGCATATTACTGAACTCGCCAAATCGTTTTAGTTAACTCGCGAAATTTCTTTAGTTAACTCGCCAAATCATTTTAGTAAAAGCAATTTGGGGGTGTTTTGAGGAGTTGAATGTGGATTTTAAACACACCTTAATAAATTATCCATAAATGAATACATTTGCGCAATATTACGTAACTTTGCACACAATTATTATTGATATAGAATATGCAAGGATTCATACAAACTGAAGAAATAAAATCGGAAACCGCTATTTTGGTAGGCTTGATTACCAAGAACCAAAACGAACGCAAGACCAACGAATATCTTGACGAATTGGAGTTCTTGGCAGAAACCGCTGGCGCTGTTACCGTAAAACGCTTTACTCAAAAACTCGATGGTCCTTCGTCGGTATCGTATGTGGGTAAAGGTAAACTCGAAGAAATACGTGACTACATCGTGGCAGAAGAAGAGGCTGAACGCGAAGTGGGCATGGTTATCTTTGATGATGAACTTTCAGCTAAACAGCTCCGTAACATCGGACAGGCACTTGGCGTGAAAATTTTGGACCGCACAAACTTAATTCTCGATATCTTTGCCATGCGTGCTCAAACGGCAAATGCAAAGACACAAGTGGAATTGGCACAATATCGTTACATGTTGCCCCGATTGCAACGCTTGTGGACACACCTTGAACGTCAAGGTGGTGGCTCGGGTTCGGGCGGTGGTAAAGGTTCAGTAGGTCTGCGTGGTCCTGGTGAAACGCAGCTCGAAATGGACCGCCGTATCATCTTGAACCGTATGTCGTTGTTGAAACAAAGATTGGCTGACATTGACCGACAAAAAACAACACAACGCAAAAACCGCGGCAGAATGATTCGTGTGGCATTGGTGGGTTACACCAATGTGGGTAAATCTACACTAATTAATTTGTTGGCAAAAACTGAGGTATTTGCAGAGAATAAACTCTTTGCCACACTCGACACTACCGTACGCAAGGTGATTATTGACAACCTCCCCTTCTTGTTGGCGGATACGGTTGGATTTATCCGTAAATTGCCAACCGACTTAGTTGACTCATTTAAGAGTACACTCGATGAGGTACGCGAAGCTGACCTACTGGTACATGTGGTAGATGTGTCGCATCCTGAATTTATGGAACAAATTGAGGTGGTGAACAAAACGCTGCAAGACTTGGGTTGCGCAGAAAAGCCTCAACTCTTGGTGTTTAACAAGATGGATGCTTACACTTGGACTGAAAAAGACCCTGACGACTTAACACCTGCTACCAAAGAGAATGTGTCGCTCGATGAACTGAAAAAAACATGGATGGCTAAGATGGGGGATGACTGCATCTTTATTTCGGCACGCGAGAAAATGAATATCGATGAACTGAAGAAGCTGTTCTACACACGCATCAAACAATTGCACGTGCAGAAATATCCCTACAACGACTTCCTCTTTGACTACTACGAAGAATAATTCCACATTAAAATGAAAGCTTTGGTGAAAAGGCAGTATCTGCTGCCATTCTTCTTAATTACCTCGCTCTTTTTTCTGTGGGGTGCCGCACATTCAATATTAGATGTGTTGAATAAGCATTTTCAAAATGTTATTCCTGGCATGACGCATGCCCATTCCTCAATGGTGCAAGTAATGTTCTACTTGGGATATTTTGTAATGGCTATTCCTGCAGGCATTGTGATTGACCGCCGAGGTTATCGCACGGGAGTTGTAACGGGACTCTTGCTTTATGGCATAGGTGCACTGATGTTTTGGCCTGGTGCACAGATCATGTCGTTCAACTTTTTCTTGGCTTCGCTCTTTGTCATTGCTTGTGGTTTGGTGTTTCTTGAAACAGCTGCCAATCCTTATGTAACAGAGTTGGGCGACAAGGAAACGGCTGCTTCACGCCTCAACTTGGCTCAATCGTTTAATGGTTTGGGCTGTGTATGTGGTCCACTGTTTGGTGGTTTGCTACTCTTTTCTGATGCAGAGGGTGCAGAAAGTCGCATTGCCCTACCCTATGTGGTGATGGCTGCTGTAGCTCTAAGTGTGGCTATTGCTTTTACACGCATCAAGTTGCCCGAAATTCCACACAAGGTCGAAAAGGTGGATGAAGCTACAGGGTCGAAACTCGCACACTTGCTGCACAACAAGGCATTCCTTTTTGGCATTGTTGCCTTACTAAGCTACGAGGTGTCTGAGATTTCAATCAATAGTTTCTTTATTAACTATGTGTCGGATGGCGGATGGATGAATCCCCGCGATGCTTCTATCGCCCTATCGTTTGGCGGATTAGGTTTGTTTATGATGGGACGTGTAGTGGGAAGTTTGCTTATGCAACACGTAGGCACTGAACGTGTACTAAGCATTTGTGCCGTATGCACTTTCCTTTGCACCTTTGTGGTGATGCTCAATATGGGCATGTTCTCGCTAATAGCATTGGTTTTGGTATATGTGTTTGAGAGTATCATGTTCCCCACAATCTTCGCACTTTCGTTGCGTGGATTGGGTTCGCTTACCAAACGTGCCTCTTCACTGCTCATGATGACTCCTATAGGAGGTGCCATTGGTCCGCTACTAATGGGCATAGTGGCTGATGCTTCGAGCATGTCGGTGGCTTTTATCATTCCACTTATTGGTTTTGCCAACGTCTTGGCTTATGCTTTTGCACAAAGAAAAGAACACACAGCATAATATTTTGAACATTTAAAAAGATAGATTTCAACCGAAGTCCGTACAGAAGTACCACAAATGTATTTATTTGTGGTACTTCTGTTATATATACAAGTGGATGATGATAGAATAATCACAAGTGAACGGTAATGCTCCGTTTCCTCCAAAATATAACAGTGTTTGAAGACTTTCATGAGATTAGACTTAGCCCAACTCTGCCCTTTCTACCTCGTTTTTGTTTCTGTTTCAGCAGTTTAACGATGGCGATTTGCGTTACTGTGTACTACAGATTTTATTTATTCTGATTTTCTGTATGATATCTTCTTGTATTTTAGCTGTTCGTAAATGTCGGCAGTTGTTTGCAAAGATAATGCTTTACTCTGGATTTTCTGTGTACTACAAATATGCCTTTCAAAAAGCTTTTATTGATTATCAACTACTTACGTGTTGAATATACTCGAAAATAGGGCATTTTTTTTATAGGGGCAAAGTTGGGTTAGCATTCATGCCCCTTTCTTATATTAACCCAACTTTGCCTTTTCTACCTCGTTTTCCTTTCTGTATCAGCAGTTTAACGATGGCGATTTGCGTTACTGTGTACTACAGATTTTATTTATTCTGATTTTCTGTATGATATCTTCTTGTATTTTAGCTGTTCGTAAATGTCGGCACTTGTTTGCAAAGATAATGCTTTACTCTGGATTTTCTGTGTACTACAAATGTGCCTTTCAAAAAGCGATTATTGATTATCAACTACTTACGTGTTGAATATACTCGAAAATAGGTCAATTTTTTATTGATAGGGGCAAAGTTGGGTTAAACTCCCATATTCCAGATTGAGAAAATAAAATTAGTAAAGCCAAGTTGGCAAAATACCAACTTGGCTTCTGAATATAATCTCAAGACTATAAAAATCTTATTCCATTTTGATAACTTTTACAACATACTTGTTGGTATTGTTATGAACAGCAACAACATACATTCCAGAAGGTAATCCTGCCAAATTTATAGGATTATTACCTGTCACATTTTCTAAAGAAGTAATCAATATGCCCGATACGTTTGCAACTATAATGTTGTAATAATTTCCATCTTTTATATTGACATTCACAGCATTTTTAGTTACTGTTGGATAGACATTAACCTTATTTACTTTAATGTTTTTAATTCCAGAAGTGCCAGATACTTTATAGAAGAATGATACTACTTCGCTTTCATATAAATCATCAGAATAAGCAATGGCTCTAATCTGAGTATCTTCATTGATGATTATAGGAGCACCATCATACAACTTTCTCGCAGCAGAATTTTCACAAGGACAACTACCATCAAGTGTGTAATAGATAACATTTTTTGTACCACATGACAACGATATAGATGTACCCTTGCTTACTTCACTTCCCGACGCTATTGATGCCATAGGATTATCCGTCATCTGTAATCTGTCATCAATGACATTTACTACAGTTTTGCCAATTATATCAAAGCCATCAATAGAGTATTCCAATATAGCAGAGCCTGGTAACTCGCCTTTTATTGTAATATTGGCTTTACCCTCCTCATCAATAAAGGCACATTCATCTGATAAAGAAACAATCAATGGTGAATTGGTCTTTATATTCAGTTTTTTCCCTTTTACACAACTTGCTGGCAGAACATGAACAGTTACATCACGTTCGCTTTCTGTTGTCATATTGATAACGGAATCGACCTCTATTATTTCAAGTTTTTGCTCAATAGGAAATTCTTGACAGAAAGTTTCTTGCAGAGCCACATTAGCATAACTTTTCACTTTATTACTTACTGTTAGCATAATGTAATCTCCACTAAAACATTCTGTAGGAACGAAACGAACTTTTGAAGCATACGAATTTCCACTTGGTTCATTCTCAACATTGAGCAGTTCGGTTGTTCCTTCAACTGTCTTTCCATTAACAGAAACAAGAATATTGGCAGTTGTTAGAGTACTCGGAAGCATATATTTGCTAAAATCAATCTCAACACCATCATTATAAGCATGAACAGTTTTTACCTCTGGTTGGCTATTCTGTACCATACCAATGTTTACATCAAGCTGGGGTGGCGGAACTGGCAACCACTCACTATATGTGGTTTCATATCCTTCTTTCTCAAACTTCACTTGCCATAATCCTTGTGGTACATCCCATGCATACATACCATCTTTGTCTGTAAACAGCGGGTTTTCTTGTGCATACTCGGATGCATCCCAGAGCACCACTTTATCATGGAGTTCACCATACATATCTTCCATCGTTTCCTTATAATATATAGAAGCAGTTACTCCTTCAAGTCGATTTGACGGAACACCTTCATATACATATCCTGAAGGGTCTATAGATGGTTTCAAGACTGGACATACAAATATAATCTTGAATTGACGATCTTTCTCATCGTCAGTTTCTTCTTTCTTCTTACAATTCTTGTATGAACTAATTATATTTTTATTTAAATTCCTATACAGATATAGAATATCATTGTATTTTTTTGGAACCCATTCTTTCATTCCATTTTCTATAGATGTAAAATCAGCAAACTCTGGATTAGTAATGGGATCTATAATACTAGTGACACCATTTACTATAGCATTAAAACCTATACCAAGACCATTAACAATCCAATTTCTTTGAGCCTTATTCTTTGCAGGAATTAAATACTTAAAATATTTCGAATTTTTGGAATTCTTCATTATTTTACCAGCGCCTACTATTTCGCCCGCAACCTTTGTTAGTGCTCCAGTTAATAGATCATACCACATAGAGTTCATCAATTTTTTTCTATACAAATCTAAATAATTATAATAGTCATTCGCATAGTTAGAAGCAATATCTGATATTCTATTCTTATCTTTTCCAAATCGTTCCATATCTTCTATAGACAATTTGAAAGAGCCATCGGGACATTTTGCCAAAATTTTATTTGTTGTAAACTCATTTTGATCATCTAATTTTTCTAAGAGTTGAGTAAATGTTTCATTCCACATTTTGAAATGAGGAACGCTCAAATATTTTTTAATGCCTAAAACATCTAACACACCACCATAAATATTTCCTATATCTCCAAGTAAATCACCTGAACGCCATCTTTTTCCGAAGAATTTTCCCATACCATTCCATAAGCCTTTTACCTTTTGTAAAGACATAGAACTATCTAATAGTTTTAACTCTAAAGCCATTTGTTCTTCCGTGTCTATTATTGTGATGACAATATTATCATCAGTCATGTTAACATCACGGAAATAAAATCCATTCTCTAATTGTATGTACTCAAATTGCTTTTCTTTTAGCCTTGAAATACTGCTTGCATAATCTAATACCTCTACAGAGAATTTCAAGCTTTTGTCATTAAAATTATAACTATATAAGGCATAATTATCTTCATCCTCAACAAGCGTAAATGATACCTTATCATTGGTCTCTTTTTGTATGATGCCACAAATAGTATCAAGAGCTAAGATTTCGTCATCTAACTGCCATTTAGACTCTATCTTTGGCATAAGAAGACTATACTTAGCTGTCGCATTTATAGGTAATTTATTTGAATCACCATAATTAGCCTTTGCCACCCATTTTTTCTTGCTTTCACTATACTTTGCATCAATAGAACGTATTGTTCCATCTGATGCCAACACCTTAAATACCACATCACCAATCTTGGCAGTGTCGTTACTTGTAAAATCAGCTACAAACGTAAAATCCGTAACACTTGGTGCATACGAATAGGTATTATTAGAGGTATTGCCGTTGATTTCATCAAAAACAATGGTTGTGCCATTATAAATCATGGAAACTTTAGATAGTACCACATACGATTCATCGTACTCCACAGTTTTGGTATCTGTAAGCAAAATATTTCCATTCATATCCGTAGTTTCTCCATAAATCTTATGGAAACTATGTGAATAAGGCTTTACCAAAGGTAAGTTTGTGGCCCAATAGCCATTTGCCGTACTTCTTGTTTGGCATACAAGTACATCATTGTCATAGACTTTGACTTCACTATCAGCTGTTGCTGTTCCGCTAACAGCAATAATCTTGTTCGGTGTCTTTTCAGGAGCATTTAAGCTTAAATTGTCTGCACAAAAATAGGCAGCACCAATGGGTTGAACAATATTTTCGTTGTTCAACTCAAATTGTATTGAGGCAGTCGGATTAAAATCACCACCTTGTGTTGGTATGACACAGAAACGAACATTATTGTCTGTTCCTTCCAATGGTATGCTTAACTTGTTTCCATCAAGTGTATAGCTTGCCAAGCCCTTTCCTGTTAAGACAGAGTTTTCAACAAACTTGCACGATGTGGGGATATCTACTATTAGATACACCCCACTGACAGAACTTGCATAATCTGTTTTAAAATCAATATTTCCACGTAGTGTTACGTAGTTACCTATTGTTGTAAAAGCCTTGTTTGCGATGAATGAGGTTTCATTTCCAGTGTAATAGAATTTACTTTCGTTAAATACTGGTATTGTTTCATATGACAGCTCAGAGATTAATCCGCTATGTATCCCCACTTTCGATGTTACGAAATCAGTACCATCAACCAATCCTACAACCTTCATGTCTTCAAGATTGCTTATAGTATTGAAAAATTTGCTGTTAAGCATAGAAAGCAAGGTATATTCGCCATCTTCGATACTATTCATCGTTAACACACCATCTTTGTACATGTTTTTCGAAACGAAAAGACCATTGCTATCGAATAGCATTCCAATATACGATTGGTTATTAGCCGATGTAATGACAGACTTGATAGCTCCATACTGAATAATGTCAAAATGTGCAACTGCTCTGTTATAGGCGTCAATAATACAAGAAGCCTTTACATCTTCAAATACTCCATTTTTGCTGTGTCCTGTTATACACAGTTCATCACCCTCATCAACATGTTCCAATAATACAATAGATGGATATTGTACACTGAATTCATTTATGTTCTTACCTTTGGTCTTGTTATAAATAGTATATGAGATATTGTCTATATCGCTGTAATATTCATAAACATTTGCTTCAGATGCCTTTACGCAACTTTCTTTATAGTTTAAAGTAATTTGGACACTGGCACCTGTAATAGGTTTCAAACTGATTTCAGGCAATTCAGATGCAAAATTTGCCACATCTATATTCTGTGTGATGTAGTTGGATGCAGATATAGCCAAATACCCCTTTCCTTCATAAGCTTCTAATGCAAAATTTCCATTTGCATCAGTCACAGATGTAAATGTCTTGGAGTATTTGCCATTCAAAGTCTGTGATACTGCTATGACAGCTCCTGGTACAGGTCGTTCTGTCGTCAAATCCTTGACAACACCCCTTATGCCAATTTTGCTATACTTCGATAACGTGATAGCAATATCATTATTTGCTGATTTTACAGTGTAGTTCCCTTGTTCTATGGCTTTATAGTTTTCTGCTAAATCTTGTACCAACGTTACATTATATTCAACAGTCTCACCTTCTATAAGACCTATAAGACTTTCACCTTGTCCAATATAATTGCCGAACTTATCAAGCCAAGAAACAGAGTACTTTGACTGCTCTATTTCGTTTCCATCTGGCGTATACAATTTTAAAATAATGTTCTGCGGTTGCAGCAGACTACTGAAAGACACTGTTAGATTATTATCTCCTAACGTAAGATCTTTCTTCTCACCAAGGATGGAACCTTTAGATGTTTTTATGCAAACATTATATGTACAATCTCTTAACAACCCTACAAATGTAAAAGACGATTTGCCATTAGATATTAGGTTCTTCAATATCTGTCCACTACTCAAATTGCAAAGTTCTATATACATATTGTTATATCTTCCATCTGAAGCATCAATAGGCAAATTCACCATAATATTGCTTGTCTCTTCGTCAAGAGGCAATATACTGAAATTTTTCCATCCTTCTGCTTTTTTGTAGAGTGCCAATGCAGACGAAGGAACTTTAACCACAAGGCTCTTCTGGTTTTCGAAAGCATTAGCATTCAGTGTTGGAGGAATTAAAGCATAACAAGTAACAACAGATAAATTAGCACAACCATCAAACGCATTTCTACCTATTTCTTGTATACAGCTTGGTAGTATTATTGAAGACAAAGCTTCGCAATTCTCAAATGCCCAACTCGGTATTTCTGTATAGCCAGAGGTACGGCTGATATCAATGGATGAGCAATTTGAAAATCTGCTAGAAAATCCCAAATCTTCAGAATTCAATACACCAGAGATAAGAATAGATTGTATTGCAGAATATTCGTTTTGCCCCACAGCATTCGATATAGCAGAATAAAGGTAACCAGGCTTAAACCTGTCCACTACCAATGCGCCAGTTGCCGTATTAAAGACATTCGCACCTGGATCATTAGGATTTTCTGGATTATAAGAAAATTTTGCAGTATAAACTTGGTTTGTCGTCCCCATGACTATAGACAAGGGATTCTTTACAGAATATACCTTGCCATTCTTCAACCAAGCATCAAATCTATAGCCATTTCTTGGGAAGGCAAAAATTTTCGTTGAATCTCCTTCGTAAAGCTCAAAATATGAAGAATTAAATGTTCCTGCAGCTGAAGGTGAGGCATATAGCGACACTTTATGACTATACCCCTGTTTATTGGGATCTCCTGGATTTTCTGGGTTATACTCATTATCATCTTTGGAGTTGTCATCTTTATCAAAGTATGCAACCAGTATGACGTTTCTGTCAGGCATAGTATATGAAAAACTGCTTTCTTTCGAAATAATGTTTTCACCTTCCATCCATTGTTTGAATTTATATCCTTGTTTTGGATTGGCATAGCAAAAAACTTTTGTTCCCGCAGTTAACATTTTCGTATTTACATACGACTCCACTCTGCCACCTTTCTTAGGTGCAGATTCCAAAGTAAGACTGTAGTATAATTGTGGGTCGGCAGGGTTGGCAGGGTCATAACCCTCGCCACTCTGCGACCAACATAATTGTACTATCAGACTTATGAGTAATAAGCTGATTATTTTTTTCATTTCACAATTACCTTTTTACGGTTAATGATGTTGATACCCTTTTGAGGAGTGTGCAACTTTTGACCACAAATATTATAAATATCTTTCTTTTCTTCTTTGCTGTCTTCTACTTGCAAAATTCCCGTGGCATTGTTACCTATTCTAATAGTAAAACGCTTATCGTAAGTTCCTGTGGTCGCTTTGAAACGATATACGTCATGTGTCAGGTCTGTTTCTTCTCCTGTTTCATTGTCAACAAGGATAATAGGTTCATTATTATCACCTACAGTTGCTAATGAAATCGTATATTCATCAGTAGTACCACAAAATACGCCCAAAGCAATAACACCATCAGAGAGCGGACGTTCATCAATGGACATTCTTTGTCCTTTTTCTATAATATATAATTGTGGAACAGAGGTCTTGCTGCTCATAAACTTACTTGCATCACAATTCAATTCGTAGTCTAACTTTGCATTTTCGTTCAACACAAGTCTTGCTTTGTCTGTATATTGTCTATTTGACAAGGCTATATTATATAAGGTGCGATTATTATCAGGTTTAACCGTTTGTCTTGCCACTCTCAATGCGCCATAATCTACTGAATTGTTTCTGTATACATGTGAGCGCCCCTCTGCTTTGAATTTCATTGACGACTTGTTTGTAGGACATTGCACAAAGAAAGCTTCATTGGGACGAAGACAATAGTCATCGTCAACAAGGGAATAAGCTGTATACCCATCACCATTCCACACTGTTATTACACCTTCATGCTCTATGTCTTCTGAGTTATAAAATGAAGGATATGGATTACCTATCAAATTCCAGCTACGATTATGGGCAAACTCTGATGCATACGTATTAAGTGATTGCTCTACATCTGCAGCTGTAAAAATATTGTTCTTCTTTGAATTGTTGACAGCCTTGAATGTAAAACAAACATAATCTGAATGGGTACTGTTATCATCGTCCTCATTAACGCAATGCAATATATAACCTTCACCAGCATTAAGAGTTTGACCATTAGTCATGTTTTGCCATGTATCTCCAGTCATTGCAGCACGATTGGCACCATTGTATTTTCTGATTACCCACAAAGTGCCGTCAGGATAAACTATATCAGAAACATTCACATCGAAAGGCAAACTTATAAAGTTCCATTGATTCTGTGGAAGCCACATTTTTACGGTAACTTCATCTGCTGTCATTTCGCTGTTGTTTACAAGAGTTGAAACATTTGGATATGTATAAACTCTTATACTATTTCCATTTCCATCATACAAATAGTCGTATGAATAATAGAAACTTTGTTCTTGCATGTATTTTCCTAATGGCAATGCAGCATCTGTTGCAACTGTCAAATGCCCTGAAGGTACTACAGAGAAGTTGGGTTTACTCGTCAAACCAGTGCTGCTTGTCATAGTAAAATTGTTATTGAATGTCACATCACTCAATTCTTTATCTATTGGCACAATACTATTGAAATGATACCATTCATCTGATAGTTTGTAGGCATTAACACTGAATGCGGGTACATGCAAGGTTGCTTGGGCTGCATAAGTATCATCAAAACATTTTGGTGACAAAGGTACGATTGCATTACAATATACATGTTGTAAGTTCTCTCCTCCTAATCGGCCTACACTTAGAATCGTTGATGGGATGGTTATAGAGCTTGAATTTATAAAATTATTCTCGCCTATACTTATTACCCCTTCAGGAATAATCACCTCTGACGCTAAATATGGAATCGCTTCTCTATTTATACTTTTCAAAGATTTTGGCAAGGTCAAATTACTTAATTTTTCGCAACCATAAAAACTAGATTCTGGTATATTTTCCAATTCATCAGACAACAAGACAGAATGCAGTTCAGGAAGAGTATATTTATCCATATAGAATACACCTTCATTAAGTACCTTTACATTGCGCAAATCCATCGTTCTTAAACTAAGACAATTAGCAAAAGCATATGCATCAACATTTGTTACCTTAGGCATGGATATATCAATCAATTGAGTACATCCTGAAAATGCCATTTTTCCCAAATCTGTAACTTTTGGCATAGAAATAGACATTATACCTCCAGACCTTCCTTCTCCATAAGATAGGTACTTACTAGTTCTCATAGCAAATGCATAATCCCCAATTTCTTTTACATTATCCAAAGACAATGAAGTCAATTTGTCACAAAGATTGAACGCATATGAACCTATCGTTTCAACATTTGTAAGTGATATACTACTTAGACTTGCACAATTATAAAACGCATAATCTTCTACTGTTTTTACAGTTGAAGGCAAAATAACCTCTCTAAGTTCTGTTAGACCAGAGCAACCACCGATATTACTTATATCCGTTTGTGACAAATCTAACTTACGAAGTTGTGTCATTCTATAAAAGTATTTCATATCCTCTGCATTCAGATGTCCACTTATAGTAAGTTCATCAACGTCAGTCCATTGGTTAACAACTTCAAGAAGCTTGTATCCCAATGTTCCTGCTGTATTTACAGAAATAGTATAGGACTGAGGTATCCTTCCCTCCATATTCAAATTAATAAAGGGGGTCCAACCGTGATAGCTTTCAGTACAATAATTTTGGTACGTAGCATATGCTCCCTTAGGAACATATACAGTTATTCCTATTTCAAGATTACAATTAGAATTTATATAAGGTGGTGTAGTACCCAAAAAGTGCAACTCGCTTATTGTTGTAGGAATGCTGCTACAAATATCAGTAATATTCGAAGGCAGCGTTAACGAAACAACGGATGTTGCACTTCCAAAATCAAGAGTTCCTCCATTTCCTATATAATTGACTGCGTAAGTCATACCATTGTAAGAGATGGTTTCAGGTACTGTGATAGACTTCGTCGTAGTCTTTGCACCATAAAAATATGCACGAGAGGAGCTAATGTAAAAACCTAAGACTGTGCCGTCTTCAAGTGTTGCCGTATATGTGGCATTTTTAATGCCTGAATTGCTATTACTGACAACTTCAACAACAGGTATAGGCGTAACTTCAGCTACAGTTGCACTTTGTGGATTTAGCGACTTGTTCTGTTCGCCCGATTTTGCAAGAACTACTTTAGTATTGGAAACTTGCAAATCAAGCGGAGAAAGATTTTTCGCAATAACAGCCCCAACTATCGTTGTTGCCATTAAGATAAACGAACTTGTTTTCTTCATTGTTATAAAATTTGTGTTATTGTTATTTATGTTTTTTCCTTATGAATCGTAACCTTATAAAATATCATTTTAACCATAAAAGGCTAACATTAACATGGATATTATGCCATATGGAAACAATAGCCATGTTAGCCATCATTAAAATAGATAGAATAAACAGAAAAATTATTGACACACTTACTATATCTCCATAAAGAATCTCTGATAAAGTATGTTTGAGACTATTAGGGAGAACAATATGATACTCACTGTAAAGAAGAGTTCCTTTATCTCTATGTTGGGTAATGCCAATTCTCATAATCGAGATAAAAATCTGATTCTGAACTGTTTTTTATTGACCATATTCAAGACTTTGATACTGAAAGTTTTGAAAAAAATTCAGAGTCTCTCATGCACTACGTCGATAAACACCTTTTATATGGCTTGACTCTTCTCAACCCATAACCCGCTTCTATCGAGAAAGTTGTAAGAATTTCTCTGATTTCAGCTCGGCATTGGCTGTCTGTTATTAACACAGAACAAATCCATTTAAGAATATAGACTTGAGAGTCATGGCAAATATACGGTTTTTTATCGAATTAAACTATATTTTATTATAATTTCTACCAATTCTGTCTTATTTTGGTATTTAGTAAACATAATTCGATAACAAAAAAACGATACCCCCTTCCTTCTTTTTAGAATTAACAGGACACTATATAAGATGCACATAATTTTACTTTCTGCATAAAGAACGAGTAAAAAAGGGCTATTTTAGAGGAAAATGCACTTTTTTTGAAAAAAAACTGCGAAATGTTTTGCTGGTTTCAGAAAAGTTCATACCTTTGCACTCGCAAAAACGCCAATAACGGTTGCTCAAAACAACCTAATGGTGCAAAGCAAAAACATAACGCGGAAATAGCTCAGTTGGTAGAGCACAACCTTGCCAAGGTTGGGGTCGCGAGTTCGAGTCTCGTTTTCCGCTC
>ERZ1023617.204-NODE-204-length-28024-cov-39.543995_pt1 | contig 28024 bp, 29 predicted proteins | sample MGYA00380328_ERZ1023617 | MGnify/ENA primary metagenome ERZ1023617 (study PRJEB33179, sample SAMN07448977) | human gut metagenome | biome: Human-gut; feature: Human associated habitat; material: Faeces | host: Homo sapiens | place: India: Bhopal | collected...
CTTCGTATATCACTCTTTACAGGAAACAGAAGAACATCATCCGCGGTAAGCTGATAACCGCCACTGCCGTCGATGCCTCTACTGAGGACAAGATGCGCAAGATGGTGGAACAGAGAACGCAAGGTACTGTGGAGTTCAAGACTGAGGTGAACCCTGAACTGATTGGTGGTTTTATCCTTGAGTACGATACTTACAGAATGGATGCGAGCGTGAAGACTAAGCTCAACAACATTCTGACACAGCTCAAAAAGTAATTTTCTTGAGTAGTTAAGTTTTAAGGAGTTAAAGGAGTTTTCTATCAACTCCTTTTGCCTGATATAAATTAGGAGTACTTCTTAAAATTGGATGAATTTGAAGACGAGAATATGTATAGTCTCAACTTCTTTCAACTCCTTAACTCCTCGTATAACAATTAAAGTAAACAAACAATGTCAGATAAAATTAAACCAAGTGAGGTGTCTGAAGTTCTTCAGCAACAACTACAGGAGGTGAATGGCTCTCAGCAGTTTGACGAGGTGGGTACAGTGCTTACTGTCAGCGATGGCGTGGCACGTATATATGGACTTCGTAATGCCGAGGCTAATGAGCTTCTTGAGTTTGAGAACGGCACCATGGCAATTGTCATGAACTTGGAGGAAGATAATGTAGGTTGTGTCCTCTTAGGTCCAACAGCTGGCATCAAGGAGGGACAGAGCGTAAAGCGTACACATCGTATTGCCTCTATCCGCGTGAACGACAATTTCTTAGGACGTGTCGTTAACCCTCTGGGTGAGGCCATTGACGGACTGGGAGATATTGATCTTACCGACTCTTTCGAGATGCCTTTGGACCGCAAGGCTCCTGGTGTGATTTATCGACAGCCAGTAAAGGAACCTCTGCAGACAGGTTTGAAGGCTGTCGACTCCATGATTCCTATTGGTCGTGGTCAGCGTGAGCTTATCATCGGTGACCGTCAGACGGGTAAGACTGCCATAGCAGTAGACACCATTATCAATCAGAAGAGTTTCTATGAGGCTGGTAAGCCTGTATATTGTATTTATGTTGCTATCGGTCAGAAGGCCTCTACCGTTGCTGCATTGGTACAGAACCTCAAGGAGCATGGCGCTTTGCCTTATACCATTATTGTAAGTGCAACTGCTGCCGACCCTGCTGCGATGCAGTATTATGCTCCATTCGCGGGAGCTGCTATCGGTGAGTATTTCCGCGATCGTGGCTATTCCGCTCTCGTAGTATACGATGACTTGAGTAAGCAGGCTGTGGCTTATCGTGAGGTATCCCTGATTCTTCGTCGTCCTTCAGGACGTGAGGCTTATCCTGGTGATGTCTTCTATCTCCACTCTCGTCTCTTGGAGCGTGCTGCCCGTATCAACGACCAGCAGGAAGTTGCCGAGCAGATGAACGACCTGCCTGAGTGTATGAAGGGAAAGGTAAGAGGTGGTGGTTCTTTGACTGCTCTTCCTATTATCGAGACACAGGCTGGTGACGTTTCAGCCTATATTCCAACCAATGTGATTTCTATCACCGACGGTCAGATCTTCCTGGAGACCGACCTCTTCAACCAGGGCTTCCGTCCAGCCATCAACGTGGGTATCTCTGTATCTCGTGTAGGTGGTTCTGCTCAGATCAAGAGTATGAAGAAGGTGGCTGGTACCTTGAAGATTGATATGGCTCAGTATCGTGAGTTGGAGGCTTTCTCTAAGTTCTCAAGTGATATGGATGCCGTGACAGCAATGACCTTGGACCGTGGTCGTAAGAACGACCAACTCCTTGTTCAGCCTCAGTATCGCCCTATGCCAGTAGGCGAGCAGGTAGCCATACTTTATTGTGGTGTACACGGATTGATGCACGACGTGCCTATGGATAGGGTTCGCGAGTGTCAGGACCAGTTCCTTGATGCTATGCGTAGCCAGCACTCCGATGTTATCGAGACTTTGGCAGATGGTAAACTTACCGATGACTGTATCAAGGTTATCGAGGAGACCATGGCTAATGTTGCAGGACAATATAAAGCGTAATAGCCTATGCCGTCGTTAAAAGAGATTAAAACTCGCATCGCCAGTGTCAATAGTACCCGTAAGATTACGAGTGCCATGAAGATGGTTGCTTCGAGCAAGCTGCATCATGCTCAGGTAGCTATTCAGAATATGTTGCCTTACGAGAATATGCTGGAGCATATCCTCAAGAGTTTCTTGGTCAGTACTCCCAATGTGGAGCATGAGTTGCAGGTGGAGCACAAGGTAATTAGGCGTGTGGCTTTGGTGGTTTATAGTTCCAACAGCAGCTTGTGTGGCGGATTCAACTCCAATGTCATCAAGATGATGATGCAGGCGGTGGACGAGTATAAGGCTCAAGGCATTGACGACATCACGGTTTATCCTATAGGCAGAAAGGTGGCTGAGAAGGCACAGAAGTTAGGACTGAAGACTGGCGGAAACTTCATGGATCTTGCCGACCATCCCAATGCACAAGTTTGTGCCGACATCGCCCAGAAACTTGCTCAGCAGTATGCTGCTGGCGAACTCGACAAGGTGGAGATGATTTATCATCACTTCAAGAGTGCCGGCTCGCAAATCCTGACACAGAAAACTTTCCTGCCTATCGACCTCTCTACTGAGGCTATAGGAGGAGACAACGACCGCGACCTCTCATCCAATGTGGTTACGGCGAAGGCTCAGGAATACTTGCGTAAGAAACAAGTAGAGGATGATGAACGCCAAATGTCAGAGGTAAAGCCTCTGAACGATGACTTCATCGTAGAGCCAGACTTGGAGACGGTATTGGGTGTGCTCATTCCTAAGCAGTTGCGACTGATGATTTACACAGCCCTTCTGGACAGTCAGGCCAGTGAGCATGCAGCCCGAATGGTAGCTATGCAGACTGCAACAGATAACGCCGATGAACTCTTGCGAGAGCTCAACCTGCAGTATAACAAGAGTCGTCAACAGGCCATTACGAATGAATTGCTCGATATTGTGGGTGGTAGCGTGAACAATTAGTTCCGTCTTTCCATTTCAATATCTTGTGAAAAAGAACTTTGTAGCCCTGCACTTTTCCGGTGTGTGGCTTCATAATCATAACAAAGGGGATATCAAGTTTGTCAAAACTTGGTATTCCTTTTTCTCTTTTTGGCGCATGCTGACTGCAGGGTGAAAGCCTCGCAACTTTCACTTTTTCTCCATTTTGTTTGGTTTTTAGTCATTATTTTACTAATTTTGCATTTTAAGGATTCTTCCCAATATCCACATATAGATTTTTATCATTATGAACAATAAAGAATACATAGCAGAACTTGCTCGCCAGACGGGTTATTCGCAAGAGGATGCACAGAAGTTGGTGAGAAAAGTGATTGATGCAATGATCTCTCAGTTCGAAGAGGGAGAGGCTGTCGCTATTCCTAATTTTGGAACTTTTGAGGTTAAGAAGCGTATGGAGCGCATGGTTGTCAACCCCACAACCAAGAAGCGTCAGCTCGTACCGCCCAAGTTGGTACTTGCCTTTCGTCCTGTAGCTGCTATCAAGGAAAAACTAAAGAATGGAGGAGTAGGAGATGAATAGATCCAGTATGTCAATTCTTGCCAGGATTCTTGCCGAGAAGAACAATATGACCATTTCGGAGGCTGAGGCTTTCATCAAACAGATGTTTGATGTGGCTAATGGTGTGATGCAGGCTGACAAGCAGTTGAAAATAAGATGGCTTGGTACTTTCAAGGTGACGTCTGTCAAGGACCGTGAAAGTGTGGATGTCAATACTGGCGAACGTATCATCATTGGCGGGCGTGATAAGATAACCTTCACTCCAGACAATATCCTGAAGGAAATTGTCAATAAGCCCTTTGCTCAGTTTGAGACTGTAGTTGTCAACGATGGTGTTGATTTCAGCGAGATAGACAGAAAGTTTGCCTTCGAAGCCAAAGAGGAGGTGTCTGCACCTTCTGATGAACAACAGATTGCTGAAGAGTCGGAGACTTCGCCCGTAGATAAGGCGGAAAGCATTCCCGCTGTAGCTGAGATGTCTGACGAATCAGAGCTAAAGGAAGATGTCGTATCTGGAGTAACAGTTCAGGTAGAGAATTTATCTGTTGTTTCTGAGGAAGCCGAGGTGCCTGTATCAGAGATTAAAGAGAAAGAACAGCTTGTTGCTGATGCTCAAGAGTCCGAACAACCAGTATCAAAGGTGCGAGAACCCGAACTTCCTGATGCGGTCAATCTGTCTGAGCAATCAGTTGCTGAGGTGAAAGAGCCCGAACAGCCAGTAGTGAAGGAGGTACTCGTTCAGTCTGTTACAGCATCTTCTGTTCAGGAGGAAACTGTAGTCTCTCGTCCCGAAACGAGGGCTCCAGTTTCTCAAACTAAGCAGGCTGTCCCTGTCGGTAATCCTGAGAATACTGTCGAAGAGGACGATGAAGAGTCTTCATCAGATAGAAAGCATTATTTCATGCTTCCACGTTATGTCATATCTGTAGCTGTTATTCTGATTTTGCTCTTGATAGGAGGTATCGGCTGGTTCGCTTTCAACTATGGTAAGATGCAAGCCCAACGCAATCATCTTGCCTTGCAGTTGGAGGAAATGCAGAAGGTACGTATGGAGAAAGACAGTTTGGCACAAGCTCAGAAGGATGACATGCGCACCAAAGCGCTTCAAGACAGTGCTCGTTTGGCTCAGTCTGCTGAGGTGTTAAATGGAGTTGATGAGCAGAATGCCGCCGCTCAGTCTGACAGCCTCAGAAAAGCAGTTGCTGCAAAGGAGATTGTCTCTAAGCAACAGACTGAAGTTGCCAAGCGGAAAGCTTTGAAAGAAGCCAAGCAGAAAGTGGAGGTGCAGGCTGCAAGCAAGTATGATGCCGATCCGCGTGTACGAACAGGTGCTTATCGCATCTTGGGTGTGGATCATTCGATAGTTGCCAAGAGTGGTCAGACTTTGAGCAGTATCAGCAAGTTGTATCTTGGTCCAGGTATGGAGTGTTATCTTGAGGCTGTCAATGGCGGCGCTATCGACGTGAAGGCTGGTCAGAAAATCCATATACCAAAGCTGGCATTGAAGAAAAAGAAATAAACTTTGAAGCATTTGGCTTTAAAGATAAAGCAATAAGAAAAATAACACACACCGCATAGATATTCTGTAGCTTGCAAAGAAACTGCAAGTTGTGAAGTGCGGTGGCTTTACGGTACTGCACGAGATTTTGTATGTGATAGAACTAAACAACAGAGAGTAGTTTACCGATTATTGTAAACTACTCTCTGCTGTTTTTTTTATAAGAAACGTATTACCCTGTAATAGTGGTTTGATGTGATTTTGATTGCTTAGAACCACATAATAACATTACATAAGTTACTATTCCTGTTGGGGCTATAATACGGGTTGACTATGCAAATCTCTAAATCTTGCTCCAGTCGATAGAGCGGATGAAGGCGAGCGTCTTGATCCAGTCGCAGTCGAGGCAGAACTGTATGGGGTAGTCGGAACGGTTGAAGTAAGCCAGTGTGATTTCTGTATCGCTGTCGTTGAACAGTTTGTGGTCGATGGTGGCTTGCTTGAAGAGGCTTCTCACCATGCCTTTGTTGCGCTTCTTGGCTTCAGAGAGTCGCTTTTGATAAAGAGTTACATACTGGTTCATGGCGTAAGCCTGCTCATTGAGCATCTTGATACATGCGTTGAGTGAGTCGGCACTGATCTTCTGTTCCAACAGAACATTGGGGGGCAACACCTTGGAGCGCAGATAAGACATGGCATCATACTTGAACACAGCAGCCTTTCGTACCTCGCGGCTCAGTGTGGTGTCGTTGGTGATGCTGAGAGAAGTCTTTACTATCTCGTTGAGCACATCCTGTGCCTTGGTGGCTGTCGTAGTGAGGCAGCATACGGCTATAAGAAATAAGAACTTTTTCATTGTTTCTATGTTTTTTGTTTCTATTATAATGGAGTCACAGGCTTACTCATCGTGTCGGATGAGGAAGATGCTGTGGTCTATGCATGCTGGCAGTTCTTCCTTATAGTGGGTAACCATGATCATAGTCTTGTTCTGTCGTTTACAGAACGCCTCAATAATGTCCTTTACCAGTCGGCGGTTGTAGTTGTCAAGTCCATGTAAGGGCTCATCGAGTATGAGTAGTTCGGGATCTTTGACGAAGGCTCTTGCCAGAAGGGCCAGTCGTTGTTCTCCGCTCGACAGTTTCAGAAATCCACGTTCCTCCATGTTTTTGAGTCCAAACACTTCCATCCAAAAGCGGCACTTCTCGTAGTCTTCTTCGTTGGGTTTCACATAAAGACCTACTGAGTCTTTCAACCCACTTGCCACGATTCGTATTACAGGCAGGTCGCGCTGATAAGACCTGTGCAACTCTGGCGACACGTAGCCGATGTGTTTCTTTATGTCCCAAATGCTTTCACCGCTTCCTCGTGCGTTTCCGAAGAGAGCGATGTCGCAGGCATAGCTTTGAGGATTGTCAGCACAGATAAGGCTGAGAAGGGTAGACTTGCCGGCTCCGTTTTGCCCGCTCAGTGCCCATCGCTCACCGTTCATGACTGTCCAGTCTAGTTCTTTTAGTATGGTGCGACGTCCGTAGCGTATGCTTACCTTGCTCATCTTGACCACTTCCTGGTTGTGATATTCTCGATTGCTGTAGGGCAGGTCGATAATGGCCTGTTGCTGGACGGGCGAAAGGATATGCTCAGGAACAGGCTTGCGTAAGTCGAGATACTCCTGCTTTGTCATTTTACGGCCAACCTTCATACCGTCAACCTCCACGATGTGTGTGATGAACTGCGGAATGTCGTCGCTCTTGCTGAGTACCAGGATAACCTGTAGGGCGCGTTCGGCAGAGAGGGTGGCAAGAAGCTGCTTGAGTTGTTCACGAGTATCGGCATCCAGTCCGATAAATGGGTTGTCCATGATGAGCACACGTGGCTCAGAGAAAAGGGTGGTGGCGAGTTTGAATTTTCGCAACTCACCGCTTGACAGCAGGATGATGTACTTGTCGAGCAATTTGTCCATATGGAAGAGCTCGTAGATGTGCTGCTGCAGTTTTCTGCGTTCGGGAGTATCCTCGCCAGCCATCTGATAGGCTTCCTCCAGTTTGTCCTTCACAATGGGCGTATTCTCGTCTATCTCAAGCTGGTTCCATCTTTGCTGCAGAAAGTAGGTTCGGTCGTTGTCGCCTCCGTAAGTGTCGCGGAAAGTAATATACTTGATGTTGTCGCTCACGAGCGTTTTCTTGCTGGGCGAGAAATCGTATACGGGATCGTGCATGAGCAGCGGATGTCTGCCCACAAGAATATCTACCAGCATGGATTTTCCACTACCATTTCTTCCCACGATGGCGATATGCTCGCCCTCGCAGGCTGTAAAGTTGACAGGCTCTGCCATTCGCCATTCTGGCATACGGGTCACGCCATTCTCAATCTTGATAATTGTTTGCATTTCTGTCTAATATTAATGTTTCCTGAGAGCTCCCAGGAGTTTGGTCTGAGGGCCTGTTAGTGTGTTGTCGGTTGTCGAAGCCTTGCCTCTGTTGCGTATGGCAAAGTCTTTCCAACTGGAGTAGTGTGGCGCGTCGGTCTCGGGTCTTCCCATCTGCAGAAAGTGGCAGTAGGCAGCTCCGAGTGCGTCGGTAGCATCCATGAACTTGGGCATGTCGTTGTCGCTGATCTTCAGCATTCTCTGCAGCATGCCAGCCACCTGCTCCTTGGAGGCCTGACCCTGTCCAGTGATGGCCATTTTGATTTTCAGCGGAGCATACTCGTGTATTGGTACATCATGATGTATGGCTGCAGCGATGGCTACTCCCTGTGCCCGTCCAAGCTTGAGCATAGACTGCACGTTCTTGCCAAAGAAGGGTGCCTCAATCGCCATTTCGTCGGGTAGGTATTCGTCAATAATACCTGTCACCCGTTCGAAAATTTTGCCTAAGCGGAGGTAGGGGTCGCTTTCTTTGCGCATATCGATGATGCCCATCACCACAAGCTGCGCCTTGTTGCCTACGACCCTTATAACGCCATAGCCCATGACATTTGTGCCAGGGTCTATGCCGAGTATGATTTTCTCTGCCTTGTTAGCTTGTTTCATCTTCTGTTGTTGATAAACCTATCTGATTCCTATCTGTCCATATAGGGGTTATGGGCGAGTTCCTCGCCTATGGTGGTGGTGTTGCCATGTCCTGGCAGCACTTTTGTCTTGTCGGGCAACTGTGCCAAGAGACGTAGACTGTTGATAATCTGGAACATCGAACCGCCTTGGAAATCTGTTCTTCCTATAGAATTTTGGAAGAGTGTGTCACCAGTGAAGGCTACACCCTCTGCTTCGCAATAGAAGGTGACCGAACCTTTAGAGTGACCAGGGGTTGGGATGATGCTCAGCTCATGGTTGCCGAAGTGTATGGTCTCGCCGTCCTCGAAGAAATGACCGATTGGTGGAAACACGGTGTCTATCTTCATCTGATAGAATGACTCAGCTTGATGCTGCAGGTTTTTCATCAGATGTTCGTCTGCCTGTGCCACCTCGGGTTTGAGTCCGAAAGCCTGATAGATGGTGTCGTTGCCAAAGTTGTGGTCAAGATGACCATGTGTCACCAGCAGGTGTATGGGGTTGAGACCATTCCCGGTAATATAATCGGTAATGGCTTTTCGTTCTTCAGGATAGAAGGCTCCGCAGTCAATGATGACGCACTCCTTGGTTTCGTCGCTCACCACGTAGCAATTCTCAGAAAGCATGTTGCACTGGAATCGTTCGATATGTAACATTTTAGTTTTCTCCTATTTTTTTGAGGGTTGTTGTTTGGATGTTTTTTACTTTGTCTCCTTGCGGTGAGTCTTAGCAGGGTACGTAGACGAGCTGCTTGTCTTGTGCAAACCACTCTTCGTCGAAGAAGGTGCTCAGGGGTGTAATTTCAGCCACCCGGCTGTAGCTCTTGAGCTCTTCGTTCAGGTTGCCTCCTTTCAGGCAGAGCAGTCCGTTGGGCAGGGCATTCTGCTGTGTCTTCTTGAAGTTCTTCTTAATGATTTTCATCAAGTCGGGCAGTTGCATGACTGCACGGCTTACCACGAAGTCATATTTCCCCTTTTCTTCTTCTCCTCTCAGGTGTTCAGCCTTGAGGTTTTTCAGTCCGATGGCCTCAGCCACCTCGTTGCATACTCTAATCTTCTTGCCCGTACCGTCGATGAGTTTGAATCGGCACTCAGGGAAGAGGATGGCAAGAGGAATACCAGGGAAGCCTCCTCCGCATCCGAAATCGAGAATCTCGGTTCTGTCTTTGAAGTTGATGGCTTTGGCGATAGCCATGGAGTGCAACACGTGGTGTTCGTAGAGATTATCTATGTCCTTTCTGCTGATGACATTGATCTTGGCGTTCCACTCTCTGTACAGAGCGTCAAGCTGTGCTATTTGCTCTTTCTGTCTGACCGTGAGGTTCGGAAAGTATTTGTTGATGATATCCATGTTGTCTTCTGTTATTGTGGTGGCAAAGTTACTAAAAAAAGATAAGAAACAAGTGGTTTCGATGAAAAAAGATTCGAGTCGGGGGTTATATAAACAAAAAAGGAAGTTTATAGTGAAACTTCCTTTGTTGAGGTGTCTAGCGGAGTCGAACCGCTCTACACGGTTTTGCAGACCGTTACCTAACCGCTCGGTTAAGACACCTTGTAGCGTTGCAACATCATTTCTGATTAGCGAGTGCAAAGGTACTGCTTTTATTTTATTCCACCAAATTTTTTCTTGCTTTTTTCTGATTATTCTTACATTTATCATAAAAAGCACAGCCTGCGCAGTGAAAATCCTTGCATTTTCGGGCGGAACTGACAGCCCGGTAGATACAAATGGCGGCATACGTGATGCATGCCGCCAATGTGATACCTATAATCAAGTATTGGATAGTCATTCTTTTGATGTGATTATCCTACTGCGTTGTAGCCATTGGTGGAGTTGTTGCGCATGATGTCGCGGATGTTCATTTCCTTGAATTCCTGTGCGCGATGCTCGTTCTCCAATAGTTCTTCTTCCTCTACATCCTTCTTGGAACGTGTAAAGGTGAAGGTTTTGTACTTCATTTCGGCAATAGCCCATCCGATGATAGCTACTGCGAAGAGTACGATCAATCCAATTAATGCGTTCATTTCTGTATGTATATATATATAATAATGTGTAATGTTACAAGTCTCGTGTGGCTTTCGATGTTTTAGTATTCGTCATCGTCGGCAACATCCTCTGCGTCATCAAGACCGAGGTTCTCAGGATCTTCGAAGGTGGTGCGATAGCTTTCTTCTGTCAACTTGTCGTCATCGAAGGCGTCATCGTCCTCATCTGGATCGTTGTAGTGGTCTTCAATCTCTGGTGCATCCTCATCCTCGTCCTCCTCGCGGTCAGCCAACTCATCCTCGCGGTCGAGCTCATCGTCGTCATCGAATCTCATGCGTACTTTCTCTACCATAGGTTTCTCCTTGGCAAAGATAGCCTCGGTCCATGATCCCTTAGGAATCTCGAGAACTTCGAAACCGTCGTTTACCTTCTTCTCATACAGTCCGCCAGCCTTGTGCAGTCGGTCTTTAGGCAGAGTTGTGGTGCTGATTTCAAAGCCACTCTGGATAATGTCCTGAATGCTCTGTGGCAGACTGTCCCATCCACCACCAAAGTTACGTTCAAGCACCTCCATGAGTTTGGCAGCGCTGATGTGACGGATGTTCTCGTATGTCAGGTCGGTGACGCGCAGGATGGGGCGCTTCTTGATGGCATACTTCACCTTGTTGTCGTTGATTTGGAAAACACCCACTTTGAAGCCACGCTGATTATATTTTTCGATGACTTCAGGCTTGTTTATCTTCACTTCCTCTATCTCGAAGGCGCTACGGATAATAGCGACGTATTTGTTCTGGCAGTCTTTCAGGTCGGCGTCTTTCTCGGCAGCTTCCCAAAGACGGAACACGTCGTTCTCCTGAATGTCCCATACGTTGCTCTTTGTCAGAGTCTTGAGTGTCAATGCTTTTTCTTTCTTCATCGTTGTTACATGTTTTTTCAGTTGCAAAAGTAAATACTATATTTTTAATATCCAAATTTTTCTGTGTGTTTTTCATAAAAAAGTACTCTTTTTGTTGGGGTTTCATTTTTTTTGTTTACCTTTGCATGAAAGCAGGATTTGTCCTGGTATGGTAATATATAAGAAAAGACAAATACTGTATGAGAAAAATGACAGATAATCTTAGACATAATGAGTGAACATTTAAAGGATATTAATATGAATGTGCAAAGAATAATGGACATTATAACATCCAGCAAACTGAGCAAGATTGATATTGCTTCTAAGATGAAGGTTAGTCGAACCACGTTGGATAACCTCCTGAATGGTGCTGATGTGAAAGTTTGTACAGTTGAAAACCTTGCCGAAGTCCTTGGTGTAGATGTCGCTGATTTTTTTGTTCAGAGAAGGAAGCGCCTTCTTTGTCCAATAAAAGTGTAGTAGATATGAATGAATTGGAACGAGAAGTAATAGCTCTAAGAGCGGAAAATAAGGTGCTGAGGGAGATTCAGGGTCTTTCGGCTAGAAGCCAGGTACATGTAGGATAATTAAAATGAGAAAGAAATGAAGAATTTTATAAATTGCTATTCTAATGGCAATGTAACAGTTTTAGGTATTACAATAGGTGACGATTTTCAGCACGTAATGGAAATCGCTTCTTTATATGATGGCAAAACTGATATGATTGAAATTATTATCCCTAGTTACAAGATAAATGCTAATCTGTATGTTTCAATATTATATAAATTCGACAATAATAAATGTGTTGATATAACAATTGAAAGTTGCACAGACAGAACTGCAAATGTATGGGATGCAGTAAATGTATTAATGGGGATGCTGGATTCCAATTTGTTTGTTATTAACAATTCTTCATCGAATCATGATGCAATAAAATATGGATATTTGAACCCTTTGTTGAGTATATCTATTTTTACCCACTTCAATCCCGATTTTCGGAAAATGACTGCAGTTATGCATATAACTAGTAGGTATTGGGAGTGCTTCGGTAATAAATTGAACTCTAAAAGTGTTATGAATAGAATTTTTCATCTTTATAAAATTGATACACATTCTGGGCAAAATTGGCTCAAATATTACTATATGGTATTAAGTATGATTGTAGCTTCTGTATTTATATATTGTTGCTGCATCTTTTTGTTGAATAATAAAACTATCATGGATAGTAACATAAGATATACTTTACAGGATAGGTATGTTCTAGACAATGAGACAGGTAAGGTTTATTTTATTAGCACATCCTTTCCTCCAAAGAAAGTATTTGATGCTTCTCTTTTAAAATAGGCAGGTGCGGTAAATGATATATAGTTAAATTTCAAATGAATTAAGATATGAAGAAGATTTTATTTGCTCTTTCAATGTTTCTTTTGAGTGTTCCGGCAATGGCACAGAAAACATTTGAGAAGTATACTGTTGGTTATGAATCAGGAAATAAAGGTATACAGGTTGATGGAGACGATGGTGTAATAGTTGTTGTCTCTAAAAAAGATGATCGGAAGATAACCAAACATCAGGAATTTTATGTTTCGATTATTAACCAGAGTCAGAATAGATTTAACTTTGATCCTTCAAAAATACAAGTTGAGGCTATTAACAAGAATAAGTCTGAGTCTTGTGAAGTGTACACTTGTGATGAATGGGTAAAGAAAGAAAAGACAAGGATTCTTTTATGGGGTCCAAATAATGTAGAGGAGCAGTCAGTAAGCACTAATGTCAAAGGAGCTGATGGTAAGACTACGACCATTGAAACTAAAGCACAGATTGTAACTAACGCTAATGATGAGGCTAGGGCACAAGCAGAGGCAAGTATCAATAGCAGATACTTCAAGCGTGTAACTATCAATGCAGGTCAAATGCGTTATGGTATGGTTGTAGCTAAGAATCCAAAGGCTCAGAACTTGATATTGAAGATTCCTGTAAATGGAAACATTTATATCTTTGACTTATCAAAAGAATAGAGATAGTTTTGAGGAATGCTTCAAAACTATAGTGATTATAGGATATTACTATGAGTGAACCATTAGCAGAAAGAATGAGGCCCCGCACATTGGCTGACTATGTCGGTCAGAAACATTTGGTGGGCGAAGGAGCAGTGCTGCGCAAGATGATTGACGCAGGCCGAATATCGTCGTTTATACTCTGGGGACCTCCTGGTGTAGGCAAGACCACGCTTGCCCAGATAGTGGCTCAGACCCTGCAAGTGCCTTTCTATACGTTGAGTGCTGTGACCAGTGGCGTGAAGGATGTACGCGAAGTTATTGAGCGTGCCAAGAGCGGCAGGTTCTTCAATTCTGCTTCACCCATTCTTTTTATTGATGAGATTCATCGTTTCTCCAAGAGTCAGCAGGACTCTCTGTTAGGTGCGGTGGAGAAGGGAGTTGTGACGCTGATTGGGGCCACCACGGAGAATCCTTCCTTCGAGGTGATACGCCCATTGTTGTCTCGCTGCCAGCTATACGTGCTCAAGTCGTTGGACAAGGAAGACTTGGAGGAGCTCTTGCATCGGGCTTTGACTGAGGACATAGAACTGAAGAAGAAGCATATAGAATTACAGGAAATGGGTGCCTTGATGCGTTTCAGCGGTGGTGATGCCCGCAAGTTGCTCAACATCCTGGAGTTGGTGGTAGAGTCGGCAGGTTCTGACGAGGTGGTTATTACCGACAAGATGGTTGAGGAACAGCTGCAGCAGAATCCTCTGGCCTACGACAAGCAGGGTGACATGCACTACGATATCATTTCGGCGTTTATCAAAAGTATACGAGGCAGCGATCCTGATGCCGCCTTATACTGGATGGCACGCATGATAGAAGGCGGAGAAGACCCGCAATTTATCGCTCGCCGAGTCGTAATAAGTGCCTGTGAGGATGTGGGATTGGCCAATCCCAATGCCTTGTTGATGGCAAATGCGGCTTTCGATACCGTGATGAAGATAGGATGGCCCGAGGGACGTATCGCCTTGGCAGAGGCTGTGGTCTATCTTGCCACCAGTCCGAAGAGCAACAGTGCCTATCTGGCTATAGATGCAGCTTTGGCAAAGGTGCGCCAGACGGGCAACCTGCCTGTGCCCCTTCATATTCGCAATGCTCCTACTAAGTTGATGAGCGAACTGGGTTATCATGATGGATATCGTTATCCTCACGACTATCCTGGACATTTTGTCGAGCAGCAGTATCTGCCCGATGCTATTCAGGACAGCCGTTTCTGGTTTGCACAGCATTCGCCTTCAGAAGAACGGCTATACCAGTGGATGACTACTTGCTGGGGAAAAAGATTTAAGTGATGAGTGAGAAATCAAAATACCTTATAACTATATAGAAAACCAAGAAAATGAATATACAACAAGACCCAGAATTCATGATGACTCTTCAGAGGGTTGTCGAGTTCGTTGGAACATTTGCCTTTGCTTTGTCGGGCATTCGTCTTGCAGCCTCTAAGCATTACGACTGGTTGGGAGGTTTCGTGTGTGGTGTGGCTGTGGCCATAGGTGGAGGAACTATCCGTGACGTAATGCTCGGCGTGCGTCCTTTCTGGATGCTGAGTCCCATCTATCTGATATGTACGCTTATGGCGCAGGGTGTCGTCATCGTGTTTCACCATTATCTGAAAAGACTCGATAATACGTGGTTTCTTTTTGATACATTGGGATTGGCACTGTTCAATATAGCCGGCATACAAAAGACGATAGACAGTGGTTTTCCCTTTTGGGTGGCCATCATCATGGGCTGTATCACAGGTGCGGCTGGTGGAGTTATTCGCGATGTGCTGCTTAACGAGGAACCTGTCATCTTCCGAAAGGAGATATATGCCATGGCGTGTATCCTGGGTGGCCTGACCTATTGGGCATTGGATTCGATGGGTGTCAGTCTGTACGTCACAACGGCAGTGGCCTTTTTGGTGGTGTGTGCCATCCGCCTCATCGCTGTAAGGTATCACATATCCTTGCCCAAGTTGCATGATGAGGAACCGGGAGAACCGAAACAGGAATAAAAAAATCAATTTCAGAATCCTGCGAATGTTCAATAAATAATTATAAAAAAAAAACGGAAAAGCGAAATATATTAATCAATGAAAAAACTAAAGACAATCTTTACAGTAGCAGTCATGGTTGCTCTCTTGCTGCAGGCTGGTACAATGAAGGCTCAGAACAAGCGAGAGTTTCGTGGCGTGTGGATACAATGTGTGAACGGACAGTATCTGGGAAAGACGACAGAACAGATACAGAACATGCTTAGTAGCCAGCTCGATGAACTGCAGAAGGATGGTGTCAATGCCGTTATTTTTCAGGTGAGGGCAGAGTGCGATGCTCTCTATGAAAGCAAGTTGGAACCTTGGAGCCGATATTTGACAGGAAAGCAAGGAAAAGCTCCGTCTCCTTATTGGGACCCTTTGCAATGGATGGTGGAGCAGTGTCATCGTAGAGGCATGGAACTGCATGCCTGGATCAATCCTTATCGCGCCAAGCACGGAGGAACTCCTATGGGACAGCTGGCTTCCAGTAGTGTGGTGGTGCAACATCCAGAGCTCTGTTTCTCGTATGATAATCTGGTGCTGCTCAACCCCGGTCTGCAGGAGGCAGCCGACTATACTTGTCGTGTGGCAGCCGATATCGTGAGCCGATACGATATCGACGGATTTCACATCGACGATTATTTCTATCCTTATCCTGTAGCAGGCAAGCAGATTCCAGACCAGCAGCTCTATCAGCGTATGAATCATGGCTTTTCCAATATTCAGGATTGGCGACGCGACAATGTAAGCCGTTTTGTGAAGCAATTGGGAGAGACCATCCATGCTGTAAAGCCCTGGGTGAAGTTCGGTGTTTCACCTTTCGGTATTTATCGCAACAAGCGCAACGACCCTAACGGAAGCCTGACCAATGGTCTGCAAAACTATGACGACCTGTATGCCGATGTGCTGTTGTGGGTCAACAATGGTTGGGTCGACTATAATGTGCCGCAACTCTACTGGGAGATAGGCAATCGTGCTGCCGACTACAAGACGCTTATCACTTGGTGGAACAAGCATGCATCGGCACGCCCATTATATATAGGTGAAGACATAGAGCGTACTGCTAAGTATGCCGACCCGGATAATCCAAAGAGTCATCAGTTGCCAGCCAAACATCGTCTTCACCAGCAGATGCCCAATGTGAAGGGAACCGTGCTGTGGTATGCCAAGACTGCTGCCGACAATGTGGGCAACATCGGTCATACGCTTCGCGACTATTATTGGCGCACGCCAGCCCTTCCTCCTTTGATGCCATTTCTGGATGACAAAGCACCAAAGAAAGTGAAAGGTCTTAAACTCGTATGGACCGAAAACGGACCGCAACTTACATGGAAGGCTCCAAAAGGAAAGAAGTGGGGCGACGTGGCAAATCGCTATGTGATCTATCGATTTGAAAAGGGCGAGAAGGTAGACCTCTCGAATGCTTCAAGTATTCTCAAAGTGACTTATGACGAATCCTTCAAGTTGCCATACGTGAAGGACAAACGCTTCACCTATTTGGTGACAGCTCTCGACCGTGTGGGCAATGAGAGTAAGGGCAAGAAGAAAGCCGTTTCGTTTTAAAAGATGTGATGAGCAATGAAAATGACGAGAAAAGATGTTCGTAAACGAAACTTTTCATTCTTTTTTCTTGCTCATCACTTTATTTTTTGTATCTTTGCATAATCAAAAGCATTAATCTATGGACATAACGGAACAAACAATCTTACAGGTGGAGCGCTTTTTAAGAAAAGTGGCTCAGAAGTTTCCTGAATCAGAGGAAACTTCCGTATTGACAGACATTCATGTGCGTGTATCTCAAGACAGCGGAGAACTGCTGGCTTTCGATGATGACGACAAGGAAATAACACGTTGTGTGGTGGAGCAATGGATAGACAATAAAGATGAGAATTTCTATGATGAAGTTGCCAAGATTCTGCGCGAACTGATGAGAAGGAATGCCGACCTGATAGACTCGTTGGGTATTCTGAAGCCCTATAGTTTTGTTCTTGAGGACGATGATAAGGAAAACCTCGGTGAGCTCTATCTTGCCGACGATGATACAGTGATCGTAGGGGGCGACTTGATGGAAGGACTCGACAGCGACCTTGACAGCTTCTTTGATAACTTGCTGAAAGAAGACTCGTAAAGTCTTCGAGTGAAGAACTCGGAGATAAGAACTTTGCGTTAAGAACTCAGGTTGAAGTATGAAGACTCCGAGTAAAGAACGAGCAATAGCACAAAAACTTAATTTTCAATAATCTAATTTATTCTAAGAATTATGGCAAGAAGATATTTATTGGGCTTTGACGTAGGCTCCAGTTCTGTGAAAGCATCTCTTACAGATGTAGACAGTGGCGAAATTGCCGCATCAGCTTTTTATCCTGACCATGAGGCACCTATCATGGCTGTAAAGGCAGGGTGGGCAGAGCAAGACCCACAGATGTGGTGGGACAATGCCAAGCTGTCGCTTCAGAGAATTATGGCAGAGACTGGTGCCAAGGGAGAAGACATCCTCGCTATAGGTATTTCATATCAGATGCACGGTTTGGTGTGTGTGGACAAGCAGCAGAACGTGTTGCGTCCAAGTATCATCTGGTGTGATTCGCGTGCCGTGCCTTATGGTGATAAGGCTTTCCGTGATCTTGGCGAAGAGCGTTGTCTGCAGAGCTTGCTCAATTCACCAGGCAACTTTACTGCTTCCAAATTGGCTTGGGTCAAGGAGAATGAGCCAAAGTTGTTTGACAGGATAGACAAAATCATGTTGCCCGGTGACTATCTGGCCATGAAATTGTCGGGCGAGGTAAAGACAACCATCAGCGGACTTTCTGAAGGTATGATGTGGGATTTCAAGGAGAAGAAACCAGCTAAGTTCCTGCTTGATTACTATGGATTTGACGAGAGTGTGCTGGCCGACATCGTTCCTACTTTCTCAGTACAGAGCGTAGTTTCCAAGGAGGCAGCTCAAGAGTTGGGACTCAAGGAAGGTACACCTATTTCATATCGTGCAGGCGACCAGCCAAACAATGCTGTCAGCCTGAATGTGTTCAATCCTGGCGAGATAGCAAGTACTGCCGGTACTTCAGGCGTAGTATATGGTGTGCTCGGAGATGTGAACTATGATCCTCACAGCCGTGTCAATACCTTTGCGCATGCCAACTATACCAAGGAACTCGACCGTTTGGGTGTGCTTCTTTGCATCAATGGTACGGGTATTCTCAATGCATGGGTACATCGAAACATCACACCTGATGTCAGCTATGCCGATATGAACGATTTGGCTGCAGGCGTGCCTATCGGAAGTGAAGGAGTGCGTATCATACCATTCGGCAATGGAGCAGAGCGTGTGCTTGAGAACAAGGAAGTGGGCTGCTCTATCCGTGGCTTGAACTTCAATAAGCACAATCGAGCACATATTGTGCGTGCGGCACAGGAAGGCATTGTCTTCAGTTTCTGCTACGGAATGGAAATTATGCAGCAGATGGGTATGGAACTCAACAAGATTCATGCCGGAAAGGCTAATATGTTCCTGAGTCCTTTGTTCCGCGAAACGCTTGCCAGCGTGAGTGGAGCCACCATTGAACTGTATGAGACTGACGGTAGTGCTGGTGCTGCAAAGGGTGCTGGTATTGGTGCAGGAATCTATAAGGATCATAATGAGGCTTTCGCTTCGCTCAAGAAGTTGGCTGTTGTAGAGCCTGAGGTAGCCCATCGCGATGCTTACAAGGAGGCTTATGAGACCTGGAAACATGAACTGAACAAGCTGTAAACGCTAATGTACAGTTCATGAGCAGGTGTGCAAAATCAACTCTGTATTGGTTAGAGGAGCCCTGCCTTATTGAAATAAATCAATAAAAATAAGAAGGATGAGAAATTATCTCATCCTTTTTTTGTTTAATAGTTTATTTTTAGTATCTTTGCAATCTATAACATTTATATATAAAGATTATGGCTCACAAAAATAATCATTTGGTAATCATGGCAGGTGGAGTAGGCAGCAGATTTTGGCCTATGAGCACCGAGGAGAAACCCAAGCAGTTTATTGATGTACTGGGTACAGGTCGTACTTTGTTACAACTGACATTCGACAGATTCGAAGGTATTTGCGACCCGGAGAATGTGTGGGTGGTTACAAACAAGAAGTATGCAGCCCTTGTACAGGAGCAATTGCCCGAGATTCCTGTGGGTAACATCGTGCAGGAACCATGTCGCCGCAATACGGCTCCATGTGTTGCCTACATCAGTTGGCGAATCAAGGAGAAGGACCCCAATGCCAATATTGTCGTTTCACCTTCCGATCATATTGTTACCAACAGTAATGAGTTCAGACGAGTTATTATTTCTGCACTCAAGTTTACTGGCGAGACTGACAGTATTGTAACCCTTGGCATGAAGCCAACTCGTCCTGAGACGGGATATGGCTATATACAGGGTGATCTTCGTACACCTTCAGCCCGTAACAAGGAGGTATATCGTGTAGATCAGTTTCATGAGAAACCAGACCAGGAAACCGCCAAGAAGTATCTTAGCGACAAGAACTTCTTCTGGAATGCAGGAATCTTCATCATGAGTGCAGCCACCATAGTGAATGCTTTCCGTGTATATCAGCCAGCCATAGCTAAGATATTCGAGAGCCTGCGTCCTATTTATGGCACACCACAGGAGCAGGAGCAGATAGACCTGAGATATCCTGAGTGCGAGAATATCTCTATCGACTATGCCATTATGGAAAAGGCAGAGGAGATATTTGTCTTCCCTGCCAGTTTCGGATGGAGCGACTTGGGTACATGGGGCAGTTTGCTGGCACAGTCACGTCGCGACCTGTATGGTAATGCCACTATAGGCAAAAATATCCAGATGATAGAGTCAAAAAATAACATTGTTCATACTTTAAACGAGAAGAAGGTTGTCATTCAGGGGCTTGAAGGCTATATTGTGGCCGAGGAAGACGGAACGCTTCTTATCTGCAAGATGTCGGAAGAACAGCGTATCAAACAGTTCTCGGGAATGAATTAGTGAGTTTTCATAAGTTCAATATAAAAAAAATCTCCGCAAGTCACACTTGCGGAGATTTTTTTTATGATTAGTTGTAGCCTTTGTTTTAACGGCTTTTCTTCCCATTTTTCCTTTCTCTAAGGAAAAAGTTTAGCTTCTTTATTTCTTTTTCAGTCCCTTGTAAGCTATGAAGGCGACAACAACGACAGCCAAGGCCAAGAGCACGTAGCCTATTTCGTGGCTGTACTTCAATGCCTGCTGGTATACGTCATGTGTGGTCTTGTAGTCGGTGTACTGGTATATGCTCCAGCCTATGATGGCCAGTACAGTGTTCCAAATGCCGGCACCAATAGTGGTGTACAACAGGAACTTGCCCAGATGCATGCCCGACAGACCAGCAGGAATACTGATGAGCTGACGTACGGCAGGAACCAGTCGGCCAAATATGGTAGAGGCAGCGCCGTGCTTGCGGAAATATTCCTCGGCTGTTTCTACCTTTTCGCGGTCGATGAGACACATGTGTCCTATACGACTGTCTGCAAAGCGGTAGATGATGGGGCGTCCCACCCATTTGGCGAGATAGTAGTTGATAAGGGCTCCTATGTCAGCTCCTATTGTGGCTACCACGATGACAAGCAGAAAATTCATTCCGCTGGCAGGATCCATAGCCTTCCATGCTGCAGGTGGAACTACCACCTCAGAAGGGAAAGGGACGAAAGAACTCTCGATGGCCATGAAAAGCATGACCACCCAGTAGTTCAAATTATTGAGAATCCACAGAAAGAGTGCAGCTGTATTCATTTTCGTTGATATAACATGAAATGATAGATGGTAGGAAAAAACTTACTTGTTAAGTTTAGCCCAAGTATCTTTCAGTCCTACAGTCTTGTTGAATACAGGATGCTCTGCTGTTGTGTCGAGGTCGGCCATGAAGTAGCCGATGCGCTGGAACTGCAGATACTCGCCTGGCTTCTTGGCAGCAGCATATTCCTCAACATAGCAGTTGGTGAAGGTGTGCAGGCTCTCAGGGTTGAGCAACTCGCGGAAGTCGCGCTCGTCAGCTGATGGGTTTTCCACGTTGAACAGGCGGTCGTATTCACGGACTTCTGCCTTCACACAATGGTCGGCAGAAACCCAGTGCAGGGTTCCCTTCACCTTGCGGTTGGCACCTTCCATTCCGCTCTTGCTGATAGGATCGTATTCTGCCTGAATCTCGACGATGTTTCCTTCTGCATCCTTGGTGCATCCGGTACACTTCACAATATAGGCATTTTTCAGACGAACCTCCTTGCCGGGAGTCATGCGGAAGAACTTCTTTGGAGCATCTTCCATGAAGTCGCCACGCTCTATCCACAGATTCTTGCTGAAGGTAATGGCGTGTGTACCGTCAGCCTCGTTCTCAGGATTGTTGATAGCTTCCATTTCCTCGCTCTCTCCCTCAGGATAGTTGGTGATAACGAGTTTCACAGGGTCGAGTACAGCACTTACTCGGCATGCTTTCTTGTTGAGGTCCTCGCGTACAGAAGCCTCGAGAAGAGCCATGTCGTTGAGGGCGTCGAACTTGGTATAGCCAATGCTGTCGATAAACATGCGGATGCTCTCTGGTGAATAGCCACGACGGCGCATGCCGCAGAGTGTAGGCATACGAGGATCGTCCCATCCATTGACGAGGTGTTCGTCTACGAGTGTGTGCAACTTGCGCTTGCTCATCACTGTATAGGTAAGGTTCAAGCGGTTGAACTCAATCTGTCGTGGACGATTGTCGTACAGATTGTCTGCTGTATTGTCCTTCTCCTTGAGGAAGTCGATAAACTTATCGTACAAAGGACGATGGGGTACAAACTCCAAGGTACAGATAGAGTGGGTTACACCTTCAAAGTAGTCGCTCTGTCCGTGGGCAAAGTCGTACATAGGATAGCAGTGCCACTTGGTGCCTGTACGGTGGTGTGGAGTTTGGATAATACGATAGATGATAGGGTCGCGGAAGTGCATGTTGGGATTAGCCATATCGAGTTTGGCACGCAGCACCATGCTTCCTTCTACCGCCTCGGGAGTGTTCATCTTCTCGAAGAGTGCAAGGTTTTCCTCTACAGGGCGGTCACGATAAGGGCTTGCTGTACCGGGAGTGGTAGGAGTTCCCTTTTGTTCTGCAATCTGTTCCGCAGTCTGCTCGTCGATGTAGGCATGTCCGTTCTTGATCATCCAGATGGCAAAGTCCCACAACTTCTCAAAATAGTCGGAAGCATAGTAGATATTGCCCCACTTGAAGCCGAGCCATTGTATGTCCTGCAGGATGTTTTCTACGTATTCGTTGTTCTCCTTGCTGGGGTTTGTATCGTCGAAACGAAGGTTGCAGATACCGTTATATTTCTCTGCCACACCAAAGTCCATGCAGATAGCTTTGGCGTGTCCGATATGCAGATATCCGTTAGGCTCTGGGGGAAAGCGTGTCTGTATGCGACCGTTGTTCTTGCCCTCCTTGAGATCTTCTTCTACAAATTGTTCAACGAAAGAGATGCTTTTCTTCTCTTCGTTCAGATTTTCTTCATTTATTGCCATATTTCAATGAGATATGTTTTATATATATAATAATGTGGTGCAAAGTTACAAAATAAATTGTAAGTATGAAAAAGATGAGCATTATATTTTTGCTGAAATAGTTGAAGAGGTGTGGAAAAAAGGTTGTGTGTTATTGTTTTTATAAGATTTTTTCAAAAAAGAGCAATAAAACACGTCAAAATATTTTTTTATTCAAAATAATTTTGCTACCTTTGCAAACGTTATCCTGAATACAATCTTTTTACCTTAAACGGACTAATACCTATTGAATAGACGCTCTTCACTGTGAAGTGAGGAGCGTTTTTTATTTGTATTACTTAGCTTCTTGCTTTTTGCGGAAGGTCTCGTTGTTGACAACCATCATTCCTTCAGCTACATCTATCTGTACCTGTGTCTGGATATCCTTGTCCACTCCCTTTCGGTCGAGCAGGATAATGGTCTGGTCGCCTTCAGGTTTGGCAATGAGTTCCCACTTGTAGTAGTCCTGAGTGTTTTTGGTTGTAACGGTCAGGTCGCTGTTCAGTGTGATAACCTTGCTTCCGTCGTAGCTCTGATAGTCGCCGGCAGCCTTGTTCTGGAAAGCGGTATCGGTAATTACTGCTACCTCTGTGGTTGCAGTCTGTGGCTGTTCAGCCTTCTTGCCGTTGCAAGCTGCCATGGTAAGACCGAGAGCAGCGATTGCAAAAATCATCATTTTCTTCATATTGATTCTGATTTTGATTAATATATTTGTTAGTATTGTTATTGATTCATTTCCTTTTGCAGGGGAGTAGTCTTTGGCGTTGCCGTTTTTCTCTTTTTTTAATTGAAGAAGATGTCTATCTGTGTGGCTGCCATGAAGGCAGCAACTGTCAGCATTACCAAGACAGAGAGTGAGCCCATAGTGATTGGAAGCCACGATTGATGCAATTGTCTACCGGTGGTTTTCCATTGCTCAATACCCTGTGGGTCGATATAGGCCAGCAGATAGTAGCACAGGGTGGCGTACAAGGCTCCGAAAAAGATGCCCACCAATATGTCGCCTGGGTAGTGTACTCCCATATAGGCGCGTGAGTATGCCATCACTATGGCCCATGCCAGGAGGAAAAGATTCAACTTCCTGTTGCGGGCCAAATACATGGCGAAGAAAACCATTCCCCATGCGTTGGCGGCATGAGAGGAGGGGAATCCATATCTGCCGCCCCGATAATTGTTCACGATATGCACCATGGGCGAGATGGGGTTGTCTGTATTGCTGGGTCTCAGACGTTCTACCATTGGCTTGATAAGGCCTGAGGTGGTCTGGTCGCAGAGCACCACGATGGCAATGATGGCTACGAGGCATTTTGTTGCCGATCGCCAGTCATAGTTGCGGAACATCACATAGAGGAAACTTGCATAAAAGGGTATCCATACAAATCGGCTGCTGTACATCATCATGAAATAGTCCCAATAGCTGTTGTGGAATCCGTTGAGGAACAACAATAGTTGGGTGTCAGCCTGTTCCAGTGTGTTGAGCATGTCTGTCATTCGTGTCTTTTAATTTCTTTTTTTTTGTTGTTGTTACTTGAGAACTTTTTTTAGGGGTGATGGGGAGAGCATGATGACTATTTTGTACTGATGTCGTCGTACAGTTTCTGCAGATATGCCTGTCCGCGCTTGATGTTGTAGCTGGGCTTGGTTCCCTTGTCATAGAGTACTTTCTTGCTCTTGTTGTCGAATATCAGCGAGTTTTCTTCGCTTACCACGCCAAAGGCATCGTTGACCGTGAAGAAGGCAAACTTAGGTGTGGCATCGCTCAGCATGTTCTTGCTGAAGAGGAAGTCTTTGTGTTCCACTCCCAACTGTCCTAACAGTGTAGCGGCAATGTCCTGCTGTGAGCCGATGAGTTTTATCTTCATAGGATGGGCTATGGCTCCGCCTGTCAGGATGAGAGGAATCTGGTAACGGCTTCTGTCGCCATTGTCGAGATGCTCCTTGTATCCGCCTACGTGGTCGGGCACGAAGATGATGAGCGTGTTTTTCCATTTGGGCAGCTTGCGGTATCTGCGCACGATGGCACCCATCACACTGTCGGTATAGGCAAAAGCATTCAGTCGCTTGTCTTTCAGTCGGCTGTAGGGCACTTCGAAAGGCTCATGACTGCTCGATGTCTGGAAGACTCTGAAAACAGGACGGCCTGTTGGTTTCTCGTGTTCGATGTCGTACATCAGCCTGTCGGCCACGATATGGTCGTGCACTCCCCATTTGCTCAGTCGCTGCTCAATAGGGAAGTCCTGGTCTGAGGTGATGTGCTGGAAACCCTGCGAGATAAGATAGGAGCGCTGGTTGGTAAAGTTGATGTCGCCACCATAATAGTAGGCAGTCTGGTAGTTCTTGTATTTCACCAACGACTTGGAGATAGATGGCAGGTGGCTCGACTTGTTGGGATCCTTCATGATGCTCATGGTGGGCTGTGCTGGATAACCGCTCAGAATGGCCACGAGTCCGCGGTCGGTTCTGAAGCTGTTGGCATAGAAGCGGTTGAAGAGGATGCCCTGCTGGGCTATGGAGTCGAGACATACAGCCACGTCTTTCTGTGTACCTATGGATGGAAGCAGGTCGCTTGCGAAACTTTCCATCACTACAAGCAGGATGTCTGGAGCATGCTTGCGTGCCTCATCGCTGAGAATGGGGTAGGTGTTCTCGTCGCTTTGGCTCACCATCGTACGGAATATCTTGTTGGCTTCTGCAGCGTCCATATAGCGATACTGGTCTTCGAAGTTCTGCTGTCTTGTCATCGACTCGAGAAGACTGAACATCGGGTTTACCGCCGAGTGGTTGAGGTAAGATAGCTGGCTGAAATAAGCAGTTCCTGTATTTGTCGTAGCCACAGTGAATCCTCCACGGATAGGGATGATGAGCAGGGCAGTCATGACGAAGACTATAATAGATGTACGCACGCGATGGCAGTCGAGTCCTTCGTTTCTGTAATCACGTCTTCCATAACGGTCGCGTCGTGGTTTGGGCATGCGCAACATCCACCAGATCAGTGCCGATATGGCTGCGAGAGCAAGGATGCCCAAGGCAATCTCTCCAAAAGATGCACTTGCAAAGGCGTCAGCAGGCGATGTGAAGAAATAGAAGAAAGGCATGCTGTCCAAGGGGAAGCACCAATAGGGGTAGAGTACGGCATTGAGAACGAAGCAGAAGGCTGTGGCAACTGCTATGATGCCCATATATGTGTTGAATATTGGGCGTATGAACTCCTGTCTTATCCATACGTTGGCAAGCAGGAGCAAGCCGGGCAGGAGCATGAGATAACCGGCCATAGACAGGTCAATGCGAAGACCATGAAACATGACGGGCATCATTTCTGCAAATACTTCTCCCCACGACATTTGTGATGCGCCATGGGTAACAAGCATGAATAATGGTTTCTGCAGTATGAAGATGATCATGAGCACGATGTATGTTCTCACGAACCATATTATTTGTTTCATTCCTCCGAGTTTGTTCATTCTGACCTGTTATTTTAATTTTTATGGCAAAATTACGGCTTTTATTCCACATAGGCAATTTATTTGTATATAATTAATAAAAAAAACCACAAAAAATTTGGTTTGTATCTTGTTTTGCCGTATCTTTGTCACTGGTAATTATAAAAAACAACTAACTTAATGCCATGGCTAAATATAACTTAACACCTAAAAAGGAAAAAGTAGCCCGTTATCAAACTCTTCTTAGTGATAAGCTCAAGGACAGTCTGTACGAGGGAATTTTGCGAATTATCGTAGCAGAAGGTAAATACAAAGACAAAACTTACAATACCCGTAAGTTGGCTGCCGATCTAAATACCAATGCTCGTTATATATCTGCAGTTTGTGCCACACGACTGCACAAGAACTATTCGGAATTCGTCAACGATTTTCGAATCAACGAAGCTATGTCGCTGCTTTCAGACCGTCGCTATACCAAGATGACTATCGAGGACATCAGCGAAATGGCAGGCTTCAATACCCGTCAGAGTTTTTATGCCAACTTCTATCATCGCATGGGAATGACCCCTTGTGAGTACAGAAAGCAACAGGCACAAAAGAAAAAGGAGGCAGGCGCTTAGCCTTCCTCCTGTATTATCATTGGTGATTGAACTTTCGCTGGGTTCGGAAGTTTCTTCCACTTTCCCTTTTCGGAAGCGGAATGTGTTATTGTAGTGTGCCTTTTTCCCTTGCAGTATGAGTGAGGGTTACTTGGATTTTATTTTCTCAGGAGAGTCTTCAGGGCTTTGGTCTTTGCCTGTCGGGCCATTTTCCGCACAGCCTTGTCTCTTATCTGTCTTACTCTTTCGCGTTTCAGTTCCATGTCCTCGGCGATGTCTGCCATGGGGATGTGAGGGCAACCTATGCCGTAGAACTTGCGTATTACTTCGCGCTCGCGCTCATCGAGTATTTCGATGGCTGCCTTGAGGTCTTCTGAAATAAGGCGGAAGTAAGTGTTCTCTTCCTCTGAAAGTGCATCCTTGTTGATCAGTATGTCGAGCAGGGTGTACTTGTTGTTGGTGCCAAGGGGCGCGTCTATAGAGAGGGGGCGACTCAGTTTCTTGTTGAGTTGTTGGTGCCCGTCTTTTGGCATTCCGTAAGAAGCAGACTGCTGTTTGATGGCCTGTTCCATGGCCTTGCGAATGAAGGGTGCGGCATAGGCTATAAATTGTGTTCCGCGCTCAGTATCATATTTTTGTGCAGCTTGTGTCATAGCCATGTATCCCTCGCTCACCAGGTCGTCGAAGTCTACACCTTTTCCCTTAAACCTATTCGCCAACGATTTTACGTAGCTCAGGTTTTCTGTGACCAGTTGGTTGATATTCTTTGCTTCCATCTTTTTGTTTCTTTAGTTTGTTGGGCAAAGATACGGATAAAAAATGATTTAGGCAATTTTTTTTGCAGAATAATGTTGGAAGAAATGATGGTGTAAACATCTTTTATGATTTCCGCTTTTCCTTCGTTCGGAATAAGAAATACTGCCTAAAGAGTTGCTCATATTACTTCCCTTTCTGTGTAATTTGCTCCTTAAAGAGCACAATTGTGCCATAAGTAGGCATTTTGCCGGAATCAGTATTTTTGAAAAAAGAATCACGCAAAAAAACTTCACCCTTCATCTATTCCTTGGAATCCCCTGTGTTTATAGGGGTTTCAGAGGGAGAAGGGTGCAATTTCACCCTTCATCTTTTTACCTTTTTCAGATTTTGGCTGACTGATGTAACTTCAGCATAAGTAGTCAACTATGAATATGACTAAAATGAAGTAAGTCAACGTAATTTATAACTAAGTAACAAGCGAGTCAACTCGTATTAAAAATAACACAAAGAGTGGTTAACTATATCGTTAAACCACAGAAAATGTTCTCTGTAGCTTATATAATCTATGTTCCAAAGTTTAGAACTTATGTTCGATAGTTCAGGGCGGACGCATCAAAATGCGTTCGCCTCCAAAAGTTTTGACAGGTA
>ERZ1023617.205-NODE-205-length-27953-cov-15.348305_pt1 | contig 27953 bp, 15 predicted proteins | sample MGYA00380328_ERZ1023617 | MGnify/ENA primary metagenome ERZ1023617 (study PRJEB33179, sample SAMN07448977) | human gut metagenome | biome: Human-gut; feature: Human associated habitat; material: Faeces | host: Homo sapiens | place: India: Bhopal | collected...
CCAGGGTGTCGCTTCGCTTGCCCTGGGCTAGGCGCTTTTGGGCTTTCAGCCCGTGTATTATCGGCTGAAAAACCATTCAGAAAAAAATGGCGGATTTTGAACACCCTACCGAATGGGGTGAGGCTGGCGCATGAAATATAATAACCTACACTCACAAGAAATGCTATAAAATCGTGCAGCAGAAAATACAGAATTTTTTTAATCAGTCTATCTTACAAGTATTACTATAATACTTTGCCATTTATTACTATAATACTTGCCCAATTATTACTATAATACTTTGCCAAGTAATGCTATATTACTTTTTCGTTCAAATATTGATCGTATTGACTACAAAACAGATAGATGTGTCGGTGTTCAAAAATTACAATGAATGTGTAGTATTTTTTACTGTGTCTTCTATCTTCTTAAAATACTTTAAAAATATCCTTTCTGTGGGTTTGTTGTATCAAGACGATTGCTCGTTTAGAATTTTTAGAAGGATAGATAATGCAAATTTGAGTGAGTTGAAATGTGAATAAATATATGATAATGAGAATGTTTAATTTATTGATTGGTTAGATATATTGACAAAGTACTAATAACCTTGTGAACTGAAGTTGCTATTTAAACAACTAAAAGCCTCTGTTGTTTAACATATGTGACAAAACACACTCTTAATAATTCTTAATTCTATAAAAGATTATGCACAAACATTCGTGTGACGCATGGAAAAACTATTAAATTTGCAGTCAATTCATGGAGTATCCATTCGTACCTCATCAAACCTTTCGAGGAGGTTGAAGGAACTCCCCCATCTAAATCCTAATCATAAACAAAGGACTTGAGATAAACAAGTACCTCAATTTATTTCGCATAAAATAAAAACAATAAATAATTAATCCAATTAATGCGTATGAAAGGCCGTTTTTGCAGAATTGGTAAGCATTTGCTTGGTGCAGCTTGCTTGCTTTCGACTTTCGGTGTCACGTATTCATGTTCTGACGACTATGATTTGGACGAAACCCGTCCGAGTTTCTTGGGACAGAGTATCTATGACGAACTGAAGGCTCGAGGAAATTTCTCTACTGTAATTAGGTTGATTGATGATCTGGATTATAAGGAAGTATTGTCTAAGACAGGTAGTAAAACACTATTTGTCGCAGCCGATAGCTCTTATAACCAGTTCTTTAAAAACAACCCCTGGGGGGTTAAAAGCTATGAGGATCTGTCGCTTGCACAGAAAAGACTTCTCTTGAAAAGCTCAATGCTCGACAATGCGTACGTGCTTGAGATGATGACCACTATTCAAGGTCCGGTGAAGAATCTTTGCTTGCGTCAGCTCTCATCTGTGTCTGTAACCGACTCTATTCCTTATTTCAAGTGGGATGAACTGCCCAACAACTTGAATAATGTGGATGGCAATGCGCAAACTCCCGATCCTCGTTATTGGGACGAATTGCGTCAGCAGTCAAGAGGTGGCATTTACATGGCACTCGATAAGACTGTGCCTATGGTAACCCACTTCCTTCAGGCTCAAATGAAGGAAAAATCTATTACTAACAAGGATATTTCATTTATTCTTGGTTTGGATGGTACTTCTGAAGAGTGGAATACTACTGAAAACCGTTCGTATATTTATGATGCGCGTGTAAAAGAGCCCGATGTAACTTGTTTGAATGGTTACTTCCATGTACTCAACAAGGTGCTCTTGACTCCGGGTACAATGGCTGAAGTTATTCGCAAGAATCCAAAAAGCAGTTTGTTTAGCGCAATGCTCGATCGTTTCAGCTTGCCTAACTTTGATGCTACGCTTAACTCTGACTTTAAGGGAGCAACAGGAAGCGTGGCAGATACTGCTGTATATCAGAAACTTTACATTGCTCAGCGTGGTCAAAAGGGCGCTATTGCTGTCGACGTCCACAACAAGGCGTTGGGTGCCAACGTAGCTCGTCTTTCTTTTGATCCGGGATGGAATGCCTACAATGTAGATAATACTACGAAGGAACAGGACATGGGCGTTATGTTCGTTCCTAACAATGATGCTATGGTGCAGTACTTCTGCCACGGTGCAGGTGCTTCACTTATTGAAAGCTACGGTGATAAGGAAAATACAAGTGGCAATCTTTTGCACAATCTTTATCAGATTCCGCAGAACATCATCGTAAAGATGTTGAACAACTTGATGAAAGAGTCGTTCAATGCAACTGTTCCCAGCAAGTACCGTTCTATTATGAACTCTGCTCAGGACCAGATGTTCTCAACTTATGCTACAGAAGATGCTTACAAAGCAGCTATGGATACTGTTATGTTGGCAAGCAATGGTGTGGTTTACGTAATGAAGGACATGATTACACCTCCTGACTACGCTTCAGTATCAGGTCCAGTGCTTTTCAACGACTCTACGCGTGTAATGAACACGGCTATCCATGCTGACGATAACTTCGTAAAGGCAAACTTCTCAAATGCTCCATTGCGTAAGTTCTATAGCACTTATCTCCTTGCTATGCAGTCGCACTTCTCTTTGTTCGTGCCTGTAGATAAGGGCTTCACTCAGTATGGTTATGTTGATCCCATGAGCTTTGCTTCGGGTAATGCTTCAGCTTATCGTTATTGGGCTCTTATCCCCGATAATACGGCAAGTTCATCCGCTTCAAAGTGTGTCGCATTGAAGGCTCAGGGCTATCGTTACTCTCTCGATGCTCCCTTGAATGCTGCTGGCGATCGCAATTTGGGTAGTTCTTACGTAAGTAACTCATCTGATAATGTGGATAATACAGGTACTTATGGTCCTGTTAAGAAGCAGATGATTACCGACATGGTTGACCAACACATTGTGGTTCATGGCGAAGGCAATGGTGCTCAGAATATCGAAGGTAACAAGGATTACTATCTTTCACGTAGTGGTGCTCCTGTTTTTGTAAGTAAACACGGCAATATTGATGATGGTGCAGGTATGGTTGTTGAAGGTGGTTTCCAAAGAGAACTCTTCAATACCAATAATCCTACCCATTTTACCAGCAAGGTAGTTAAGGGTTACAATCTTTCAACCAACGCTGAAGGTAAAAAGATTTATGGTAACGGTCATACTTACTTCATCGACCGCCCCATGCAGCCTACTGTATATAATGTATACCAGATGATGAATCGTACTTCACAGAAGACCGATTCTAAGTATACGAAGTTCTTCGATCTCTGCAGCTATTTTATTTATGGTTCGAATGAGGCAATGTTGAAGAAAATCTTCCTTATCAATACAGATCTTGCTGACACCAAGACTGGTGAGGCTAAGGATGTATCAAAGTGGAATACAGAGAAAAACAAGTATGCCATTTTTGCGAACAATGGTTCTGGTGGTCGTTTGACAGCCAATGGTTCAAGTTTGGTTCGTTTCTTCAATAATTATCGCTACACCATCTTCCTTCCTTCAGACGATGCGATAGCTGCTGCTATTGAAAGAGGCTTGCCTACTATCGCGGATATTGAAAACTTTGTAAGTTTGCATTGCAGTGGTAAGAACTGGGATGGCGACAAGGACGAAGCCACTGGTATGCCTGTAAATCAGCTGAAGGCACAGGCAATGTACACTTGTCTCGTTAACTTCATCAAGTATCACTTCTGCGATCAGTCATACTTTGTAGACAAGGTTGTAGATAACGCCTTTACTACAAGTCTGTCGGCATGTACCGATAGCAAAACCAATACTTTCATCAATTTGGCTATCAAGCATGCCAATGGTGGTGTATTGGAGGTTCGCGATGCTGCAGGTCGTGTTAGTGAAGTGACTACTGATGCGCAATATAACAACATCTTTGCACGCGATTATGAGTTAAATGCCTCTGCAAGTCAGAATCCGAAGTACATTAAGTCGTCTTCTTATGCTGTTTTGCATGGTTTGAAAGGTCAAGAATTCTTACTTTTTAACTCAGCTATGCGTCTGACAAGTGATCCCACTCAACCTGAGGGTAGATTTGATACCAACTGGGCAACAAGCCAAAAGGCAAAGTTATTTATAAAGCGCTTTGAACTCAAGAAATAAATACCGATATTATGAATAATAACATAAAGTTCCTATTGACGCTGGTCTTGTGCTTCTTTTGTGCTTTAGCTGCTAATGCCCAGAAGCGCATTTCGGGTCGCGTTTGGAGTAAGACCGACGGACCGATTGTTATGGCGTATGTTGTTGAGAAGGATAAGAATAACCGTAACATTACCGCTGCACAAACAGATGCAAATGGTAACTTCTCTATGGTTATCAAGAATCCTGCCAACAGATTGCAAGTTTCTTATATTGGTTACCAAACAAAAGTTTTGCCTATTGGTGCCAATGCTCGATTCAATGTTGAATTGATCGATAAAAATACGTTCAAGGCTGCCGAGGTTACGACAACTCGTAAAACTCGTTCTAATGGTCTTGTAATTCCTGAGCGCGAAATTTCTACCGCTCAGCAGACTCTCGATATGGACCAAATGGCTGGTCTGTCATTCGAAACCGCTGCCGACGCTCTTCAAGGTGAGATTGCCGGTCTCGACATCGTGTCTAATTCTGGTAACCTTGGTTCTGGTTCAAGCATGCGTTTGCGTGGTGTGTCTTCTATCAATGGTAGTCAGGAACCCTTGATTGTTGTGGATGGTAACATCCTCGAAGATCAGAATACTGATGGTCTTGACTTGGCTAACATGGATAACCAAGAGCAGTTTGCAACACTCTTGCAGGTTGCTCCCGAGGATATTGCAAGTATCAAGGTTTTAAAGGATGCTGCAGCTACTGCTATCTGGGGTGCGCGTGGTTCGAATGGTGTAATTGAAATTACAACCCGTCGTGGTGCGCGTGGTAAAACGAAGGTAAACTTCAGCTATCGTTTCTCTGGCTCATGGCAGCCCGCGGGTATGAAGATGCTCGATGGTGACGGCTACACCATGATGTTGAAGGAGGCTTATCACAATCCACGTATGCTCTCTGAAGAACAGTCGGACATCGTAGAAATTATGTATAAGCAGAACTGGCACGGTCACTATCCTAACTATAATAAGAATACAGATTGGGTTAAGGAGGTTACACAGTTTGGTCAGATTCACAACTATGGTGTTTCTGTATCGGGCGGTGGTGAAAAGGCTATGTTCCGTGTGTCTGGTACTTACGACCACGAAACAGGTACAATCATTAAGCAGGCTCTTGACCGTTTGACTACTCGTTTGGCTTTGGACTACTGGGTATCAGACCGTATCAAGTTCTCTTCTAACTTCTCTTTGACTTATACCAAGAACATCAAGAACTATGGTCGCGACATTTTGGCTACAGCTTATAGTGCCATGCCGAACATGTCTGTCTACCGTTACGTAGGTGCTACTGCTGAGAACCCCGAAGGTTATCGTTCGAATGAGTTTTTCATCATGCCCCCGCGTAAGTCTTCTGCAGGTGCTGTTGGTGAATCAGAAGATCGTACTTCTTACTATTTGGACGACATGATCAATAATGGTAACCCTGTTGCTATTGCTCACCAAGCTTGGCAGCACGTGTCTACCTATACCATCCAACCGCAGTTCCAGTTGGAATACAAACTATTGGGTAAGACTGACGAAGAAACTCAGCTCGACTATCGTGGTGAGGTTTACATGAATGCTTACACTTACTCTTCACAGAGCTACTACCCTGGTTCGCTCACTTCAAACACTTGGGCGGATGGTATCAACAACACCAGCAATGGCGAAAGCAAGTCTTTGGCTTTTACAACTCGTCATCAGTTGGTGCTCCATCCTCACTTTGCGAACACCGATCACCAGTTGCAGGTAATGGGTCGTTTTGAGGTAACTACGAATACAAGCACAAGTCAGAGCCACTCTACTTCGGGTGTAACAGGTGGTATCACAGATCCGACCGTAAATGGTTATCTTACTGGTTCTTCTTCAGGTACTGGTAAGGGTCACGTGGCTGCAGCTTTGGCTTCGTTGCACTATGCTTATGGTTCAAAGTACATCTTCGACTTAACGGTTCGTGCGGATGGTAGCACACGATTCGGTTCTGGTAAGAAATGGGGCTTCTTCCCTGGTATTTCAGGACGTTGGAATATTTCAGACGAAAATTTCTTCAAGCCTTTGAGAGGTGTTATCAGCATGTTGGCATTCTCTCCAGGTTGGGGTATCAATGGTAACCCTCCTGGTAGCGAGGGTTTGATGTATAATAAGTACAACCGTAATGGTCACGCTTATAATGGTACACAGGTTATGCGTCCGCAGAACTTGAAGTTGACCGAGATTCGTTGGGAAAAGACGAAATCTTGGAACTTGGGCTTTGACTTGAATTTCCTCGAAGACCTCCTCAAGTTCAACTTGAACGTGTATAACCGTAAAACCAGCGACTTGTTGAACTCTGGTGTTCGTATCCCTTCTACTACAGGTTATTCTACTTTGGCTTGGGCTAACGTAGGTGACATGGAGAATAAGGGTTGGGAACTCCTTGCCACAACTCGCGACGTATTTAAGATTGGTAAGTTCAGCATGAACTTCCGTGCCAATATTGCGCAGAACTTGAACACCATCACTCGTATGGATGCTTCGGTTTTGGCTTCGTACAACACTGACATTAAATACAACAATGGTGAAGTCTTGAAGCGTGTGCAGGTAGGTAATGCCTTGGGTGGTATCTATGGTTTCAAGTTTAAGGGCGTATATGCTTACGACTACGACCACAATGGTTACTTCCAAGATATCAATGGTGAAGAGAATCCTAAAAACCAGTGGTACGACCAATATGGTAACCCCAACACCGCTGCGGGTAACTTGCAGAGTGAAAAGTGGAAGTATGAAGGTAGTACCGCACGTCCTTGGTTGGCTCAGTCTACTCCTGTTGTGTTCGATGCCAATGGTAACGTGGTTTACGACAAGAATGGTAACCCGCTTCCCATGTACTTCAACTATGGTGGTAAGAACTACCAGTTCGATGGTGGTGACGCTATCTATGAAGATATCAACCATGATGGTAACATAGACGAACTCGACGTTGTTTACTTAGGTACTTCGAACCCCAAACTCAATGGTGGTTTCGGTATCAACTTTAAGTATGCGCGTTGGGAGTTGAAGACTTCTTTCAACTTCCGTGTGGGTAACAAGATTATCAACTTGGCGCGTTTGAATGCAGAAAGCATGGTAGGTAACAAGAACCAGTGTGCTTCGGTAAACCATCGTTGGCGCAAGAATGGTCAGGAAACAACCATGCCTCATGCAATGAGTGCAAAAGTAAAGACTACTTACAACTCGCTTGTAAGTGACCGATACGTTGAACCTGGTGACTTCCTTCGCTTCCAGTACTTCCAGCTGTCTTACAGTGTATCTCCTGATAAGTTGAAGAAGGTAGGTCTTAGCTCACTTCGTATTGCGGCTTCAGGTAATAACCTGATCTTCTGGTCTAAGTATTCGGGTGTAGACCCTGAACACTCAGCTGGTGGTTATAGCCCTGCAATGGATAGCTCTGAGACACCGCGTTCTCGTTCATTCACATTCAGCTTGAACTTCGGATTCTAATAAAAGTATGGAGTAGGAAAATGTATGTCAACTGCTTGTTGTTGACATGCGGTGCATACATTTTCCACTCTTCACTTCTTTATTACTGCATCATTATGAAAAGTAAAAAAATATATACAAAACTCCTCTTGGCGGGTAGTTTGATGTTGTTGAGTGGCTCGCTCACTTCGTGCGATGATTTCTTGACGCTTCTTCCTACAGACCAACTTCCTGAGGAGAACTTCTGGCAAGACAAGTCTGACGTTGATGGTATGCGTGCTGGTGCATACGATCAGTTGGCTGCAAGCGGTCAGACTGAAAAAATCTTGCAATGGGGCGAGCTTCGTGCGGACAACCTTTCGCTGAATAACGTCTCAAACACTTCGATCGAGAACTTGCAGAATGCTGTGCTTCAGCCCAGCGAAGGCATGTTCGATTGGAGCGGTTTCTATACAGGTATCAATTTTTGTAACCTTATCATTGAAAAGGGTGCTGAAATGACTGTACCTGGCAAAGAAGTTGACCCCAGCTTCACTTTGTCTGACTATCGCGCTTATTGCGCTGAAATGACTGCCTTGCGTTCGCTCTACTATTTCTATTTGGTAAGAGCTTATCGTGATGTGCCTTATGTTACGAAATCCATTCGTACAGATGCTGAAGCCAGAGCCAGTCACCATGCTGCCGTTTCGGGTGTGGCTATTATTGGCGAATGTATCAAAGAACTCGAAGAAAATTTGAAATATGCAGCTGACAACTATGGCTCTGATGCGGATAACCGTGGACGTTTCACAAAAAAGGGCTTGAAGGCTTTGTTGGCTGATATGTATCTTTGGCGTGGTTGCATGCTCAAAAATTATATGAAGAAAGATAATGCTTCGAACCAAGTTAACCTTTCGGACGTATTGAATGCAGATGGTACTTACACTACAGGTGATAGTACTGTTGTAGACAATGCTTATTGCAACACACAGGCTTTGGAATGCTTCAAAAAGGCAAAGAGCTATGCGGCTGCTGTTATCACAGACTTGAAGACGAAGTATGATGAAGAGATAGCTAAGAATCCGAATGCTTATACTGCAGAAGAACGTACACAGTCTTATCCTCTCTATTTGAACGATCGTCGTTCTACTACGATTAACGACGTGCCTTATTCAAGCAACTTTGGAGCACAAAATTCTTTGGAAAGTGTTTTTGAGTTGCAATATGATGGTACCACTGTTACGAATTCAACGGTAAATAATTATTTGTCAACTTACAGTAATAACGCATTTACACCTGCTGCCATGGCGCTCTCAAATACTTTGATTGCGTCTGTACAGTCTGTTGACCCTTCGATAGGTTTTGGTAAGACCGACTTGCGTTTGCTCGAAACTTGTTACTACCAAGCTTCTACTACAAGCAAGCCTGTTTGTAAGTTTGTATTGCGCAACTTTGGTGTAAAGAATACATTGGATTTGACAGAGACCGATGCTTATAATGGCATTTCAGGTCGTACTTCATCTTCGAACGATGCGCACTGGCCTGTATATCGTTTGGCGGATATGATGTTGATTGAAGCTGAAGCCATTGCGCGTATTGGCATGATGACTGATAACTTCACACTTGAAGAAGCACGCGAAGGTTACAAGTTGGTTGCAGAACTCTTTAAGCGTAACAACCCCGCTTTGGTTGCTACAACCGCCGAGGCAAATGCGCAAAACAAGGAAGCTACTTATGTTTGCCAACGCATTGATAGCGAGCTTTATGTAACGAAAGATAACAAGGGTAAACCTAACCGCACTGCCAGCGATTTGCTCCAGACTGTTTATAGAGAACGTCAGCGTGAGTTTATTGCTGAAGGTAAGCGTTGGTTCGACCTCGTTCGTCAGGCTGAGTATTCTTACGTTGATAGCAAAAAGAATACGGGGCCTGCATTGGGCTTTGGTAGCTTTAAGTCGCAGGTTACAGGTCGTTTGACCAAACTCTATAGCCTCTATAACCCCATTTACAGCGAAGAAATGAAGGTGAATGGTAAGGGACAGGCTGATGGTGGTCAGCTCGTGCAGAACCCCATTTGGGATCGTTACACCAAAAAATAAGGTAAGTTTATGAAAACATTCTTTTCTAAATTTGGAATAGGATCGATGAGTGTGAGCATGTTGCTCATGGCTGGTGCGCTCTTTACAGTTTCGGCTTGTAAAGAGAACATCAGTGAGGACAACTATGCGATTGCACAGAAGAAGACGGTTGAGGATTACCTTGGCGCAATAGATTCCCTTTCAAGTATTAAGCAAATTTTCAGTGAGGTTAAATTAGGTCTTTCTGACAATGCTTCGGTTATTGGTAGTGCCTTGGCTGCACGTGGTAATTACACGGTGTTCGCGCCAAGCAACAAGGCTATTGCAGCTTATGTATTGAAGGTTACCAATGGTGTAACTACTGATATTGATTCTTTAAAATACGATCAGAAAAAGGCTATTGCCTTGAATTGTGTGATTGATAATGGTAGTAACAATGCCTACGAGTTGGCGGACTTCCCTAACAATGGTATGTTTGCGATTACCAACTTGCGTGACCGCCGTATCTCGTGTAAGCAAAACACAGATGGCGACTATGTCCTGAACGATGATTCTAAGGTCGTTGTATCGAACTTGGAGGCATCGAATGGTATGTTGCACATTATCGACCATGTGATTGTTCCTTCGGATAATACCATCGCAGAATTGCTTAGCCAAGCTGAGAATATGCGTATCATGAGCCGTTTGGTTCAGGAAACAGGTTATGCCGATAAACTTTCTCTGAAGACTACGGACGAAGAAGCTTATGAAAAGGAACACATTGCGTATGCAGGTGAAACACGTCGCCTTACGGATATAGTACCCGTTAAGTTTGCTTACCAAAGCAAGCGTAACATAGGTTACACAGGTTTTATTGAAACCGATGCTGTACTGAATCAAGACTGGGGTATTTCTGCCCCCGAAGTGGATGAAGATGGTAACATTACGAAGCAAAGTTGGGATAATATTTTGTCTGAACTCCAAGCGAAGTGTGAGGCTATCTATGGTACAGAAGCTCGGGGCGATTTAAAGAATGCTAAGAATGCGCTCAACCAATTCCTGGCTTACCACTTTATGGATGGTAAGATTGTGATGGAAGACCGCTCGGCTGTTCACCATTGGAATGAGTATAACTACATTTGTGGCGATAGCTATGCTGTGAAGTCTTCGGAACAATATACTGTTAACGTATGGGATTACTTCACAACCATGTCGGGTGCTTTGTTAAAGGTGACACAGCTTGCCGAGGGTGAAAAGGAATTCTACCTCAATCGTATTTCTGAATATAACACGGAATGGGTGGGTACAAACCAAGGTGACTATAAGGAGTTGGGCGTTGTGGCACAACACGATAACAAACCAGGTTTGAATATCCTCGTTAGTAAGAAGAACAATGGTGTGAATGCTTTGGGCAATGACACTACTTATAATAACGATGGTGCCAATGGTTACTATTTCCCCATTAACCATGTGCTTGTAAATAGCAATGACACAAAGATTGCGTTAAGTTCAGAGCGCATTCGTATTGACTTTACTACGATGTTCCCTGAAATCCTTTCAAACGACATTCGTGGTAATAAGGCTGCTTATTTCCCGCAGGGTTATTTTAAGAACCTTATGAACGAAAGCGTAGATACGAAGTTCTATTACATGCTGGAAGGTTTTGATGGTGCTAAATGGGGTTGGAAGGATTATCAAGGCGATGAGTTCGCTGTGAGCGGACAGTATGACTTTGTGGTTAAACTGCCGCGTGTGCCTAAGGATGGTACTTACGAACTCCGTTTGGGTTGTTCTAACAATGCAGAGCGTGGTATGGTGCAGATTTATTTGGGTACTTCGCCCGATAACTTGTTACCTATCGGTCTTCCTATTGACCAACGTGAGGTGCCTGATGTGATTCCTGGTAATCCTTGGGTGGCTGATAAGGACGTTAACTACGACAGAACAATTTGTCTTGAAAACGACCGTAACCTCCGTAACCAAGGTTATATGAAGGGTCCGCAGTATTTCCACCAAAATGGTAACAGTAAGGGTGGTGAACCTGTTCGTAACATCAGGGGTGCAGGTACCGTGGATGCAGCTGCTTTGAGACGTATTCTTACTGCACAGACCTTCTATGCTAATCAGGACTACTACTTACGCTTTAAGTTGGCTATTCCTGACTACGCTACTTCACGTTTGTTCCTTGACTACATTGAATTTGTACCTTCCAGCGTATATAATGGCACTGAGCCTGAAGATATCTGGTAATAGTAACAAAATAAGATAATACCTATCATGAAACTTAAATCAGTTCAAAAGGTCATGGGTGGAATCTTGGGTGCTGCAGTACTCTTAGGCATCCCTTCTTGCTCAGACGACCATTTCGATATTAAGACTCAAGGTGCTGGTAACACAATTTGGCAGAATATTGAGGCTAATCCTGAGCTTGGGGATGTAGCAGCGATTCTTAAGCAAGTGAGAGTTTATACGAAGCTTGAGGATAAGAAACGTACAATGACTTATGCTGAATTGTTGGACCAACCTCAGTCGTTCACCTTCTTTGCACCTGTCAATGGTTCTTTCGATGCAAACTACTATCTTTCGAAGATTGAAGAGATTAAGACTAAGAGAGCAAATGGTGAGACAGCTTCTGCCGATACTTTGGAGTACAACCTCGGTGTGCAGTTTGCGCAGAACCACTTGGCTCGTTTCAACTTTGAGTCTGTAAAGGGTGAACAAAGTCTCCGTCTTTACAATGGTAAGTTGGCAACTTTTAATGCTACAGACAGCGTATTCAATGGCGTTAAGTTGAATGCTGGCTTGACAAACATTGCCTCTTCAAATGGTGTGCTTCACTGTTTGGATGGCGTTTCACCTTTTGCTTATAATGTGTATGAGTATATGGGTGCTGCTAAGTTCGAGAATAGCAATTCGCTCAAGCATAGCGAGGTATATAACATCCTCAATGATCCTTCTATCAATAAGAAGATATTCAACGAAGGGCTAAGTACGCCTGGTGGTATGAATTCTGAGGGTAACATGGTTTACATCGACTCGGTTTATACTTATAGCAATGAGTTGATTGACAATTGTGGTGCACAGATTAAGAACGAGGATAGTATGTATGTAGCTGTTATCCCTACCAATGCTGCTTGGAAGCAGGCAGAGGCTAAGGTTAAGAAGCTCTTCAACTATGCGCACTTGTACAGATACAACTACAAGGGTGGTAATACGCCTTCTCAAGCATTCCAAACTCGTTACGATTTGTCTAATGCAGACTCTTTGCAGCAGTACAATGTGGAGAAAGAGTTGATTACAAGCATGTATTTCACTCCCTCTATTTGGGCGCAGAAGTATAATCGTAATGAAGTTGATGCGATTGCACAGCATGCGATGTATGCCGACTCGCTTACAACTACCAATCACCGTATTTTCTATAATCCGAATAAGGGTCAGTTGAATCCGCTCTTTGGTAATGGACACTATGTGAAGGCTTCGAATGGTGTAATCTTCCCTGTTGACGCTTACACAATCGATCCGTCTTACACCATTATGCAGAGCAGCACACTCAACATGAGTTCAACTTATAATGTGGGTGATGCAATCATCGGTGGTTCTTCGGGTAAGGGTGAATATACTTACCTCACGGAAGGTGAAGGAGGTAACCATGAAGAAAGTATTGACATCTCAATGCTCGAAGATAAAGGTTATCGTTACTTCGGTACGGAGAGTGTAAACAGCTCACTCGAAGTGTTCTTCCCGCTTCGTGATGTGTTTAGTGGCAAGTATCGCATTCGCATTCAGCTTCTTCCTAACCGTGTTGATAAGTATCACCAGTGGTTTAAGGAAGGAAAGGACTCTTTGGGTAATACCGTACAGGTAGAGGTTCCTCAGAACACAAAGTTCTGTGCTTCTGTGTATGACGATGAGGGTAACCAAATTGGTCAGACTACAGATCCTATCACGGTTAGCGAAGACAAAATGGAGATTGTAACACTTTTCGAAAGTCTTGAAATTCCTAAGTGCTACTACAATCTTCCTACTGGCGTTTCAAACTGTTTCCCCGTGCTTAAGGTAGAGATTCCTCTCAACCGTACTTATCAGCCCGACCGTAGAAAGCGTGCTCCGCAGTTGAGTGTGGTTAAAATATTTATTGATCCTGTACACGAAACTGAAAGCGGAAACTAATAAGCATCAAGTTTCAGGTAGTATGCTTGTTTCGGCAAGCACTGCCTGAGCCTTATTCCAACTTTAATATTGCATAATATAATGAACAACAATAAGAAAATACACTTGATGCAGGGTACGCTGAAAGCTGGCGTATGCATTTTCATGCTCTCTGGTGCATGTGTGCTTTCTGCTCAAAAACCGGGAAGAGCTCCTATTGCAAGGACTACCCAGAAAACGGCACCTCAGTATAAGATGAAGGAAGTGTCGGGCTATGTGTTTGATGGTGCAACGAAAAAACCTCTCGCTGGTGTGAAGGTTCAGTCATTGAACAACCGCTACTACACTGCGCTTACTGACGATGATGGTAAGTATACCCTTCGTGTTCCTGAGTTTGTTGACGCTCTTTACATTGACGTTCAGGAGTATAACCCCGCACAGGTTACGTTTAAGAGTCTTCGTGTGCCTACTGTTTATTTGACAAGCGGCATGAACACGAACTTCTATGCGGATGGTACTTCTTTGAACAATAATAAGACCCTATTTGTAGATGAGCCTAACTCTCTTACCATCGAAAACGAGATGGAAAAGGGATTGGCTGGTTCTCTACGTATCATCAACCGTGGTGGTATGCCTGCACAGGGTGCTGCCATGTTTATCAATGGTCTTAACTCACTCAACAGTAACGCACAACCTTTGGTAATTGTTGATGGTGTAATGATTGACATGCAGTACGACCGTTCTACTATTCACCAGGGTTTTGTAAATAACCTTTTGAATATCATTGATCCTGATGATGTTGAAACTGTTGAGGTGATTAAGAATGGTACTGCACGTTATGGTGCTAAGGGTGCAAATGGTGTCTTGCTCATCAATACTCGTCGTGGTAAGAGCATGGCTACGCGTATCAACTTCCGCGCTTATGCTGGCTATGAAACGACGCCCGAGCAAACCAAAATGATGAACGCTGGTCAGTATCGCAACTATTTGACTGAACTTATCGGTACACAGCCTAACATCGACCAGATTGCAAGTTCTAAGACTATCCCCTTCCTCAACGAGGATAAGTCATACTTCTTCTACGATCTTTATCACAACGAAACCGATTGGCAGAAGGATCTCTATCACGAAACCTTTACACAAAACTATAAGGTGAGTGTAGATGGTGGTGATGATGTGGCTATGTATCACCTTTCGTTGGGTTATGCGCAGAGCGATGCTACGGCAAGAAAGAACGACTTTAACCGCTTGAACATCCGTTTCAATACTGATGTTAACATGTTCAAGAACTTTGTAACAGGTATGGACTTCTCGTATGCCCGTAACGCTTACAATCTTCGCGACAACGGTTGGGCTGAAAACTACAATATGCGCAACATCAGTTCGCCTAATGTTTTGGGTCTTATCCAGACTCCTTTCATTAGTCCGTATGCTCACTTTGTTCACTCTGATGGTTCGGGCTTGAGCCTTGTACACTCTAACAATGTGTACTCGGGTAAGGTTTACACCGATGATAATAACCCCTTCGTGTTCGGTGAACAGTTTGGCTTTACGGGTATTATCAACCCCTATTGGATTTTGCAGAATGGTGAAGGCGATAACAAGAACTTCCAGGAACAGACGCAGTTCAACATCAACATTTCGCCTAACTACAAGGTTAACAAGTACCTTACTATTAAGGACCGCTTTAGTTACATCCTTAACCGTAACAACGAAAAGTACTACTTGCCTAAGTATGGTACTCCCGCTAAGACGGTTGAAGGATTGGGTGACGTTACAAGTATCGTAAGTACACAGTTCGCTAAAGAAACAACTCTTTACAACGACTTCTCTGTTGATTGGCGTCGCGTATTTGGTGCACACGATGTGGCTCTTACGGGTGGTTTCCGCTTCAACTCTTACTCATACAGCTATAGCAGCGTAACTGGTTATAACAATGACCAGGATAAGATGCCTAATATGTCTTACTCTTTGCAGTATAAGAACTACGGCGGTGCAAACGATAACTGGAATAACTTGGCATACTACCTCGTTGCGGGTTATAACTACAAGAACAAGTACTTCCTCAATGGTACCATGTCAATGGAAGCTTCTTCACGTTTCGGTAAGAATGCTGACTCTGGTGTGAAACTTTGCGGTGTAACTTGGGGTCTCTTCCCCTCTTTGCAGGCTGCATGGTTGATCTCTTCTGAAAAGTGGTTCAATGTGAAGGGTATCGATTACTTGAAGTTGACTGGTGGTTACGAAATGAGTGGTAACGATAACATCGACTACTACGCTACACGTACTTATTTCTCAAACTTCCAGTTCTTGGATAAGGCTACAGGTCTTGTACTTGCGAATATCAAGAACCCCAAATTGCAGTGGGAAACTACAAAGCGTTTCAACATTGGTCTTCAGGCAAGCTTGCTGAACAACCGTGTGAACTTGGGTCTTGAATACTTCAACAGTAAGACTGACAACTTGCTCACTCGCAAGTCGGTAAGTGACGTTACAGGTTTGTCTACCATGTGGTCGAACGATGGTGCACTTAGCAACAAGGGTGTTGACTTCAACATCAATGCCATGTTGATTCAGCACAAGGATTGGCGTTGGCAGGCTGGTTTCTCAATCGGTCACTACAAGAACGAAATCACTTCGTTGCCCACATCTAACCTCAACACCATCCGTACTTACGCGCTTAACGAAGATGGTTCACGTGGTGCTGAAACTCAGATGCACGGTTATACCTCTTCAATCTATGGTAGCAACAATGTGTTGACTGCTGTAGGTAAGGCTGCTGGTTTGTTCTATGGTTACAAAACAGCTGGTGTATTTGCTACAGATGCTGAAGCAGCTTCTGCTGGTAAGTATGGTTACCTCCGCTATCCGACAGGTCTTTCTGAACAACCTTCACGCGACTTCCGCGCTGGTGACGTTCACTTCGTAGACCAAAATGGTGATGGTTGGATTAACGAGGCTGATATGGTTGTTATTGGCGACCCCAACCCCGATATCTATGGTAACATCTTTACATCGCTCAGTTGGAAGAGCTTGAAGTTGGATGTAAACTTCAAGTATTCTTTGGGTAACGATGTATTCAACTATCAGCGTTCACAACTCGAATCGCTCAACACAAACTGGAACCAAACAACTGCTGCTGTGAACCGTTGGCGCTATGAAGGTCAGCAGACTGACATGCCGCGTGCAATGTATACTACCAGCGACCAGTGGGTAAACAACGAGCGTTTCTCTGACCGTTGGATTGAAGATGGCTCATACCTCAAGCTTAAGAACATCCGTTTGACTTACAAGATTCCTGTAAACCTTAGCTGGTTGCTCGGTCTCTCTGTATGGGGCGAATGCAATAATGTATTCACTATTTCTAAGTACACAGGCAATGATCCTGAATTCTCAGCTGGAAATGGTGTGCTCTACCAGGGTATTGATGCTGGCTATCTGCCGCAGAGCCGCAACTTCTCTTTAGGTGTAACCATCAACCTCTAATCGTATATAAAGAGTCGAGAGTGGGGAGTTCGGAAGTGTGAAATCCATTCTGACTTCTCAACTCTCAACTTTCAACTCTCATAAAAATACAACAATGAAACACAAATCGATTTTCAGTCTTCTCTTCTTCCTCATGGGTGTGGGCATCGCCACTACTTCGTGTGAAGATATGTTGACCCCCGATCTGACTCGCTATACTGAGAACTTCAGTGGTCGTGATACTGTGTATTTCTACAATGGTATCTTGCGTAATGTGCAAGATATGGTTGAGCAGAATGAATTGCTCGGCGACCTCCGTAGCGACTTGGTTGCTACTACTAAGTATACAAGCGACTCAATTTCAAACATCGTAAAATACGAGAATAAACGTATCGATGGCGAGGACCAACTGCTTAATCGTGCTGCATACTATAAGGTTATTAACCAGTGTAACTTCTACTTGGCTAAGGTTGACACTACAGCACAGAAGAATAACTTTAAGTATATGAAGCGTGAGTATGCACAGGTGCTTAACATCCGTGCTTGGGCTTACCTTCAGTTGGTACAGACTTATGGTACTGTTCCTTTCATCACAAAACCTGTTGACAATGCCGATACGGGTTGGGAAAAGAATCCTGAAAAGTGGGCTTCTGCTGACAACTTGCTCGACCTCTTGAAGGCTGACCTTAAAACTGCCAACGTCATTGAATATGCAAATGGTTATGGTTATCCTGACTATGGCGAATATAAAACAGGTAACAGCAACTTTAGTGTTAAAACCTCGTATCTTCGCTTCTACTCAGATCTGATCTTGGGCGACCTCTATTTGCTCCACAGTGCCAATCGTCAAGATTATGTTGAAGCTGCTAAGAGCTACTATAAGTTCCTCCGTCGTTACAATAACTCGACTTACAATGTAACTAATAACTTTGCATCTTACACGCGTTCCCAGTTGCCTAATGGCACATATCAATACTATCCGAGAGTTGATGCATGGATTGGTAGTGGTTTGAATGCATCTTCTTTGGGTAACGAGAATATTACGATTATTCCTTCGGCTGCCAACAATACTTTCGGACGTGTACTTTCACGCAGCGTGCAGATTTTTGGTTTCGACCCTTCTTCACGTAACAGCACTTCGTCGGACGTAAATGGTGATCACGTTTCAACTTCGGGTCAGGTTACTATCTCTGTGAACTATCGTTCACGTCAGGTAGGTCCTTCGAACGCTTACGTAAACCTCTGCAAGGCTCAGTCTTATTCTAACACGGAGTATGCAAATGATGGTACTGCCAGCAATATCAACTATTACACGGGTGTGGGTGATGCGCGTTTGCATGGATCTGCTCCTATCGTAGAAACGAAGGAAGGTGGTCGTGAAGAAAGCGAAAACCGTTACATCATGAAGAGTGCAGTTCCTGCATCTGTTGATGGTAGTGGTTTGGCTGGTGGCTATTCATTCAAGCATTTCCGTTCAATCTATCGTGTACGTCAAGTTTGGTTGCGTTATGCCGAGGCTATTAACCGCGCAGGTTATCCTCGTTTGGCTTTCGCTGTGCTTCGTGATGGTCTTAACCGTCAAACTTTGCCTACTTTGACTGACTCTATCAAGTATAACGATAAAGATTCAGTTTATCATACGGTTACTTATCTTGATAGCACTTCTGTAGAAAACTCTTCACGTGGTGTGTTCTATTTGGGTAGCGATGAAATGCGTCGTGCACAGGCTGACCCTGAACACGCTCTCTTCTTGCCCGACTTTGTAAACAAGGATAACAACGAATGGTTGAGCAACCGTGGTATCCACGAACAAGGTTGTGGTGCAAGCTCTGTTCTCGACACTATCTTTAGCTACAAGAATGTTGTTGCTAAGCGTATTGAGGAAGAAGCTAAGCGTACGAACTCACTCACTGCAAGTGTTAAGCGTCAGATTCGCAACTTGCGTCGCTATGATGCTACTGGTGATGAGGAGGAAGGTGACGGACCGACACTCGATGAGATTCGTGAAACTTACAAGGAGATTGATGAACCTGCAGAGGTTAATCCGCTTGAAGTTCAGGCAGTAGAAACACTCATTGCTGATGAATGTGCACTCGAAACAGCTTACGAAGGCTCTCGTATGTTCGACCTCATTCGTTTTGCGCGTCACATGAACAATGATGCAAGTGGTGCTTCTAACTTCAACGCAACTTATGGTACTACTTGGCTTGCATGGAAGATTGCTCGTCGTAACGAGAATCTTAAGCCCTATGAAAGTCCTGCAGTATACGATGGTAGTCTCTATACCCTCTTACTCAATCCTGAAAACTGGTATATTGTTAGTCCGAAGTACTAATAATTTACTCCTTATAATATAAAGAACAAAAGCGTAGCATTGTTTCAGTGCTGCGCTTTTGTTCTTTTACTATATATATATGGTTATGGGCATAGAAATACCCTACCTTTCGGGGTGAGGCTGGCGGGTAAAAGATAAATAAGTGCACAAAAAAAGGAACCTTGCGTAAACAAGGTTCCTTTTTTTAAATGCTATCAATTCAATTATTTCTTCAACTTTTCAACAAAATAGTTGCTGATGGTTTTGAACAAATGTAAACGGGTGTTGCCACCATAGATGCTGTGATTGCGATTGGTGTAAAGCTGTTGACGGAACATTTTATCGGCTTGTACGTAAGCCTCGCTTACTTCGGTAAAGTTGCGGAAGTGTACATTGTCGTCGGCTGTACCATGAATCAATAATAAGTCACCGCTCAGGTTCTTTGCACGCTGAATGGGGTTGATGGCATAACCATTAGCGTTTTCCTTAGGTGTACGCATGTAACGTTCGGTATATACTGTGTCGTAATATTTCCAATTGGTAGGCGCAGCTACTGCAACACCAGCACGGAACACCGGACGACCTTCGCTCATAGACATTAAGGTATTGAAACCACCAAAGCTCCAACCCCAAATGCCAATGCGGTCTTTGTCAACATAGGGAAGTGTGCCTAAATAAAGAGCTGCCTCAACTTGGTCCTTTGACTCTTTGTCGCCCAAATTTAAGTAAGTGCATTTTTCAAATTCAGCACCGCGAGCACCTGTGCCTCGACCATCAACACATACAAATACAAAACCTTGTTGAGCCATGTAGCTCTCCCATTGTGCACCAGGATAGAAGCCCATGTTCCAAGCATCTTTTACCTCTTGTGAGCCAGGACCTGAATATTGATACATGATGACAGGATATTTCTTAGAGCTATCAAAGTTTTGAGGCTTAATCATGTAACCATTTAATTCTACGCCTTCAGAAGTCTTAAAGGTGAAGAATTCCTTTGAACCGAGTAATGGGGTGATGTATTCCTTTAACTTCTTGTTGTCGATCATCGTGCTGAGTACTTTACCATTGGTCGCATCGCGCAATGTAGTGACAGGTGGACAGGTGGCAGAAGAGTAGATGTTGAGGAAGTATTTCATTGTTGTGCTAAAAATAGCATCGTTCGAACCAACCTCGGTTGAAATTTTGCGTTCCTTACCACTCTTGTCAGCTGAATAGATGGCTGTGCGTAAAGGACTTTCTTGATGTGATGAGTAGAAGAAACGACCGTTTTGTGCATCGTAACCATAGAAGTTTGCTACATCGTAGTTACCCTTGGTGATTTGGCGTTCCATCTTGCCATTGATGTTGTACCAATAAATGTGCTTGTAACCTGAACGGTCTGAAAGGAATGCGAAGTGGTCGCCATAGAACTTAAGACTTCCATAAGTTGTTTCGGGCACATATTTCGGGTTCTCTTCTCTTACAATCAATTTACATTCAGTGCTGCGAGGGTTAGCCATGTAGATGTCCATGCAGTTTTGATGACGATTGAGAGTTACTACGGCTAATTTGGTAGGGTCGGAAGTGAAGTGAATGCGAGGAATGTAACCATCCGAATCAAGGGGAAGCTTGATGGTGCGTGTAACGCGGTTCTTAATGTCGAAGGTCATTACGCTTACATCGCTATTCTTAGCACCTGCTACAGGATATTTGTAGTTGTAGGCACCAGGATATTCATCGTTTTCTTGACGAGTAGGGTAGGCACCTTTAAATTCTTGAATGCTGTAGATGGGCACTTTGCTTTCATCGTAACGAATCCATGCTAACATTTGGCTATCTGATGAAAAGTCGAATGAGCGGTTGGTGCTAAACTCTTCTTCGTATACCCAGTCGGGCAAACCATTGATTATTTCGTTGAATTTGCCATCTTTGGTAATTTGGCTTTCGGCATTGCCAAAGAGCAACTTTACGAGGAAGAGGTTGTTGTCGCGTACAAAGGCAATGCTATTACCATCGGGTGAGAAGGTAGGCATTTGCTGTGGACCACCATCAGAGAGTGCTTCAAACTTTTTGTTTTCTACATCGTAAATGTAGTAAACGGCAGTGTAAGAACGACGATAGATGGGACGAGTTTGTGTGCGAAGCAAAATGCGGCGTTCGTCGGGAGACATAATGTAACCATCAATGGCTTCTAACTTTTTAGGTCCACGAGCTGTTTCTGCATCGAACACTACGCCCAGTTCTTTACCTGTTTTAAACGAACGACGAATGATGCGCTTGCTGTCGTTAGAAAGTTGGGTGTAGCTTTCGCCATCCTTCATAGGATTGACCCCATACACGTACTGCGGATTATACTTTCCGCCTGTAATGTCCTCAAGTGTGAGTTTCTGTGCGGTTTGTGCCGTAACTTGTGAGCCATTATAGCCCACGTAGCCTACGAACAAACTTGCTACAAGTAGTAAAAAGCGTTTCATTTATGTTTTGATATATTGAAATTTTGTTTTAGAATCAGCTTCTTATCGTCTATTTCAAAAATATGTGCAAATGTACGCATTTAACTTGGATTGCTTTCTATAAAAACGATAAATGGAACACTTAAATGCACTTTGCAGTCTAAAATAAGCTATGATTGACAACAGAGGATGCATAAACACCTTGTTATATACCCCTTGTGATAGAAAAAAATATACATACGTATGAATATATGGAATATTTTTACGATATTTGCAAAAAATAGGCAGACTCGCGGCGATGAAACAAGGCGGAACGAGGTTTTCAGTAGTAGAAAACAACGTGCAAGAACGCGCATTGTCACATGGTCTGAGAACATAAGATTATAAAGACATTCATGGAATTTTCAGCAAAGCAAATAGCGGAATATTTAGGCGGTAAGGTTGATGGCGATGAGAATGCGTCGGTAAAGACCTTTGCTAAAATTGAAGAAGGCGTAGAAGGTGCTATCTCCTTTCTTGCCAATCCGCATTACGCACACTATCTGTATGATACGCAATCAAGCATCGTGTTGGTAAACAATGATTTCCAACCCGAACGCGAGGTGAAGACAACACTTATTCGTGTGGAGAATGCTTACGAAGCCATTGCGCGTCTGCTCACTCTTTACCAATCAACTATGCAAAAACGCACAGGCATACATCCTTTGGCTTGTGTGGCTGAAACTGCTCAAGTAGGCGAGGGCTCTTATGTGGGTCCGTTTGCTTATATTGGCGAAAAAGTGGTGGTAGGTAAGGGATGCCAAATCTATGCTGGCACTGTTATCGAAGAACGTGCTGTGATTGGTGACGATTGCTTGTTCTATCCTAACGTATCGGTTTATCACGATTGTAAAATTGGCAACCGCGTTACCTTGCATTCAGGCACAGTGATTGGTGCTGATGGCTTTGGTTTTGCTCCTGCTGCTGATGGATATGAAAAGATTCCTCAAATTGGTATTGTTACGATTGAGGATGATGTTGAAATCGGTGCTAACACTTGTGTAGACCGCTCAACAATGGGTTCAACCTTTGTACGTAAGGGAGTGAAACTCGATAACCTTGTTCAAATTGCTCATAACTGCGAGGTGGGGGCTAACACCGTTATGTCTGCACAAGTAGGTGTAGCTGGTTCTACCAAAATTGGTCAGTGGTGTATGTTTGGTGGTCAAGTTGGTATTGCTGGACATGCTGTGATTGGCGACCGTGTTCTTTCGGGTGCGCAAGCTGGTATCATTGGCGGTAAAGCTATTAAAAAGGGTAATGTAACTGTGCAAGGTTCGCCTGCTATTGATGCTAAGAATTTTATGCGTTCAAGCGCTGTGTTTAAATATTTGCCTGAGATGCGTCAGGAAATCGAGGCATTGAAGAAAGAAATTGAAGAATTGAAGAAAAAGTAAACGTGCCAAAAAGTGTGACCTTATAAGTGTTTTTATCCTTATGTCTTTTCGATATTCGGCAAAACGTTTAGGCACACTGGCGGTTAGTTGACTTTTTGCACCATATACCATACATTTCATTATGTTGAAACAAAAAACTTTGGCTGGCAGTTTTTCATTGTTTGGCAAAGGATTGCATACGGGACTAAATCTCACTGTTACTTTCAATCCTGCCCCCGAAAACCACGGCTATAAAATACAACGAATTGACCTTGAAGGCGAACCTATTATTGAGGCTATTGCCGAAAATGTAATTGACACATCGCGCGGTACAGTGGTAGCAAAGGGCGAAGCTCGTGTTAGTACCATTGAACATGCTATGGCTGCACTTTATGCCATGGGCATTGATAACTGCTTGATTCAGGTTAATGGTCCCGAATTTCCTATCTTAGATGGTAGCTCTATCCTTTATGTTGAGAATATTCGTCGCGTAGGTTTAGTAGAGCAGAATGCTCCCAAGGACTTCTATGTTATTAAAAAGAAAATTGAATTCCGTGATGAGGAAAACGGTTCGTCAATCATTATTCTTCCCGACGAACAGTTCTCTATCACTACGATGATTTCTTTTGAGTCGCAGTTCATCAACAGTCAGTTTGCCACACTCGACAGTATGGACAACTTTGTCGATGAAATAGCTTCGGCACGTACCTTTGTTTTTGTGCGTGAAATCGAACCCTTGCTTAAGGCTGGTTTGATTAAGGGTGGCGACTTAGACAATGCTATCGTTATTTACGAGAAGCAAGTGTCGCAAGAGGCTCTCGACCGCTTGGCTGACCATTTGCACGTAGAACGTCGTGATGCTACCAAGTTAGGTTACATTCAAGACCGTCCGTTAGTATGGCAGAATGAACCTGCACGTCATAAGTTGCTCGATATCATTGGCGACATGGCACTTATTGGTCGTCCTATTAAGGGTAGAATTATTGCAACGCGTCCGGGACATACCATCAATAACAAGTTTGCACGTCAAATGCGTCGCGAAATTCGTCAGCACGAAATTCAGGCTCCTAACTACGACCCGAATGAAGAGCCGATGATGGATGTAAACCGCATTCGCGAACTCCTTCCGCATCGTTATCCCATGCAGTTGGTAGACAAGGTGGTTGAAACAGGTTCGAACTACATTGTTGCTGTGAAGAATGTTACCTCGAACGAGGCTTTCTTTCAAGGTCACTTTCCTCAAGAACCCGTAATGCCTGGTGTGCTTCAAATCGAAGCAATGGCACAAGCTGGCGGTTTGCTCGTGCTCAATTCTATCGAAGAACCTGAGCGTTGGAGCACTTACTTCCTTCGTATTAACGATGTGAAGTTCCGTAAAAAGGTTGTTCCTGGCGATACCTTACTATTCCGTGTAGAATTGGTGGCACCTATTCGTCATGGCATTTCGTCAATGCATGGTTTCGCTTTTGTGGGTGAGACCATTGTTATGGAGGCAACTTTTACGGCACAGATTGTTAAAAACAAGTAGCAAGTGGGGGATACCCCGTCTGCCTTATACACACACTTAAATAAATATGATAAGTCCTTTAGCATACATACATCCCGATGCCGTGATTGGTGAGGGCTGCGAGATTGGTCCCTTCTGCTACATCGATAAAGACGTAGTGCTCGGCAGCAATAACCATCTTATGAATGGTGTTACTATTTTGTCGGGTACACGCATGGGTAATGACAATCGCATATTCCCAGGTGCTGTAATCGGTGCTATTCCTCAAGACTTGAAGTTTAAAGGGGAGGAAACTACAGCCGAGATTGGCGATAACAATACAATTCGCGAAAATGTAACCATCAATCGTGGTACTGCTGCCAAGGGTAAGACCGTTGTAGGTTCTAACAACTTGCTTATGGAAGGCATGCATGTGGCACACGATGTAATTGTGGGTAATGGTTGTATTATTGGTAATACTACCAAACTTGCAGGTGAGGTGGTGGTTGACGATTTTGCCATTATTTCGGCTTGTGTGCTTGTACATCAGTTCTGTCACATTGGTAGCTACGTAATGGTGGGTGGCGGTACACGTACGGGTCAGGATATTCCGCCCTTCGTTATGGCTGCTCGTGAGCCTGTTGCCTATTGTGGCTTGAACCTTGTAGGCTTGCGTCGTCGCGGATTCTCAAGAGATTTGATTGAGAATATTCACAACACTTATCGTTTGCTTTACCAACGTGGTAAGTTGCGTGAGGAATGCTTGAAGGAAATTCGTGAGACGATTCCCATGAGTCCTGAGATTGAATACATTCTAAACTTTGTTACATCGTCGACGCGCGGTATTATTAAATAACACAAAGCACTTTCTATATGGTTTTCAGAATAAAATTTATCTGCGAAGAAGTGGATGGCTTTGTCCGTGAAATCAAGATTGATAGTGATGCCACTTTTCTCGACCTTAACAAGGTAATTCTTAAATCATGCAATTACCCTGACGATCAACTCACCTCTTTTTATCTCTGTAATGATGAGTGGGAACGTGGTGAGCAAATTACACGCGAGGATATGGGGTTTGGTAGTTCTGACGAGGATATTTACGTGATGGAAAATACGCGTCTTTCAGAACTTATCGAAGACGAAGAACAGCATCTTGAATTTGTGTTCGATCCTTTCAGCAATCGCAGTTTCTTCCTTGATGTGAAGGAGGTTATTTTTAGCGAACATCTTGACGAAGCCGAAATTATTCGTTCAAAAGGTGAAGCTCCTCAGCAAATTGAAATGAGCAACGGTGACCCTCTTGCACCTGTTAAAGGTGGTAAGAAAAAGGCTGTTGCGGCTGACGATGATTTTTCAGACGATAACATCTTTGGTGATGGTGCTGCATTTAATGATGACGAAATAGATTATGAAGGTTTTGAAATTACAGACGGTAATCCGTATGAATAATCTATAGTCTATAATCTATAGTTGGTATTCAAATACCTTAATAAATAGTGAATGTGCGGAAGTGTGTGCTTCGCGGTTGTGAGTAGGCTTCACGGCATACTATAATCACGAAACAACATTTCCGCTCATTTTTTTTGACGACCTACTTATTATTCTATATGGACAAAACGCTTAAGGTTATCATTGGTCCCACAGGGATTGGAAAGACAGAATATGCCATTCGCATGGCAGAGCAGTATGGTTGCCCCATTATCAATGCAGACTCTCGGCAACTCTATCGCGATATTCCCATAGGTACGGCAGCTCCCACCATTCAAGAACAACAGCGCGTAAAGCATTATTTTGTGGGTACATTGGGTTTAGAGGATTATTACAGTGCAGCGCAATATGAGCAAGATGCCATGGCTCTCCTTACAGAACTATTCAGTCAACATGACACGCTCGTTATGTCGGGTGGTTCAATGATGTACATTGATGCGGTGTGTAAGGGGATTGATGATATTCCAACCGTTGATGATGAAACACGACAGTTGCTAAAAACACGCTACGAACAAGAAGGACTTGAACCGCTTGTAGCAGAACTTCGTTTGCTCGACCCCGCGTATTATGACATTTGTGACAAACGTAATCCTAAACGTGTGGTGCATGCACTCGAAATTTGTTATATGACAGGGCGTACTTTTACTTCATATCGTGTGCGCAAACAGGTGAAGCGTCCATTTCACATAGAGAAGATTGGCTTGCAACGTCCACGTCCTGAGCTTTTTGACCGTATTAACCATCGTGTGGATGTTATGGTAGAGCAAGGGTTGATAGACGAAGCACGTCGTGTTTTACCTTACCGCCATTGCAACTCATTGAACACGGTTGGCTACAAAGAACTCTTTAAATATTTTGATGGTGAATGGTCACTCGATATGGCATTAGAGAAAATTCGTCGCAACTCTCGTGTCTATGCCAAAAAACAAATTACTTGGTTTAAGAAGGACGAAGATGTGCAGTGGGTTGAACTTTAAGTAAACAAATGGGAAAAAGAAGATCTTACAAATACAATAAAATAGACCTATTGGCAAATAGAACTTTGTATGCAGTATATGAAGTTTGGCTTTTTTTTATGTGGGTTGTAGATTGGACTTTTGGTTATCCATTATATAGTATACCTTTTTTAAAAAAAAGAATAAATAAGGTGAATGGTGTAGAAGATTTTAAATCTTATCGGAAACGAATGCAAATACCCAAAAGGGCTTTTTTACCTAATAGGTTGGTTCTTCTTATGTTTTTCCTTCCGATATTTTTGTTGTTCAATATTCTAACAATTGTTTTTGGTGGTCCTTTAACGTTGTTTTATCGCATACCCCCCTTCCTTTTTATTCTTATTGCTATCATAGTGGTTCTATCTGGTTTTTTATGTCATTATTTCTATGAAAGAGAAAATAGATTCCTTGTGTTCTTTTCCAAATTTGAGAAAGAGCATCTGAGTAAGAGAATTATATGGATAGTTGCAACCTTTGCTACAATTGTACTGCTAATAGTGGCGAATATAAAAATGTTTTGCTACATTAACGATATACATTAGCAACGATGAGAAGAGCAAAAATAAAAATTATGATTTTTCTTTTTGCTCTTCTCTCACCTTGCACTATCTTTGCTTCGCCAAGATAGGCTGCGGTTCGGAAGAGCAAAAATAAAAATTATGATTTTTCTTTTTGCTCTTCTCTCACCTTGCAC
>ERZ1023617.206-NODE-206-length-27931-cov-12.708782_pt1 | contig 27931 bp, 22 predicted proteins | sample MGYA00380328_ERZ1023617 | MGnify/ENA primary metagenome ERZ1023617 (study PRJEB33179, sample SAMN07448977) | human gut metagenome | biome: Human-gut; feature: Human associated habitat; material: Faeces | host: Homo sapiens | place: India: Bhopal | collected...
TTAATTTTATACAACATGCAGCTTAGTATAAACTAATTCTTACGACTTACTTAGGCAGAAAAGTCTTTAACCGTTATATTATTCAAGATTTCAAGGATCCGACTTACGCCCACTTCATTATGAGTCATCTCATAGTGGTACAACAAATCATCTAGCGCTTCAACAGAATATGCCTTACCTTCAAAAACCATATGTTCAATCTTGGGAATATAAGTGTTCACCCCTTCTTCATTATTCAAGCATCGGTATGCATGAAATATGTTTAGGACTGTTCGGCAACGTTCCTGCTTTGCAAGATGCTTATCATCTTCAAATGCTTTCAGCAACTCCAGCATTTGAACATACTCATGACGATTACTGCACAAAAAACTTTTCAAACGTTTCCACTCATAGGTTTCCCCGTAACATCCCTTCAGCTGCTCCAACTTTTCATCCAACAGCTTCATCGCGCCTATTTCAAAAAGAACATTCATAGCAGGCAACAAATACTTACGTACCTCCCAACTACACAATTATCTTCGTTCCAAATACTGAAGATACTTGTAACGCACTAAATCTTGACTATCAACGGTTTGGGAAATCTCCATACTTTCGCTCTTCTCTTTAAAACAAAAATATCTCACAAGAAAATATCCCCAAGGTAAAATCAACAAAAGGAACCAAGGCCATTGCGAAGATAATAAGAGCAATATGACTAACAACACAGCATCAGCAATAGCCAAGCGCTTCACAATCTTCCATTCATAATATCCAGAATCAAAACGCTTACTCAACCATTCTATTAAATAAGTAAATAAACCACCTGTAATAAGAACTCCCCAAAATTTTGCCTCAGCGATTTCTGGGAACCAACCCACAATATTTTCCAATATATCATTCATCGTTTATACAATCAAGATTATCATCAAACCAAAAAAAGAAAAACAACATCGTATTCTTCTATTGATTCTAATAAACAAACATCATTTCCGACATAAGCAACAACAAGACATTATCCTTATTGTTTAAATACTGAATAAGCATTTAACAAAACAGACTCAATAGATTCAGTTTTATCCATCTTTAAAAAACCTGCAATTTTCCTTTGCTTCGCATCATATGGTTCATTACTTAGCACATTCATGCAAAGCCCATCATAATCCAAGAACTTCAACATTTTCGTAAAAATGATATTCTCATCTTTATTCGTGCTATCTACAATTTTAAACAAATTTGGAGTTTGCTCCTTTATACTTTCATGTATACTATCAAACAAAACATTCAAATCATCTGCTGTACAATTTGCATTAAATTTCAAATGGTCATCTCCTTCAACCTTTTTCCCACGAACTGTAGAAATGTTAGCATGAAGATAGTTGAAACCTGAATGGGGCAAATCCAATCTTATCAATACAGGCTTCATCGATCGATCAAACAAGTAAATCTTCATTTGCGTCGTGTGATCCTTTACACCTCTTTGATCTGTTCGTTTAGTCGTATTTAAAGGAGTGCATGGCATTTCTACACGATACAAGAAACTATTGTGATACCTATATTGTATATAGCACCACATATGTATAAACGAATACATATGTACCAATGACGAACACGAGGCATCTATAAACAGAGCGCAAAGCATGCCAAACGACACCATCATATTATGAAATAAAACAGAAGAATACAATGCACACTGTTTTACCCTGCTATACGGCTCATATCCCTCTGCATATAAAACATAATATGTATCTACTATATTCTTTATTCTCTGAGATAGCCCCCAGTAACCATCATTGGGATAAAACATCTTAGTTCTGTCTAATGTCAAATCTTCATCATCAGTAGAATACATTTGAAACGAAAACATCCAAGTATTTAATGGTATTTGCATATCAAACTGTTGCCTTATATACTCAGACATCTCTTTACATGTTGGTTCTTCCAACTCTCGAAATACGCCCTGTCCTTTATCCAAAGCTTTCAACGCAAAATTCATCATTATCGAAACAGCCGAGTTCCTTCTATCTTCGATATTTACCCACCGTTCACACCTCTCATCTTGAACACAAAGCTCAAAACTATCAGACTTGTGTTGATAAACTTCTTTCAGGTCACAATTACTCGGATAAGGCATTGCAAAACCTTTCCATTCCTTCGTAAACGAATCGTATGAAACAACAAAGCTATGTAAATAGGAGAAAAACTTTGCAACAATTTCTCTTTTATAGTCAGACAAAACACCATTAAATATTATCTTAAAACAAGAAGCTTTGTCCTTACATTTTACCTTCATGGGCTTTCAAAATTAAATCGTAAGCAGTCAAATTGGGGCATACCCTAGAGAGTAGGTACTTTTCAGTGCCACCTCCCATTGACTTGCTAAAAAATTCGATTGATTCTTAACATTTGGGGCTGCTCAAACCCGATACATCGCCCCCCTTATCCCTTTTAAAGGAAATCTCTAGAAAGTCTCCCTTTAAGGGAATTTTAGAGGGTCGTTTGCGACGGGTATCCCTATACCATTTTGAAAATAGATTGTAAGGCACATTATTGTATAGACAAAATGACTGAAGGGATTGACCATGAGGTAAAGCCTCTGCTTGGTACTTGAAATAAAAGCGTTCTAAATTTTCGTTGCTGTACATCTTTTTAAGATTTTTGTTCAGCGCAAAGATATAAACTTCAGAGGTAAGCCCTAATTTGACTGCTTACGAGTCAAGAATCTTTTTATTTTCCCTTTTCAATCGGTTTTGTTTCACATGTTTTCTGAATAAACTTTATTTGGCTGCTTTCGACATCTTTCAAATGTTTGCATATTTCAGAAACGGTAGTATCCACTTTTTCTAAATTTTGGATAACAGGATAATACTGTTGTTCTGTTAAGGTGGATTTTCCGAAACGATTGGATAAAGGGATACATATAATAGGAATAAGCAAAGATGTCAGAAGTGTTATTCTTGTTAGACATAAACTTTTTTTCGTATGCTTCAACTCCTCTTCATATTGTAAAACTTCAGGCAATTTAAAACTATTACCAACAAAAGAAACCAATGCCTGTGTATCATATACATCTCCAACAAAGAAATGCCATAGTTTCTGTGTTAATAAATCTGAACAGATATCACCTTCCATAATATTTAAACAAGAATCATTTTTAACTACACATTTTCCACTCTGACATTCAACAGTTCCTTTTTCAAAACGATACCTGTGATTTTCCTTGAGAACTGCAACGTTATGGTCATTCAATTCATGAAGGAAGAATAAATCACTCGATAAAGAATCTATAACGTAAATCATCCCTTCTCGTTCCATATAGTCAAGAATAGACAATACCGACATCAACCTTTGTTTACTTTTTAATAAAGTATTATTATTACAATCTTTTGCATATAATATATATGCCGAGTCTTTGCCCTGTAAGAATACGGCCAAGCTCTTCATCGAAAAGCAATCAGATAAAACTTCAAAAACATGTTTTTCACCATGACTTGAAAGCAAACGTCTAGACTTAACCATTTTTAATTCTGATACTTGCCGGATCTTTTCTTTCCTTTTGTCGTCTTATTCGATAAACGACTTTGGTATTTTTTTTTACCCTTTTCCTTCTTCAATCGATTTAATTCAGCCTCTAATTGAGCTATTCTATTATCCTTGTCAGCATTTTGTTTTTCCAAATCATGAGTATACTCTATAATAGGCTCCACAAATGAGTACCCCTTATTCTTAACTTCTGAAACATTTGTTTTGTAATCGTCTGAACCAGGTACAGCCGTTAATAAATTCTGGATATTATCTTGCAAATCATATCGTAATCTAACGATACTTTTTCCCTTAAAATCGATACCTGTCTTTAGAATGTTTTCTGTATCTTCCCATGATACATTAGCAATATATGCAAAAAAGGTATTCTCAAAAAGACTCAAAACATCCAGTTTGTTTTCATCATAAAACCCTGCTTCTACCATATATGCCATCATTGCCATAGGTGTGCAGAATACTTTCTCTTTTAAGTTAAGTTCTGCAGCGCAAGGATATATTCTGAAAGTATTAGTAATAACATAATATTTATATTTCAACAGATCTGCCCGTTCTCCTTTGTTACCCTCTAAGCTTATCTCATTAAGATTTAGATTTCTTACAGAAAGGTATAATTTAGTATCTGTCTTTGCAATTGTTTCGTTTTTATTCTCATATCTTCGTCCTGCTTTCACCGTATTATATGTAGCTTTCAAAGCTTTTTCAAAAAGCTGATGACGTAGAGACATATCTTTTTCGTCATTACTGTCATAAATATCATAATCATAAGGCATACTCCCTATAGATATGTTTTTATAACCAGACAAACAATCTCTTACAACATCTATTGTGTATTCACAACCCCTCTCTTTATCATAGTAGTTTCTTATAAATACATTCCACAATTTTTCACCATTGGCATTCTTATTTTTATAATATGCTTCAACAAAGATATTTTTGATACCATTTTCGACCCATTCTTCCTTTCCGTTTTCAATATAACTCCTTACAAAGTTATATTTTTTTGTTGCCGCCTCTGCATGGTCGAAGATTTCGTTTAGCACTTCTGCTGGAATATAAATCTTACAATTACAATTTGTCAGAACTTTTAGTAGTCGTTTATACTGAACACTTCGCTCACCATTGTTTGTAATCAAATAAAGAACAAAGTCTGTGTCCAAGATAAAAACTTTACGTCCAATCACACTATGCTTAAAATTAGCTAGTAAAGGATCACTTGCCAACAATTGCATTGTTATTAAGCTTCGAGCCATAGTATCTAATGTCGTATGCTGTTCTTTTGTAGGATGAGCAATGACATTTCCTATTGATAACAATATCTGTTCTTTTAGTCTTTTGTTATCACCTAAATGAAATTCCGCCTTAGTTTGCAACCGTTCTATTTCATCCGAATTCTTACCTTCATCAATACCTAATGTCTTATAACAAGACACACGAATATAATAATCAATACAATCCTTGATATTTTGTTTTACTTGCAACTCGTTCTTAATATGTAGAACTTGTTGTTTAACATCAAGAAAAATATCATCAGCCAACTTATCAAATAAAGATTTTTGTTGCGATATATACAGATTACTTTTATCTTGAGTTTGTTTTGTTAATGAAATATTACCATTAGCATCAACATCAATAAATCCATCAGCTTTCAACGCATTCACAGCATTATTCACCAAATTTTTGTTTAATGAGAAGCCTGATAGTTCCTTGCTTACAAGTTGAAATATTTCATCGACGCTACCAGTTTTTTTACTTGAATCAAGAATATAAACAAGAACCTTTTTATGAAACAGCATTTCGCGTTTCTGCACTTTTACTGCATCAAAAAGCAAGCAAGCTTTTATCATTGCAGCCTCTAAGTCTTTATCTTCTTTAAATATATCAGACATACATTGTACTTTTATTTATTCACATTCCATCTTCTAATAAAATCCTTATCCAGAATATCCTCAATCTCTTTCTGCACTGTCATATAATCATCTTCTATCAATACACCACCTGTTTTATTTAAATCTATCATCAGTGTGCCTTGAGGAATTGTTATTTCTTCATCAGCCAACGACATTATCAATTGTCCATTATTAGGCATTGAGTCTAGCATATATGATATAGATCTGCTTAAACCTTGTTGCTGCAAACCTTGCTGTTTAGGTTCATCTACTACTACTGGCATAAATATTGGTCCAGAATATTTATTCATCAACTTAAGATATGAAAAAGTATGAGCTATTATGTTTACAGGCAAAGCAGAACCTGTTGCCTTCATTCTACAGCCAAACCTTACCTTATCACGATTAATAGATAAATCCATTGTTTTTGTAGCTTCTACAACATAATCTACGAATAAAGCCTCAGCCTCTTCTTTCCTTCCATTGCCCTCATAAGCTTTTATCTGCGATTCAAGCTTTTCTTTTTTATTTTTGAGTTTTTCAAATTCTTTCAACAAGTCAGATTGTTGATTATTCATCAAATCAATAATTTGTTCTCGTGACTTGGCTTCTACTACGTCCTCTATACTGACACCTTCATTACTTTCCTTAATCATTGCTTGTGTTGACTCTATGGATGAGTTGATATCATCCAATTTCTCATCCGCAGTTTTTATTTGGTTATTTATATCATCCAAATCCATACCACTACGAATAAGCAAATCCTTGCAAGCATACAAATCTTTCACCAAGTCATGACGACTATTTATGTCATTTTTATAAAGTGCACCACATGTAGGACAAATAATAACATCATCAAGTTCCAATGCATATTGGAAATCTTTTTCTATCTCATGGATATTTTTTTTAAGTTGCTCAACACCCATTTCTACATATGCTTTCTTTACATACAGTTTTTGCATAAGTCGTAGATGTTCGTTCTGTTTTTCTCTAAGTGTCTTAAGCCTATCCAAATATTGATTTATTCGTATCTTGAAACCTTCTGCATCAGTACCTATGTCAAGCGTTTTGAAACGTTTCCTTACTTGCCCAGACAACATTCTATATGAATGCAAGTCATTGTTACATTTTTTCAACTTTTTCTCAACACTAGCTAATTCTTTTTTATATGTAAAGAACAACTCGTCCACAATACCAGTCATATACAACCTTACTATAGATCGCTCACTGAGGGTTCCAACCTTAGCAAATGAAGACCAAGTTTCCACCCATCCTGAATCTTGATCAATATAAAAAGGCATGTAAATAGCAGCAACTGGAATATTCGAAGCCACTTCATCTACAACCCTTAGATTTACACATAAAAGAGAACTCATTTTCTGACATAGTGCATCACTTCCCACTTTCTCCTTAAAACGGATTGTCCCATCAGGATTAAGAAGTATTATATCATTTCCTATTAATAAAGACTTAAAATGTACACCATCAATTGTAAAATACAACAGCAAGGATATATTCGCATTACTCCATGCTTCTGGCAATTTTTTTACCTCTGCTCCTAAAGTACGATAAATCGATTTAAGGATACATGATTTTCCAACATGGTTAGTTCCCCTTATAAGAACAAAGTTGGCATCGAGGTCTACTATTCTCGCTTTCTTCTTCAAATAAGAAAGCATCATTATCTTTTGGAATCGAATATTTTTCATCTTTCTTTTTCCTTAGGTTTCTTATCAAACGTTTATATGATTCGCTGGTTGTCTTTTGCATACGCATATAATATCAATGCTTTAATATATAATTCGTCATGTTGCTTGTAGTTATTGTATGACTGCATAAGACAGGTGTATATACTTTTTGTATAATCCCAAAGACTTTTGCATTCTACTGTTACTTCAAACGAACTCATTATGTTATTTATTTCAGAATGAAGATTTTGCAGTTCATCATCCTCATAATTCATAAGATCTTGGAATATAGAGTCAAGACATTTCTTTATTCTATCCTTCTCATAAAAATTCACGTTATCAGAAATCTCATTAATAATTTCGCTTCGTATTTTCTCAAATCCCTTCAGTATAGTAAGTTTAGTCAAATAATCTTTAAACTCTGAGTGCGTTATTGCCTTGTTTTTCAACAGAGTTTCTTTGTCTGCTACCACATTTTCAGAATTATTCTTTTTACGAAACTGACCTATTAAATTTTGATATACGACATCGACATCAGTAACAATATTGAACTTTCGTTTAAGAAATTGTGCTAATTTACCAAGCATAGTCTGTTCATATTCATTGACATTCATTTGGTTTTGAATAAAGACAAGTCTTTCGAAAGCACTATCATCTATATTAACAAGTTCCTTTTTTACTTTTTCTTTTATGGATTTCTGGGCTTCTGGCTTTAATTGATCAAAACTAATATCTTCATCAGAAGCACCATATACATTCTTTGCTAATCTTGAGTTAGTAACAAAATACAATTTTCGACTATCTTCAAACTGTATAACATGGCTTACTAATTTGGCGATTATGCTCAGTCCAAAATCTGGATTTGAGGTACTTTCCGTATTCTTTTTATTTTCTCCGACTAATCCGCCCAAGGTCCACATATTAGAAATATTTGTCTTAATCTGATAAAAATCTATATATTCAGAACCAGTGTCAGAATTACATACCACGATATCATCATGATAATCAAGAATCATGATGTAGTCCTCATTGGCCTCCTCCATCTTCAGCATTAAATTCAAGCCCCAATTTATTTGATATTCAAATCTATTTGAAGACCTAGAACCAGCATTCTCTTTCGGTTTTATCCTTGCAAGTTTTTCTGCAGTTGACATATTCGATTAAATTTAAATATGCATAAGAAAGTTTCTTAATCCTTTATCGTCCCCCACCTCTTCAAATGACTCCACAGCAATGTTAAGAACATGGGGAGTAGCCATTCTTTGTAAACAAGGGGATGCCAACGGTTGTGCCACCAATGGAGGAACTTAAATTACAAAGAATTATTTTATTTACGGCTATGATTGCTTAGAGTTAGAACGATTCCCTTTGTTCAAATCATACTGCAAACTTTTAAATTCAACAGCGAAAAGAACAAAATACAATTTTACCCATTCACTTCCTTTTTAAAGAAATGGCACCATACAGCATTAAGTAAGAACCATTCCATCGAGCAATACCCAAAGTTCTTATATATCTTTTTGTTTTGGATTATCTCGAAAAAGAGAGAAACACGGCGAGCAAACCAACTCTTAGGTTCTTTGCTGATAGAAGGAATAATAAATAAACTATTGTACACCTCTTGAAAAGAAGATGGTAAACAAGTAATATCACATTTTCCCTCTACAACATCAGCCAAAGCATCAATAAGTTTAAGGAATCTATCAAATCCAAACTCCTTGCATCGAAGTTCGATAGTTTCAAAATCCATAGACTGTTTCCTTAATATCATCCAATCTACCACATGCTTCAGCGAGAATTTTCCATGTAACAAATCTCCAAGAGCATGCTCAATGTGCAGCATGATGATAAACATCAGTGGGGGACGAAGCAAGACCGTATTATCAAAATACTGTTTGGGAGATTCAGCAAGAGAGTCCTTCAGGAACTTTTCAAATCTTCTAAGAGTTTTATTTCCACGATAAGGAGTAATATAACGATGACATTCTACATACACATTGTTTAATGTAAATTCCACCTCCTTGTACACCTCGTGCACAAGTTTAACCCCCTTATCTTCCAACATTTGGCAAGCTTTATTCCAACCATTGCCAATAAAAACGTCCAAATCACAACTATATCGGTGCTCAGGTTTAGGATAGAATTGTGCAATAGAACGCCCTTTCAGGACAACCGTTTCAATACCCTTGCTTCCCCATAAGCCAGAAATCATTTTAGCAACCTTCCAATTGTGTTCAAACAATTTCTCTTGATAACAAACCTGTCCAAACCATCGAATCAAAGAATTCTTATCAGGTCGGCATTCCATAGGTAAGTGTTCAATGCCATCAAAAGCTATAGCAAAAACGCCCTGAGCAGCAGATATCCTCATAACCTTTTTCCAATTTACATCTTGAAACAGTTCAAAGTCAACGAGAGAGGAGGTATCTATTGCTTTTCTAATCAGCAATTTTACTATTTCAGCAGATTTATTCAAATCAGTCAAATATACTTATATTTTATAATTATCTAGCACATCCAAAGGTTCCCATCCTAATTCTTTGCGTGCCTTTTCATTGCTAAAAGTTAGACTCTTTGTCATTTTTTCTAGCTTGTATGAATTGATGGGAGCTTTATTACCGAGCAAATCACCAACTTTAGCCATGCACCAAGCCATCCAATAAGGGATATTGATAGGTTTGCCTTTGCCTAATTGCTTAGCTACAGACCAAGATAGTTCTCCAAAAGAAGGCTGACGAGTATCGCAAACATTATATATACCTCCTTTTTTTGTAAGCGAAGGTATAATACGTGCAATATCTTCAGCCATTAAGATTGATTTAACCACTTTACCCCCAGCAATGTTCATATAAAAGCCTTTAGATACGCCATTTACCATTGCTCCAAGATTACCTGGTGCACCTTTTCCTGCCAGCAATGAAGGACGTAAAATACCCAAGATAACATTATTTTTTTTGCACCATTTCATAAGATACTCCTCAGCCATGATTTTACTCTTTGCATAAGGAGTATCTCCATTAAGTGGTTGTTCTTCAGTTATCATTTCACCAAAATCACAACCATATACAGCTACAGTACTGATAAAAACAAGAGCCTTAGGTACCCCAACTTTTTCTAATGCCTCACACAAATGCTTCGTACCTGTGTAATTAACATCAAAAAAAGCTTGTTTTTCTGCTTCAGTCTTTGGTACAACATGAGCTTTTCCACAAGCATGAAGCACAATATCGTATTTCTCAGACAAATTGGGTACCTCCGTTACAAAATTTGCCTTTATCATGTCGTTGGGTGTAATACCACAAGTCGTAACCTCATAGCTTTGCTTAAGTATCGGCATTGCATTCTTGCCAAGAAAGCCTGTACCACCAGTAAATAACAACTTTTCCATTATAATTTATAAACGTTTCTGCCATTAATATACATTTCTTGAACTTGAGCCATCATAAGGTTTTCTTCTTTTGAAACTTTACTAAAATGGTAACCTTCAGCAAGAATTGCAGCCACAAAATCTTTTATCTCATAGCGTAAGCCTTCATCTACATATGGATAAAAATATTTCTTGTTTAAGTTTTGATCTTCATAGCGTACCTCAAAGTAATCGGTTTTCCACCATGGAGCTGGTACATATACGTATCCCTTCGTTCCAGCTATCGTCATAGAACCTTCTGTTTTTACACCAAGTCCCACTTGAAACGAAGCAACAGCATGATTGTAGCGAAACACAGCCTTGGTAAACATATCAACATCATTTTTTATTTTCGAATAGAAATTGATATTACGAAAATCGGTTCCTAAAAACTTAAATATAGGCAACAATGGAAAGCATGCATTTTCGCTCATACTTCCACCATAACGTTTACTATCAAGTTTCTCTGAACTTTCGTCAGTAAGGGTCGTAACAGAAGCGTTCACCTCTACTATATCACCAATAACCCCCGATTTGAGTAAAGAAAATAAATGACCAAAAGCAGGACAATAAGCTGTTTTAAGTGCTACTTGGAGAAGTAATCCTTTTTCTTCAGCAAGAGCATAAAGTTCTTCTGCCTGTGCTCTACTAAATACAAAAGGTGTTTCACACAAAACATGTTTTCCTGCATTTAAAGCCATTTTAGCATACTCGTGGTGCGTATAGTGAGGGGAAGCTATATATACAGCATTACAATTGGCAAATAGCGCATCTAAATCTTTTGCAATTACAGGTATATTATAATTTTTACAGAAGCTTGAACAATCGTCAAAATTAGGATTGTATGCTGCTGAAATAATTGCACTATTCACACTTTTCGACTCTGGTATAAAGCGTGACGAAATACTTCCTGTACCAATAATACCAATATTAACTGTAGGTCGTTCTTGACGAAGTTGAGTAGAAGAAATACCTTGGGTACGAGGGAGGTATACCACTTGACAGAACTCATTGAGATAATCAAAATACCCCTCCCAATCAGAACCTATCGCAAAAATATCCACGCCATATTTCTGTATATCATCAATCTTTTGACCTCGGTATTCTTCTATAACAATCTTATCAGCAAGACCTGTGGCCCTTACCGCTTCAATGCGTTCCATCACGTTGTTACATGTGTTCATCTTACCTCTCTCAAGGTCGAAGTTATCGGTGGTAACCCCCACTATGAGGTAATCACCTAACTCCTTCGCACGCTTTAAAAGGTTAAAATGCCCTTGATGGAACAAGTCATATGTTCCGTAAGTTATAACCTTTTTCATAAAAACTCTTAGATAAAATTCTTTTCTCTTAAATTAACAAAAGCTGCAATTAGTTTGTCGTAATCTTCTTTCTGAAGATAACCTATATGTCCTACACGGAAGATGGTATCCTTCATGCTACCACCATTTGGACAAATCCACATACCATACTCATCTTTTATTTTAAGAAATATATCATAGGCAGACTTAGTGGTAGGATGCAATGGAGTTACAGCATTGCTAAGACTCTCACTTACTATTTCAAATGGCAAATGATACTCTACAAGTTTATCACGAAAATATTTAGCCAAACCAGCGCAACGTGCAATCTCTGCCTCTGCTCCACCATTTGCATCAATCTCTTTTAGGCGTACATTTATTTGGCGGAGAATACCAACAGCAGGAGTCCAAGGAGTCTGTCCTCTTTCCATATTCTTAAGGGCAAGTTTCAAGTCAAGATATTGACAACAACACTTTGTCTTTTTAATTCGTTCCAAAGCAGAAGGAGCAAGAATCATAACAGCAATACCAGGAGCACAAGCTAATGCCTTTTGACTACCTGTTATCATTACACCAGCTCCTGTGGCTTCCATATCGAAAGGGTCGCAAAGGAATGTGGAAATGGTGTCAACTATCAAGAAGCATCCATTACGCTTACAAAAATCAGATACAAGATTAATATCATAATGTACACCTGTAGAAGTTTCATGTTTTTGCATCAAAAAGGCAGTGTAACCCTTACCCTCAAATTCTGCAAGATGTTCTTGTCTTAATGCTTTTCCATGTTCTAACTTTATCTCGGTAAAGGGTATTTCATGCAATGTAAGCAATTCTACAAAACGCTGTCCAAAACTACCACCATTTACAACAAGAGCTTTGTCCTCCTTTGTAAGGCAATTCATAATAGCGGTTTCCATACCCCCAGAGCCAGAACATGTCATAAAAACAACTTTACTATCTTCGGTTGCATTTGCAAACTTCTTGATTAGACGTTCATTCTCAAACATTGTTTCCGAGAATTCAGCTGTTCTGAAATAAGGCACCTGTTCGGCACCAATGGCACGTACAGCATCAGAAGACTGTACAGGTCCAACTGTGAAATTTATCATTGTCATATAATTTTAGTTTCCGAATATTTTTTTTACACAAGTCTCAGTAGCATGCCCACCAAAATATGTGAATTTGTTTTTTATCATTTCTTTTGTTTTAATACACTCACTTTCATAATCCATAGTTTTAATGTGTTCAATAACCTTGTCTTCTGTAGCCAATATTCCATTTGGCATTTCTTGCTCAAAATCTATGTATAAACCACGAGTTGATTTATAATCATCATAATCGTAAGCAAAACAAATAACAGGACGTTCAAGAATTGAATAGTCTGCAATACATGCTGAATAATCAGAAATTAGAATATCTGCAACCTTGAAAAGATCATTGATAACTGGATAAGATGTAAAATCAAGACAAAAATCATCAAAATGCACTCCTAGCAGTTTAGTTGTATAGGCGTGGGTACGGAATAGTAATACATATTCATCACCCAAAGTCTTTTTCCACTTATGTAAGTCTATTGGAGGTTTAATTGCATAAGATGCCCCCTTGTCATAACTATCTCGCCATGTGGGTGCATACATAATTATCTTCTTATTAAGAGGCAATCCTAACTTCTTTTTGAGTTCGGTAACCTCATCTTTCGTTACATGATATAATTCATCGTTACGAGGAAGACCTGTTGGAATAAGTGCATCTTCACGCACATTGAAATCACGCATAAAAATTTTTTTCTGATATTCGCTTTCATAACAGAATAAATTTATATGACTGAAATCATAATCTTGACGACCACCAGCTGCGTTTCCTATACAATTAAATGCTACACCATGCCACGTGTTCAAATATACACACTTTTTTTTCTTGTACTGAAGACTTCGTTCAATGTTTACACAAGTAATCCAGTACTTTGCTTTCAAAGTGTATTTGAAATATTCGAACGTATCAGCTTTAATCTTGATAGCAGGTCCTGGAATATCCACATGTTCAGGATCTTCAAGTGCCCACACATATTTGTAAGCCGCATACTTCTCAGGATGAGCAATCATATATTCATAAATTGCTCTAGGACTGTCATTATATTTACGTGTGTGACCGCTGAATACAATCATTTTTTCATCCATAGGAATAAAGCATCCCCATGTACGCATAACAACACTAAGCGACTTGCGAAAGCACATATTCACAAAATCGTTGTGCTTTAACAAATAATCAAGTCTTGCACGGAAACCATGCATTTGTTTTTCTTCCATATTCTTTTATTTTATTTTTTCCAACCTCCTATCTCTACATAGAGGTCATTATAAAGTTTTGTATTTACCATTCGTGAGTAATAGCTCTTTCCATAAGGCTGAGCATTATTAGCATAATGTTCAATCAGTGCTTTGTCGTTATATAGCTTAAGTATAGCAGCTGTTACCGCATCAGAATCAAGGTTTGAGGCAGACAATCCCATATCTTCACGCTCAAACATCTTGTAGTAATCAGACCATTCATCAACTGAGTTTACAATAACTCTTCTGCATGACATAAGTAATCCTGCTTTACTTGGAACAGAGTTACCAATGATATCACGCTTTAAAGGAATAAAGCAAATAGAACAAGCACTATATACATGAGGCACCATCGGTTGTGGCTCCAGCGGATAGAACACAATATTATCCAAATTTCTTTCCTTAGCTTCAGCTATGAATTGATCATACTGACTTCCAAAACCAATCATCTGAAACACGATATCCTTATATTTCTTCAGATTCTCGGCTACCGTCAAAACCATTTTATAGTCAAAAACAAAGCCCATAGTTCCTGCATATTGTACATAGAACTTATCCTTGCTCATGTTATATTTCTTGACGAACTTATTATCTTCCCAAGGAATCTCTTTAACAAAACTATCATCATACCAATTTACTATTACACGAATTTTTTCAGCAGGCACTCCTTGTGCAATAACTCGAGCCTTCATATCTTCTGATATTACAGTAATAATGTCTGCCTGTTTGTATCCAATCTTTTGTAATCTATAAAAAATCTTTTGCATCCATTTTCGTGGCATTATTCCACTAGCTATAGAACTTCCAGGGAACATGTCTTGGATATTGAAAACCGTTGGTACCCCTACATATTTCTTAGCAAAAGCAACAGCAAACTGAGCCCAGGGACACGACTGCACATGAACCACATCAAACTTTCCCTTGCACTTCTTTAAAGAAGGTATCGTACGGAAACAATACTGTACACCAGCTAAATAACGGAGGGCAAAATGACTTTTCTTTACTATCGCTATAGGTATTAACTCATATGAAAAGTTAGGATGATTCTTTAGCGTTTCAGGAATCACAGGATCCTTTCTTGTAGATACGCTTTCAATTAAGTGAATTGTATGACCTGCCTTTAAGAGATCTTCCAACAAAGCTTTATACAAATGAAGCGATGGACCATAAGTATCAAAGCCACTATCTAATACAAATAGAATTCTCATTTTTGTTATTTTTTTTGTTTATCAATGAAGTCGTATAGAGTTTTCAATACATTATCGGGAGTATATTTTTCTGCTTCTTTCAAGCTGTTTAGAGCAAGTTCGTGATGCAGTTGTCTATTCTTGTAGAGTTTAAGGATTGCATCAGCAAGAGCTTGTGGATTTTTAATAGGCACGAGTAATCCTGTTTTACCATCAACAATTACGTCAGAATTGTATAACCAATCAGTAGCAATCATAGGCAGTCCTGTATTATATGCATCTATCACATTACCAGGAAAGCCTTCTCCATGATAGTAAGTTGGGAATAGCATTAAAAAATATTCTTTCAAGGTCTCTACAGTCTTATTAAAATCAATTATGCCCTTATAATGAAGAAAATCTTTGTTCTGTGCGAGTAACTCTATCAATCGCTCTTTGTATGTTTCTGGCAGAAGTCCATAAAAATCAAGAGTAAGATATCTGCCACCAAGTTTGGTATTGCAGATTTTTACAGCTTCTATAGCATCTTCAACACCCTTGTCTTTGTAAATTCGCGAGAAAACACAAAGTTTCAGTTTCTTGTTTTCGACAACTACTAACTCTTCCTGCTTCCTTGTATTAAGGCGCTTGGGATTTGATGAAATGCTGACATTCTTTACTCCTATTGCCTCTAGGTCTTTTAAAATGTTGCCTGTCTGAACAAAAATAGCGTCAAATTTATTCTCCATCTTAAGATACTTTGGTCTCTCTTGAAGCAAGGCAGGTAAAAATCCACCTATAACAATATGAATCAGTTTCCTCCTAAAAAAGAAATTAATAAGCATTAATAGTGGTACAAAGATCTTGTAGCCATTATCTGCTGGAGCGATGGCTACTATCTTAGACGTAGCAACTAGCATAATGCTGTTCCACAAGAACCTTATGGGATGTTTCCTCCATTTGTTAGTATTGACTACTTTTATATTCTCCGTTCCATATCGCAATTGAAGCTCCCTTGTAATAATTGTGGTTCTTACTGCCTGACCATCAGCAATTTTTCCACCATCGCCATATTGTCCCCAGATTCCTATTTTATACTTACTCATTAGATATGATTTAGATTTTTGAAATACTTTTTTGTTTTTTAATTGCTATAACTTTTGAATTTACAATTATGAATCCACTTTAATTAAAAAGTTACATATCAAGCTTCAATTCAAAAAATGCTTACATCTTGTTATACTACATTATCATTATGCATGTTTATAAAGATTGGTATGGGATGTGATAAGAGCAAAACAATCATTGATTTGCAAAATGAAAGTATTCTTTGAAGAACTACTTTTTAGAGTGGACTTAATTATCGAAAACTAATTTCGGTACTTTCTATTTGCTTTTTTTTGATATTTTAATATTTTCCCATCTTTAAAAAAGTGATATATAATCGTTGGGTATATAAATTGGAATTATTATGTAGTTTGAGTCGCTTTTTTAATTTTTATCGGATTTCTCCCATATCCAACATTGACTACTACCATTAGGTTCTTCATCTGTGAGCAGTAAAATTAGGGCATACTCCAAAGAGCGAGCACTTTTCAAAGTCTACCTTTATTGACGTTTTTAAAAATTCTATTGTAATTTAACGTTGTGGACTACTCAAGTCCGATACAAAAAGGGAAGAGCGAGGGATAATCCCAACAACCTCCAATTCTTTTTGAAAAAACAAAGTTGCTTTAAACAAAACTGTCATACAGCTTTACTGTACTAATTATACTATGGTAAGTAGCTTCCATTTGAGTACTATAATCACTTCCAAAATGGAAAAATAGCGCCATCCTGTGTATAGGTGGTCAACCTCATTCCTAAGAGGTTCAGATAGTTGAGAACTTTCGTTAAGTAACCACTACTAGTTGTCTGTAAAATCTAAAAATTTAGTAGGTATGTATGCTCTATCATAAAAATCTAACAACAAATGAACATTGTTTTACTAAATTTTAGACTTTACAATCTACTAGTAAGGATAGACTCAAGATAATACACAAATGCGGTTCATTGCTATTCTCTATATTTAATCACTTTGGCAGGATTACCCACAACTATTGCATTTTGTGGAATATTTTTAGTTACGACTGCCCCTGCACCAATGATTGCGCCATCTCCGATTTTAATATCACCGATGACAACACAGTTAGCACCGATGGTGACATTGTTGCCAATTCTTGGTGACTTACCTCCATGCACTGCAGAGCCAATGGTTGTATTGTGATGCAATTTTACATTATCTCCAACAATAACATTTGGATTAATAATCAAACCTATTCCATGGCATACGATACAGTTCGAGCCTAATTTTACTCGTTCGGGTACATCAATTCCAAGTATCCATCGGAACATTAATCGATAAAGAAGCCAAATGGGCGTACCCAATATGTATAATATTCTGTTTTTCGTGAAGAAATGGGCAATCCTATAACAAGTGATAAAAAACAATCCCTTTAAATTTCCTTTTTTCCCCCTATAGAAGATTTTATGTCAAAAAACTTATAATATTTATCAATTACAGAAAGAACTCTCTGAGATTGTGTTTTGTAGGAAAATTCGTTCAAAGCCAATTTTCTGCCATTGTTTCCTATTTTGTTAGCTAAGTCTGGGTTATCCGCAACCCAACAGAGTTGCTTGGCGAAATCATCTGCATTCGGGGCAGAAAGGATGCCATTCTCCTTGTCTTTAATGAAAAGTGGAATATCTCCTACACGAGTTACAACGACAGGATTACCAGTTGCTAGGTATTCACCTAATTTGGTAGGAAAACCATTTTGAGCTTGTAAGTTATCTGGTCGTGCAAGAGCCAAAATCGTAGCATTAGATAGTACTTGAGGTATTTCAGAAGGTGGAATGGGACCTGTAAAATCTACAAAATTCTCAATACTATTTTTTTTAGTAAGATCTATAAGTTTGGGAATAACGTTCGGTTTAACACCCTTTCCAATAATTTTAAGTTTATAATTAGGATGAGTCTTGTGGAACTTAGTAAATGCTTCAATAAGAATATTTGCACCGTCTTTGTCATATGATACTGCACCACAATAAGCTATGTATTTCGGATTATTATTTTTGCATAGTCCTTTAAAGCGATTAATATCAACAAACATATTGACTATATGAACTCTGTCTTCATCTAAACCAAGACCAATATAATAGTCTTTAAGAGCCTTAGAAATTACGAAAAGACCATCAAGTTTCTTGAGACACTCATTAATATCAACCAATATAAACCTTGATTTGGAAGTTCCATTGATTTCTGGGTGCTCCGTTATTTCACAAAAGATTTTAGCATATTTACGAATTTTCATAGCAATCCAGAGTTGGTAATCGTAGCCTCCATAGAGGAATACTTTATCACCAGCTCGCACTTCTTTCCTGAAACGTAACAAATTTTTCACAAAGGCCCACAGACGAAATTTCCTAGCAATAAATCCATCTTTTTCCCAAAGGTCAACAACCTTTACTCCTGGTATATCAAGAGAATATTTTGTCCTATTTTTATCGGGTATAAGATAATAGATAACCACCTCTTCCCCAAGCTCAGCAAAGCCTTTAGCATAGGCTAGGGTTCTATTAGTCCAGGCTTCCCCTGGGCAATAGCGTCTATTTAATAAAATTACTTTTGACATTAAATAATTCTCTTATAAATATTTAATATAGCGTCCTCAAAAACTATTTCACAAGCACCCTTATTCACTATAGGAAGATTATTCGTTCTATAATCTTCAAGTATATTTCGAATACAGCGTGTAATATCATTTACGGACGTATTATCTGCATAATACCCCACGTTATAGTTCGACGTATAATCTTTTAACACTCCAATTTGGGGACTAATGGCAAAAATCGGTACACCACTTTGGAATGAATCTACTACCTTCGTTGGGAGATAAATACCTTCTTCACATTGCGCTTCAATAATAAGTGAAATATCACATGATGAGACAAAACTGGTTGCATTTTTATAATTCATTCCAGGAAGCAATTTTACCACCTTGCTAAGTCCAAGTTCTTCTACCAAAGATGGAACATAAGAATCTACGCCGCCAATAAAATAACATTCAACACTCGTATTGTAATATCTATCCTCTTTAAGAACTACTGATAACGCTCTGAGAAATAATTCTGGAGATCGCGGATATTTTGCGTTTCCACAATGAACCATTTTCAGAATATTATGTTCTTCTTTTTTGGTGGGAGATAGCAACGACAAAGCCATATGAGGAATTACTTCTGTTTGCTCTTGATTAACTTTCTTAAAGCATTTCAGCATATAGTTCCTTAATCGATTGTTTGGAAATGTGTGAATTGTGACATAGCGTTGTATGTCATCATAGATTTTTTGCTCAAAATAAGGAAGTCTTGTATTAGGTCCAGTGCCATAAGGTCTAGGAAATTTCGCCATTGGGAAAGGATCATTCCAATTTGCAATCCATTTATATCCCAAATATTTAGATAAATATATGCCAACTAAATCTGTATTATACCCCCTTGTTATAACCGTATCGCAATCTTTTAATAAACCCTTCTTAATGTCTTTTTTAATTTGCTGAAGAATAAGGTAAGAGGTTGCAATACCATTATAAAAATATCCAGTTTCCAAGAGTATTTTAACGTTGTAAGCAATTGACTTAAGAATCTTGCCCAAAGGATCTCTTCGTAAAATGGAATAATCGGGTTTTATTGTCGTGATTCTTAGATTTTCTGATTCACGAAGTTGCTTATCTAAGACAGCATCAGCAGGATATGTTGAAGTATCGTCACACGTATATACGTCTACTTTATAACCTGCATTAGCCAATATGTAAGCCACCTTTGAATTACATATAGACTCAGAACTCTTAATGGGATATGAATGAGGTGCTATGAATAAAATATGCTTCATTTGTTCAGTACTTTTTTCATCATTGATATATATTCCTCTAACATAATATGTGCCTCGTCTTTAACAGATTGCTTATTAAAATTTATAATTGCACTAAAAACGGACGATGCAGATGGATATTTCTTATTAAATAATTTATTATAGTAATTAGTTTCTATTAAGTGATATCTATCAAGAATTTGGTATGTTTTGCTAGATAGGGTATTCAATACTCCGTTTTTTTTGAAACCATATGTATCAAAGGAATATACAGGGACGGCGTTATGAAGAGATACTAAAATAGGATGCATCAGTTCACCAATATATCCATCTGAATATTTTATTGCGTCGTACCAATCAAGGGGATTTATTGGAAACCTAAGTTGGTATTTAAGAGGGACATCAAGACTTTTATTGGTTTTAGGCAACCACACAAGCGTATAACCTGCCTTTTTAAATAGATTCTCTAGTTCCAACAACCATTCATTACTTGATAACATAGAGGGTAAACTAATCAAAATGTATTTACCTTGAATGCCCAGTTTTTTTTGTACATAATTTCTACATTTTGGATTTACGTTATAATTAAATGCAAATACAGGATCAGGAGTTATTTGAGGTATAATAGTGCCTTTGGTTATGAATTTAACCATATTTTGAGTCCAAATGTCTCGAACTGTCAAGACATCAAACCTTCGTAGTGCATTACAATATTTCTTTTTTTCTCCAGGCAATTTTATCATGTTATACGGAGAGTTTTGAGCTGAAGCAGATATTGATACTATTCGTACTTTATCGTTGACCTCATCTAAAAAGCTTCCCCAAAATGGATTTGGAAATACAGAATCAGAACAAAGCTTTAATAATTTAATACCCTTGCGTCCAATGTATATTCTTGATAAAAAAGGCTTTATTGAAAAAACAGCATCACTACCAACAGCAACTGTGTCAATAGCGTACTTATTGATAACGTTTGCTATATCTAAAGTTGTTTTACAAACTTCAGATATCGAGTCATAATTAGTTTGTGCAAAAAATTTATGTGCCTCAAACTGTTCTTTGGGTACGTTTCTTTCATAGTATTCCTTCAAGTCATCAGGAATCCAATTTATGAATATAGGGTCATACCCATTATTTTTCAAGTAACAAAAGGTGGATAATGCTTGAAGATTTGCTCCAAAATTTGCCACCCAGTGATAGGTTAAAATGCCTACTTTCATAAAAGTAATTAGTCTTTTGTGTAATTTTCTACTTCTTCATCATTAAGTATGCGTACGATGCGACTACAAGCCTTACCATCACCATAAGGGTTGATAGCTTGCGACATTTTTGCGTATGCTTTGGCATCTTCAATTAGGGTGCTGACTTCATTTATAATCTTGTCATAGTCGGTTCCAACAAGGTGTACCGTTCCAGACTTGAGAGCCTCAGGACGTTCGGTCGTATCGCGCATCACGAGCACAGGCTTTCCAAGACCTGGAGCCTCCTCTTGAATGCCCCCCGAGTCAGTAAGGACTATGTAGGCTTTGCTCATGAGATGTACGAACTCGAGATATTGTAGAGGTTCGATGAAAAAAAAGTTAGGACGTGTAAGATCTTTTCCAAATACCATGTGAATAGTATTGCGCACATTAGGATTGAGGTGCATAGGGTAAACGAAATCTACCTTTGGATACTTCTCGGAGAGATCTTTCATTGCTGTTACCATACGGATGAAGCCATCACCAAAATTCTCACGTCTGTGGCCTGTAATGAGGATGAGTTTCTTTCCACCGGCAAGACGATTAACATCATAGCCTGCATTTAAGAGAACGTGTTCCTGCTCCTTGCGGAGGTCTTCATTATTTTGGAGCTTATCAACAACCATGTGGAGGGCATCGATGACTGTATTGCCTGTTACATAGATATTACCCATCGTATTCTCAGCCTTAAGGTTGCTCTCAGAAAGTGATGTCGGTGAGAAGTTGAAGGTAGCAATACGACCTGTAATCTGGCGGTTCATTTCCTCTGGCCAAGGTGAGTAGAGGTTATGTGTACGTAGACCTGCCTCTATGTGACCAACAGGAATTTGAGCATAGAAGGCTGCAAGAGCACCAGCTGTAGAAGTTGTGGTATCGCCATGAACGAGTACCACATCAGGACGGCACTTTTTGAATACGTCACGTAGCCCAATGAGTACTCGAACTGTTACATCAGTAAGATCCTGACCCTTCTTCATGATGTTGAGGTCGTAGTCGGGAGTTACATCGAAGATTTTGAGAACTTGATCCAACATTTCACGATGCTGACCTGTTACGCACACGATTGTTTTAAACTCTGTTGAGTGCTTCTGAAATTCCTTGACCAGCGGGCACATTTTGATGGCTTCAGGACGTGTGCCAAAAATGAGCATTACTTTTTTCATTTATTTTTTGTATTTATATGTTCTATATGAAACAGTATGGATATATCCCAGTACAAGCATTACTAAAACAAAATATTTAGGGTAAGTAATTACATGAGATACCATAGAATTAGAAAGTATTAAAACAATTAGAGCAGCTAATGGTGCTGCATATTCTGAGTTCTTCTTAAATAATCTAATAGCATATTGTACAAGCTTAATCCAAAATATGACATAAAGAGATAATGCTATTATTCCAAAATCATAAAGAATTTCCAAGAAATCATTATGAGCAGACCTAAGTCCCGAATTCACAAGAACGGCATTCCAACCATGTCCCAATAAAGTGTCAAACGAAAATACATTATATTCGTATGTGTCGAATATCCAATTCCAAATTTCCACACGTCCAGAACCTTGGTCTTCTTCTATATTCTGAAATCGCTCTGTTATAGCATTTCCTGAAAAAGTATTAATATAATTAAATAGATAGAAGATAACTATCAGAGAAAACATAGTACCAACAATGATTCTTTTTCGATTTTTTTTATCTGAAACGGAAAAACCATAAACAATATAATATGTTGCTGTAGCTAATGCATAAGACAACAAACCGCCTCTTTTGAGTGAGAACATCATAGCAACTAGAATCGCTAACACTCCCAATATCTTTATGCTATTTTTTTTAATACAAAGAACTAAAGGTAAGAAATATAATAATGTATATGCTGCATTGTCTTGATTCTCAAAATCAAGGACATAGTTCTTCTCAAAACTTAAAAAATAGTAAACCATCAAGGATGCAAAAAGCATCAATAAAAGTTTCATGTACGCCCCCTTTGAAACTTCAGACATCTGAGCCGTAGTAGCGAATAAATACACAAATAACGGAGACAAGAATGTTAAATACTGAGCGTTCGTTGTGTAACCACCAAAAAGCAATGACAGCATATATGTATACAACAAGAATGTAAGCATGTATGACATTGGTGCTATTCGCATAAAATATCTTATGTTAATCATGTAATACAATAAAGCCAATGTAACTAATGCTATCGGCACTAAAAAATAAAGGCTATATGAAAACGCAGATGCAGTTGGAAACATCTCCATCATTTCAAATAAAAAAATAGAAACCAGAGTGCATAATGCTATTGGTAGTGAGGCTATTGTCTTCTTCATTTATTTTAATTATTTCTTATTTTACAACTATGTAATGTTCAAAAAATAACTTCCGCAGAAAATCTGCGATCAAGAGCATTTGATGATTTGGCAATTGAGCTTAACATAAACTGCAACAGAAAAATTGCGGAAGTTATTTTTTTAACATTACTATGTTATTAATAATCGATTTTACGTATAACTTTTGACTTTTACTCAATGCATAGTACCACATTACACTAATAAAAGTAATAGCATATGATAGACAGACAAGTAAAAGCCTTAAAAATGATTCATCTATTATATTTACTAATAGTAAAGGGAAAATAGCTCCTATAATAATACATGCAAATGTCTTTACAACTACTTCTTTTAGAAATGTTATTGACGAAATACCGACAATTCGCTTTGCCATTATTAGTCTCATTGCAAATGTAATTACCTCTATTAGTATAAATGATATTGTACAAAAATATGGAGGAAATCCAATTTTAAAAAACAGATAGCTAATTGGTATATTTAATAAGATTAAAATACTAACGGCTACAAAATATTCTCTAATTTGCCCGACGGCTTGAATCGCAGACATTAGTCCCATGGATAATTGAAAAATTATTGATAACAAAAGAATTAGTCTACTGAGTTCAATGGTGTAGGCTGGAATTTCATGAAGCCATAGTTTCAAAACATATGGCATTTCAATGATTAAAGGTACTGCAAAGAAAGCTAATACAAGTATTGAAAATTTTGAAGATGAATAGGACATATTAATTAATTTACTACGATCCTTTTGTCCTTCGCTCTGCATTAATTGTGGGTTAATTGCTCGTTGAAATGTAGTTGAAAAATAATTTAGTACACCATTAATTTGGTTGGCTACACCATATGAAGCGTTAATTATTGTACCATAAAATAAATTGATTACTATGGCAACACCTTGGTTTCTTCCAATCATTGCCACAGCACCAAGCGTATTCCAGCCTGCAAAACCTAACATTTGATATAGAGTGTCTTTCTTGATATATTTTATCAATGCTATTTCAAAATCACTATATTTTTTACTTATATATATACTATTAACAAAGGTGATTAGAATTGCTATTATAGATATTCCTATAGCATAGAATAGCAATCTATCCATCGGACAATAGGATAAGTATAATGCTAATAAGAGTTTTAGTAACGCCTCGCAAATACCGATTATAGAAAAAGCAAGCATATCTTCCTTAGCATTCATGACAGCCCCATATGGTACAGCTAAAATGGTAAAGAAAGTACTTACCACCAATAATTGAAAAACCAATTTTGCTGTTTCAATTCTTTCTGCATTTATGTTTAAAAAACCATCAAATAGAAATGGAAATGCTAATTCAAAACCACACACGACACAAAGACCTATTAAAATATGAAGAAAAATACTACAATTATATATTTGGTTTAGTTTATTCGTATTACCCTCCCCAATTGCTACTGACAAGAAACGTTGGGTAGATATTGACATAGAGGCGTTGAGGAATGCCAGCATACTGATAACACCAGCTACAAGATTATACAATCCATAGTCACTCGGTCCAAGCGCTTTCAAGATGAGAGGCACCGAAATCAATGATATTATCATATTGATAATAATCTTGGCATATAGAATACACGTATTAATAATAATTTTACTAGTTCCTTGCATAGTTTTATGTTATGTTAAGGGGATATGCTATAACATTAAAGTTGATAGCAGAATCCATTTGATGAATAAACGAAAATAAAGAAAGTCTTATAAAGAAGGACATAAGTAGTAAATCTTGTTTTAATGAAGCTAACAGGTTTCAACCTTTAGTTGCTTTTGTGAAAAAATCAATTATTGATAAAGAGGGTAAGAACTCGTAAGTCCAACTTTTACTTTCGTCCTATTCTATAAGATATACTAATGAACAAATTTTATAACCTTATTTTGAAGGCTTATTATAACATATTAGTTATTGTTTTCTGATATTTTTCGTAGTTGTTTTATTTTATCAAACAAAATGTTTAAAGCCATAGAATCAAAATTATTTTGATCTAAAAGTAAAGCATTAGTCCTTTTCTTCTTTTTATTCATTTCAGCTTGTTCGCTATCCATTTGAATGCGAATAAATGCTTTCCAAAACGGAGTTGAAAAAGAGTATTTTTCAGAATCCTCATCAAATCTTATGATTCCATATGGAGGCTTTAGTAAATCTTCTAATGCATCTCTAATATCTGAATCTGAAATCTTTTTATTTTTAGGATTTATTCGATCTCTAAGTTTTTGAAAAGATATAGACTCATTGCCATGAGTATTTAATGATTTTAAAATATACCATGCAGTTTTATTTTTAGCCGTGATTAAATCATATGTTTGTTTAAAGGTATCCGAATTTTTATCAATATACCCTTTTATCGCTATATTAAAACTTGTGTCTTTTATATACTTCTTTATTAGAGACGTTTTCTTTATTTCTGCATTATAACATATATCATAACACATAGAATGAGCTAGAGCACCAATATTATTTGAATAAGATACTAAATTATTTGATAATCTATCAGAGAACTCGACGTTTAGAAGTTTACATCCCTTAATAATTATCTCTTTTATTTCCTTATCAGTCAGTAGAGGCACTTTTATCTGGTCAACTCTAGTGCTTAAATTAGAATCCAAAGAAAGTAACTCACGCGGTGAACAAACAGCTCCGATACATATTATTTTACTAATTTTTCCAGAACCAATCTCATTCGATTCATCTACAAATATTTTTATAACGTCTGCAAGTTTTTGTTTTTCATCTCTAACTAATTTATGAAAATCTTCAATCATCCATACCAATCCTATATTGCGAAATAATTTAGATAAACGTTGCGATGTGAGTCTTGGAGGTAAAGTCCTAACCATTCTTTGCTCTGAAGATATTTCATTTGTTTGTGAAATATTTGTTGCGATAGACTCGCAATCAGCTTTTATAGATTGGGAAATTTTCAGACTCCTTTTGGATGTTTTCTCACTTACATAATAGGTATTTAAATCATCGAATGCATTCAATATTATGTCCTCAAATTTCATGTCTGTTTTACACTGAGTACGTACAAACTTTATTTTGTTACGTTCAAGAACTTTTCTTACCAATGTTGTTTTACCACTGCCAGAATGACCATATAATATAAGCTGTACCCCAGGTGTATCTAATGCTTTTTGTACTCTTTTTTCTAATTCGGGCCTGTTCAAATAATTGATTGTTGCAATTTTACCTGGTGTAAAAACATTGCTTAGCTTTGTTCTCAACAACCAATTATATAAGGATTTTATCATATTATTCTATGTTATCGTAAAATAGTACATTGTTTATCTCTAAATGTTTGGTATCAATAGCCCAAACTAAAACATCATCATTGACATATGGTTCTATTGAGGCCATAGCATCACGACTATCAAGGTAGTGATGAAAAAAAGATTTTCTTTTTTGTTCATCAGATGGCACTATTATAATTTCATTAGTTATAAATCCATTATCTGTAACTTTTCCTATACGAGATTCATTCTTTTCACGTAATATAACAGCATCTTTATATGTCATAACTCATTTTTCTAAAATTAGTAGTACTTTATTTATGATTATCACTTCGTGTTATTACTTTCGTGATACTCTAAAATTGATTTTGTTTACTAAATGTTGTACACATCTGTATATATGGAATTTATTCTTTTACAACTACAAAATGTTCCACATTTTTATTTCAATTAAAATCGAATTTATTGTAGCTCTAATTATTACGAAAGAACTATGATTTATAGATTATCAATTAATTGATGGTTATATTCGTGGCTAAATCACTATAATTCGTGTTCTAATTCTTACTATTTACGCCACACCATCTTATTCACTATACCCACATAGCTCTGTACTATCTTCACAACCTTAGTACTTACATTCTCATCCACATAGTCGGGTACAGGAATGCCATGCTGACCATCTTTGCAAAGTTCAACAGCTATGTCTACTGCCTGGAGTAATGACTTTTCGTCAATACCTGCAATGATGAAGTCGCCTTTGTCAATGGCTTCGGGACGTTCGGTTGAGGTACGAATGCAGATGGCAGGGAAAGGATGTCCTACGCTTGTAAAGAAACTACTTTCTTCGGGAAGCGTGCCTGAGTCGCTTACTACGGCAAAGGCAT
>ERZ1023617.207-NODE-207-length-27919-cov-28.764248_pt1 | contig 27919 bp, 27 predicted proteins | sample MGYA00380328_ERZ1023617 | MGnify/ENA primary metagenome ERZ1023617 (study PRJEB33179, sample SAMN07448977) | human gut metagenome | biome: Human-gut; feature: Human associated habitat; material: Faeces | host: Homo sapiens | place: India: Bhopal | collected...
TGAAATGTGGCTTGGTGAACTACAACCGTCGCAAGACCCACCAAAACCTCAACATTGAATGGATGAAGCCGATGCAAGCCATCATCGACAAGTACGCCGAACAGATCAAGGACTCTCCTTATCTGCTACCCATCTTGACAGGCAAGGAATCCTCTCCATACACCGCATACCGCAAGGTAGAGCACAACACCAACTATAACCTAAAGAAAATTGGTGAGATAGTAGGCTTGAAGATACCATTGACCACCTATGTGGCACGCCATACGTGGGCAAGCGTAGCCTTGCACATGAATATCCCGATAGCTACCATCAGCGAGGGTATGGGACACAACTCATACAAGACCACACAAATTTACTTGCAGTCTATAGACGTAGCAACCATCAATGAAGCCAACGAGCGGATTATAAGAAAGATTTTGAAAGAGTTGTAAATAAATAGTTATGTTTACCACGCCACCAGAATGATGGGTTAAAATGTTTAGCAAACTTCGCCCTTTCTTATGGTAAGAGAGCAAAAACAACCGAATAGACAGCAAATCTGCCATTTTGAGAGTTCTTTCGAGGCGGATTTGCTAAACATTTGTGTTAAATTTGGGGGATGGCATACAGAAAATGATAAAATCTGACACGTAATCCAACAATTTTTCGTACTTTTGCATTAAGTTGTATCTCTTACCATAAGAGTGTGCAACAAATGTAAGATAAAGATACATGTGCAGAGGCTGCAAGCCCAGCACTCATAATACGATTAAGATTATGCACGACAATAACAAATTGACTAGGCTTTCACAACCATCATGTATGGTTGTAGCTGAGGACATAAAGTAGAGCAGAATTTATGAAACCGGATGGTACGAGTTCTTTTTCTACAGCCGACGAGAAACTTGTTTCTCCAAAGGGCAGCCACGTTACAGAGCCAGACGCTAAGACTGGTCCTGCAATAAAGAAGTGTCGTCAATCGGACGGAACAACATGGTCTTACATCTTCGTTCATAATAGTAAAGTGAGGAAGTTGGAAGTGCTATTAGAGAATGATGGCAGAACCTATTTTGTGCATAAGACAGTTCGCTATTTCAGGAAACTTGGCAAGCAAAAGGTACAGCATCAGGAAGTGCCGACCGTCAGCGGTCTGGTCTTCTTCCGAGGGTTTCCCGAAGAAATACAAGCCTATCTCGACCAGAAGTTTCCACACGCTCGCCTATGCAAAAATTGTAGCACAGGCAAGGTGGCAGAGATACCCGATACGCAGATGCAACCCTTCATGCGTGTCGCGGAGACTTCACCTGAGCGCATCCGTTTCCTTCTCCACCCTTATCATTATTATGCTCGCAACCGCATTCTCCTCCGTATCACCACAGGTGAGATGGCAGGATTGGAAGGCTACATCATTCGTATTGACCGAGATCGCCGTCTGGTGATGGACATCGGTGGAATGAGTGTAGCAATCAGCGGTGTTCATGCCGAGCACTTTGAGGAAGTGGAGCAAAGCAAAACCTCAATCACTCATGAGAATATCTTCTATCAGCGCAACCTGCAGGAGCGGCAAGTACTGATAGACCGCTATTTCCATCCAGTGAAAGACAACAAGGAAGTGTCGTTGCAAGCAGAAAACATCGACTATCTGAGAAAATACGCCTTGGATGAGGTGGCTCACAACCGAATCACCCTCAATGACACATGGAACATCTATTCCTTCATCATTGAGGAGATCGGCTACTATTATTCACCATTCATAGAACAGTTTAAGGAACACCTCGACCCCATCATGCGTGAAGGAGGCAAGGTACTCCAAGAAATGGAACAGATTATCAAAAGTCCTCATATCAGTCCTAACGACAAGACCAGATATGAGAATGATTATCAAAGAATCTTTTCGCAATATGATTATCTGTTCTAAAGATTCATACATCATACCATGACCGATTTCGCAACTTTTGCACAAAAGATCATTGACGAACTTACGAAAGAAGGCAGAAAGCATACCGCAGAGACACGCAAGTATTCAGCCAATCGTCTATTGATGTTTATGGCGGACAAGCCCACACCTATGGACAAATGGGACGGCTTGTTTGTCCAAGACTACGAGACATGGCTGAAAGCACAGGGCCTGTCAGCATCTACAACCGCTTTTTACCTGTCGCAATTGTGTGTATTCTATAAGCAAGCTGTAAAAAGAGGAAACATACAAGAGCAAGACATTTTTCGCTTGGTAAACAAGACACCATCGCCAAAACCTGCCGTCCAACAGTTTCCCTCGATAGCCGAGCTGCGCTATTTGCAGACTCTTAATCTTAACAAGTCACAGGATTTCGCACGAGACATGTTTCTGTTCTCCCTTTATGCAAGAGGCATGAACTATGTGGACATGGCATATCTGAAGAAATCCAACGTTAAAGACGGAATGCTCACTTACATTTCCCATACATCAGACAACAATCCTGCTGTCACTATCAAATGGGACAAGGCAATGCAGCAGATAGCTGACAAATATACCTCCGACACAGAATATATGTTCCCTATCATCACCAAGGAAGGAAATGCTGATGAAACAGAACAAATAAAAAGAAGTCGCCATAATGCGGTGTACAATTTACGTTCTATTGGCAAGCAATATAAATTCAGCGTGTCACCTACTATCGCCATGACCAAGGACTTGTGGCGCAAGATTATGGATGAGGTGAGCGTGAGTGAGGTGATATAAAATCAAATTAGAAACAATAAGAAATTGTAATATATGGAACATTTAATAAAATTTTATCCAGTTGAAAATGCCGACTGCACTTTGATTAAATTGGGTAATGGCATAACTATAATTGTTGATTGTCAATTGTTTGATAGTCTGAACGATGAAGATGGAAATCAAATCCGTTATGATGTAAAAAAGGATTTGCTGAAAGAACTAGGCAAAGACCGTAATGGTTATCCATACGTTGATTTGTTTGTTAGCACCCACCCTCATGATGACCATTGCAAGGGATTTGAAGGTAATTTTTACCATGGTAATCCCGACGAATATGACTTAAAGAAAAATGAAAATGAGATAATCATTGGTGAATTATGGGTAACTCCACGTGGCATTGGCAATGAATTGGCAGATTCTGCAGAAACAATTCGCCAAGAAGCCAAACGTCGTAGAAAGCTATATGATGACAATAAGAAATTCACTGGTGACTATGGAAACCATCTAAGAATTATCGGATATAACAAGCAGACGACCTTTGATGAAAGATATGGATATGTTCCTGGTACTCTTATAACAGCAATAGATGGTCATGAAATGGCATGGCTGGAAATGTTTATTCATGCACCATTCAAGGAAGATGTGGACAAAAGCAAGAAAGATGATAACAAGAATGCAACATCTATAGTCGTTCAATATAGTTTTAAGTCCAAATGCGATGATGGTGAAGTAAAAACCGTTTGTAAATTGATAATGGGAGGAGATGCCGAACATGAAATTTGGCAACATATTATAGACAACAATAAAGACGATGAAAAACTCATATGGAATATATTCATGGCACCACATCATTGCTCATGGAGCTTTTTCAATGATCCTGAAAAAAAAGATGAAGTAAAGCCGTCAGCAGAAACGATCATGCAAAAGCAGATTGGATTGAATTCATGCATCATAGCTTCTTCGAAAGAGATTCTTGATGATGATAAGAATCCTCCATGCTATCAGGCAAAAACTGAATATAAGAATAGATTAAAAAATGAGGATAATTTCTTTAACACAGCTACAGATCATGTAAAAGGGATGGTGCCACAACCCATAGTTTTTAAGATTGATAAGCGTGGCAAGACTAAGATTTATCAGACCGCAACAGTAGGAGAATCTGTCGTTACACGTCCTGCACCACGAGCTGGAGAAGAATAACAACATCAGAGAATTATGGGAAGTAACTATAAAATAGTAGAAGGTAGTGAAATTCAAGGAAACTCTTTGCGTCTTCCAAGAGCTATATCCATATATAAGGCGGCAAAACGTCATGAGCAAGTTGGAATTATATCTTGCAAGCGCAAATCTGATTTAAGTGAGGTAATCATCATCAGACTATCTCACTTGAATATTCCAGACTTACCTGATTTCCCTATTCAGCCGTGTGAGGATGTTGCTATTCGCTGTCTAAAAGAAGATTTAGATATACCAGAAGTATATGCTATACGAAAAGACTTCCCTACAGGACTGCCTCATTCAAATATAAGGCAATATGAACGCCCTGTGTCATTATGTGTTTCTGATGTTTATTTTTCTGATATACGTCCACAATTCAATGCTTTTGATTTTATCAATAGTATCATCAGGTGGTTTAATTTAAATAGCATAGGAGAATTGCATGAAAAAGACAGACCTTTGGAGGTGTTTTTTCAATATCATGATTTTTGTGGAATGGTCAATAGCTTTTCAAGTATCGCACCATATGGTGTCTATAACAAGAAAACAGAACACACATCCACATTAGAATTTGTTGATAAAGCAAAAGCGAATAGTGATATTTGTTTAGTGGTATTGAAGTCTATAGTTTCAAAAAACTTGGCATTCTTACCAAAGAATATAGGTGAGTTAAATACACTTGAAACGATTGATGGCAAAACAATAATTGAAACGATTATAGATTTTGTTAGAAAAACTGATAGAAAATCCGAAAGAAGTCTGCTTCTAATGTTGGCTATTCAACAGAAAAATGCTACTCCTACTTCAGAGGATAAGATTGATCTTGCTATAGTAAAGTTAGGAAAGTGTATTCATGAAATAGAAAACAACAGAAAGAAAGCATGTGATAGAGATACATTCAATGCATGGTTAAGTTCTCTACCGATAAAAGTAGAAATGTTATTAGAAAATCCATGCAGAGAAATAAATGCCTCCCAAAATGGAAAGGAAAAACAATATTCACAAGTCACATTTATTGGCACAGGTACATTAGGCTCTAATATAATAGATCATTTTGTTCGTGAAGGAATATCCAACAGTATCTGTATTGTGGATTTTGATATATATTTTTCACATAACATCAGTCGGCATATATTACAGCCAAGAGATATTATGAAGCCTAAGGCATCCTGTATCAAAAAACATTTCGAAGGGATTGTAGGAACAAAGATTTGGTCAATTGATAAAAATGTAATGTGTTTAAGCCCTAATGAAGAAAAAGCGGCTTTCGATAACACCGATTTAATAGTTGATGCCAGTACCTCAATAGCCGTTGAAAGAAAGCTTGCATTATCTTCTAAATATGAAGGAAAAAGGAAATGCACATTATTCCTTAATCCCAAAGGTAACGATTTGGTTTTATTGTTGGAGGATGCAAATGGCGAGCAGCGCCTTGATTTGTTAGAGATGAGTTATCAATATAATTTAATTAAGTCAGAGACATTGGCAAATCATCTTGATACTGCAGAACAAAGAAAGACTAACAATTTCAGTTGTAGGTCTGAATCAAATGTATTAGACTATGATAACGTAGGCATGCTTGCGTCTGTTGCTTCTCAGCAGATTCAAAGAACAGCCTCAAACACAGATTGTCAATTAGGCATTTGGAGGGTAAATGACAATGATAGTACAATTTCTAAAATCAATTTGGATGTCCTTTCTTGGAATGTAAAGGTGATAAACAACATATCTGTCTATTATTCCAAAGAATTAGTTGCAGATATTGACAAATATAGAAACTCTGATTTGAGAAAAGAAACAGGTGGGTGCTTATTTGGATGTTACGATAAAGATGCAAGGAATATTTATGTCTTTTATCAGCATCACGCCCCAAAAGATAGCAAATGTTCTGCCACGTTTTTTGAACGGGGATGCAATGGAATGAATGAAGTTCTGGACAAGATAAACAAAAGAACATATCATCAAGTAAGGTATTTAGGCGAATGGCACTCCCATCCAAATGCCTGCTGTTCACCAAGTTCTTTAGATAAAGAACAGTTTACTAAGATGAGTGAGCAAATGAGTGATGAAGATTTACCATTTGTGCAACTAATTATGGGTACAAATGGAATATATTTAAATGCAATCATGTAAAACGACAAAAAAAATGAAGAATTATGAAACTTATGCTCGGAAATACCCTGCAATAATATCAATGTTGATACCGGCAATTGTTACAACACAAATTTTGTCATCTTGGTTTAGCCAACTCCAAGAGTGTTGGGGAACAGCACTTTCACTAATCGGAGTTTTTGTTCCAATTGGAGTAGTTTATGGGGCAATAGGTTATTTTGCACGTCAATTGTTCAGGGATGCTTCAAAAATGTTTTTCCAATTTCCTCTCTTCAAGGAAGATGAAACGGAAATGCCGACGACTAAACTTTTATTATGGTCAAGTGAAAAGCGATTGTCTGCCAATGCGATAAAGACTATAGCAACAAAGTTAAAGGAAGACTTTGGCATAAAGCTATTGAGCGAAGCTAAAGAGCAAAGCAATTTGTTGGAAGCAAAGAAAACAATCGTTGATGGAGTTGGAAAAATCCGCGAGGTAACAAGAAACAATCCGAATCTCCTTCAATACAATATTGATTTCGGATTTTGTCGAAATTATTTGGGCGGTGCAGTTTACTCAACATCTTTCTTACTGATTGTTTTGTTCTTGAATTTATTAGGTGTAGCTGGCGATTGGAAATTCACACTGATTGCTCTTGTTTTTCAAATACTATTAGCTTTTATAGTTTTTGTAACTCTGAAAAGCAAAGGGTATAGTTACGCTCGTGCATTATTTAACGCATACATTGGAAATACAGAATATAATTGGTAAAATGCAATATGATCGATTTTAAACTAAAACAGCCACAACCATTAAAGATTGTGGACTATCATATAGAAATGCTTTCTGTTGGTGCAGCGGATTGCTTTATTATTTATTATGTAGATAGTAAAGAAAATCACAAATTGATTTTGGTTGATGCTGGCACTTACAATGATGGGCAAAATATAATCAATCACATAAGGAAATGGTATCCGAATCATGTAATAGATTTGGCAATTGTAACACATCCCGATGATGATCATTTTGGTGGATTTGTTAAGATGTTGGAGAAAATCAAAGACAAGAAAAACGATGCTGTTCCTATTAAACAATTTTGGTTGAACAATCCTCAGAACCATGTCAAAGTCACCCAAGTGCAAAATGAAATTAAGAAAACGACGTTAGTAAATAGAGTAGCGAGATTATTTGACCAAGGAGAAAATAATCTTTTAGATTTGATAACATCACTAAATATCCCAGTATCTGACAAGTTTGCTCAGCCTGCTTATTGTAAGGACATGAAAACAGGGACGCTTTATCCAAAGCCATATAAGGAAAGAGATTTTTTAGGTTTTACTATTATTGGGCCGACTCGGGGGTATTTTGAAAAACTTGCACCAAACATGAGATATGATAATCTGAAAGGTTATTCTTATGATGCCAAGGATGACGATGAGGCATTTAAACCTACAGCAACTTGTTTGAGTAAGGCTTTGGATGATGCAAATGATGATGGTTCTGTTCATAATCAAAGTAGCATGATTTTAATGTTTGAACCTGAAGCTGGAAAGAAATACTTGTTTATGGGAGACGCAGGTGTGGAAGCATTAGCAAATATACCTCAATGCCATAGAGCTGCAATCAAAAATGTTTTTTGGCTAAAAGTCCCACATCATGGAAGCAAACATAATCTTGACAGTAAGACGATTTTGTATTTGCATCCCAAGGAGGCTTATATTTCGACAGAAAAACAAGGACATTATTTGAACCAATGCACCATCAATGCGTTAAAACAAATAGGTTGTAAGGTTTTCTCTACACATAGAGATAAAGCAAATTTCCTTCATCATGGCGAACGTGAAGGCTATACAACAGCAATGCCTGAATAATCATGGATAAGAGAGGAAATAAAATCGGCTTAGCTTTATCTGGAGGTGGCTATCGAGCAGCAGCATATCATATAGGAACATTGCGAGCACTTCATAAACTTGGTATTCTTGATAAGGTAGATGTTATATCATCAGTATCTGGTGGCTCTATAACTGCAGCTTATTATACTCTACATAAGAATAATGGATATGATAAATTTGAAAAAGAGTTTATAAACAAGCTCAATCATAATGTATTGTGGATAGCTGTAATTGAATTATCGTTGGTGATAGGTTGCATATTGGCTATGATAATTTTTACGCCAAGCGGCTATAGATGGGTTACTTTTATAATATGTGCATTTCTGCTACTATTGTTTTGGTATTATGTTTTACCTGCAAGTAAATTTATAGAATGGGCATACAACTTACTGTTTTTTAAAGGGGCGAAATTAGATTCAATGCCAAACTCTCCTGTGTTAGCCATTAATGCTACGGACTTATCTACTGGCAACCAATTTACGTTTTCACAAGATAGGATGACATGTTATCCCTATAATAATACCCTACAGTTCAATACGAATAAATTTCCTTTGTCAAGGGCAGTGATGGCATCATCTTGCATTCCGCAAATATTTTCACCGATAAAGATTGGAAAGAAATATCGAGAAGGAGACAGCCAGATAAAGCCCTTGTTAGTTGATGGAGGTCTTTATGACAACCAAGGAGCGCATAAGTTTGATAGTTCTGATAATCACTTTGCTGTAGATTATGCAATAATAAGTGATGCTGGCAACTCAAAAATTTCTTCTTCAAAATGTAAGAATCCTATTGGAACATTGATAATGACTTCTGAAATCATGATGAGGCGCATCAAAAACTTTCAACGTCAGCATAATAGTTATATTCCTGAATACAAGAAGAAGGTAATATATGCTTATAATGATTTGATGTGGAATGATTATGAAAGCTTTCCAAAACGTTTTGTTCAAAATATCAAGGCAGGATATATAACAAAGCAAGTAACCGATTTTCACAGAATAACGGAAAATATGATTTCTCGATTGAGAAACAATCAAATGTCAGAAGATGCTTACAAGGAGATTCTCTTACTTATTGAAAAGAATATTGGTTGGGAAAAACTTGTGAATCGAATACCTCAAAATCACAAAATAGCAGAGAAAGTTGGAACAAATTTAACTGGGCTTTCTCAAAAGGAAACAAAAGCTCTTATTGAACATTCGGAATGGATGACAGAGGTACAAATTCGTTTGCATCTTCCATTCTTAATTCAACAATAATTTATGTCAACTCAAACATCAGATAATGGCAAGCGAATAGCAAAAAAATAAAACAAAATACGCAATAGACTTATTTATGGAAAGAAAAAACATTGCACTTATCACAGGCATTACAGGTCAGGATGGCTCTTATTTAGCAGAATTGTTGTTGGGAAAAGGTTATGATGTACACGGCACTATCCGTCGTTCATCAACAGACTTTCGTGAGCGCATCGCTCACTTGGAAGGTCAGCCAAACTTCCATCTTCACTATGCTGATCTCGGTGACTCAATGAGCATCATTCAGGTGATGAATAAGGTAAAACCAACAGAAGTTTATAATCTTGCAGCACAGAGCCACGTACAGGTAAGCTTCGACTCTCCAGAGTTTACTGCTGATGTGGATGCCACAGGTGTGCTACGTATCCTGGAGGCTATCCGTCAGTGTGGCTTAGAAAAGACTTGCCGTATGTACCAGGCTTCAACATCTGAACTTTATGGTAAAGTGGAAGAGGTTCCTCAGAATGAGAACACACCGTTCCATCCTTATTCTCCTTACGCTGTTGCCAAGCAGTATGGATTCTGGATTGTGAAGGAGTATCGTGAGGCATACGATATGTTCTGCTGTTCAGGTATACTCTTCAACCATGAGAGTGAGCGCAGAGGCGAGACTTTCGTGACTCGTAAGATTACGCTTGCTGCCGCACGTATCAAGCAGGGCAAGCAGGAGAAGCTGTATCTCGGCAATCTTGACTCGCTCCGTGACTGGGGCTACGCTAAGGACTACGTGGAGTGTATGTGGCTCATCCTTCAGGCAGAGAAGCCAGAGGACTTCGTCATCGCTACTGGCAAGCAGCACTCGGTTCGCGAGTTCGCTCAGCTGGCTTTCCATTATGTCGGCATCAAGCTGAAGTGGGAAGGCAAGGACGAAAACGAGAAGGGCATTTGTTCTGAGGGTCCAAAGGAACTCATTGGCAAGACCCTTGTGGAGGTGTCTCCAGACTTCTACCGTCCTACCGACGTAGTTAACCTTTGGGGTGACCCAACAAAAGCTAAAGCCAAGTTAAATTGGAATCCTAACACCACATCATTCGAAGATTTGGTGAAGATTATGGTTGAGAATGATATGGCAAAGGTTGCGGCTGAGGATGCTGGAATGAAAGTTCGTACCAATCTCGCTGAATATTTGGAAAAGGGAATTGTGAAGTAATATGTTAGACAAGAATAGTAAGATATACATAGCAGGACACCACGGACTCGTGGGTTCTGCTATATGGAATAACCTTAAGAAGAGAGGGTATAACAATCTGGTGTGTCGTTCTCACAAAGAACTCGACCTCACTGATCAGTATGCTGTACAGAAGTTTTTCGATGATGAACGTCCAGATGCTGTGGTCTTGGCTGCAGCTTTCGTGGGCGGTATCATGGCAAACTCGCTTTATCGTGCCGATTTCATCATGCAGAACATAAAGATGCAGTGCAATGTGATCAGCAATGCTTATTCTCATGGTGTGAAGAAGCTCCTCTTCTTGGGCAGCACCTGCATATATCCCAAGGATGCACCTCAGCCTATGAGTGAGGATGTGCTCCTGACTTCCCCTTTGGAATACACCAATGAGGAGTATGCCATCGCAAAGATTGCGGGACTGAAGATGTGCGAGAGTTACAACCTTCAGTATGGTACCAACTATATCGCTGTGATGCCAACCAACCTCTATGGTCCCAACGACAACTTCCATTTGGAGAACAGCCACGTGATGCCAGCCATGATGCGTAAGATTTATCTTGCCAAGCTCATCCACGATGGTGACTGGCACAGCATCGAGGAGGACATGAACAAGCGTCCTATCAATCCAGACGACAAGCTTCGTGCCATTATCGGCGATGGCAACGTGGACGGCCATAACGAGCATGAGCGCATCTTGAAGGCTTTGGAGTTCTATGGTATCTACAATAATAAGGTGGTGCTCTGGGGCACTGGTAAGCCTCTCCGTGAGTTCCTTTGGAGCGAGGATATGGCTGATGCCAGCGTGCATGTACTCCTGAACGTAGATTTCAAGGACATCATCGGCATCGAGAAATACTCTTCCGTATTTTACGGAGCGAAGGTCGATGGAACCGTTGACAGAAACAACTCTGAGGGACGTGGTGGGGCAATTCCAACGCTCGGCGAGATCCGCAATTGCCATATTAATGTTGGTACAGGCAAGGAGTTGACCATCCGTGAGCTTTCGGAACTCGTAAGAAAGGCTGTAGGTTTTGAGGGCGAAATCGAGTTTGATTCTACCAAGCCAGATGGAACCCCTCGCAAACTCATCTCTGTGGATAAACTTCACAGCCTCGGTTGGACTCATAAAGTGGAACTCGAGGATGGCGTGAAGAAACTCTTCGACTGGTATCAGGAGAGTTTGAAAGACTAGAATTTTAGGTAAGAATATTAATTATAAAAAATGCAAAAATGTTAACAGTATCTATAGTAATACCGACAATGAACCGATTGGATTCACTTAAAAGAACAATCTCATATATTGCTCAAAGTACGGTGGAACCATTAGAGGTTATAGTAGTTGACCAGAGTACAGATAATACCGAAATAGAAGCAACTAAAGAATTTTTAGAAAAACAGAGTGTCAACTGCAAATATGTACATAATGATGAGCCTTCATTAACAAAAGCAAGAAACACAGGTATGCTTTATGTGCATGGAGATTTAGTAATACAAATGGATGATGATGTAGATGTTAAGCCTGATACTTTATCTTCCATACTTAAAATTTTCTCCAATGAAAAGATTGCAATGCTTGCTGGCGTAAATGAGGGATTTAATAGCAAACATCGTTCATTGATAGGCTTCCTGTTTTGGAAAAAGAATTGGAGGAAACGCAATATTGGACACGTCGTAAAATCCATGTATGGACGTTTTCCTGAAAATATAACAAAAGAAACTCCTACAGAATGGGCAATGGGATTCTTTTCTGTTTATCGAGTTGCTTTAATAAGAAAGTGGAATCTTAATTGGGATGAAAAATTAACAAGTTATGCTTATGCCGAAGACCTTGACTTTTCATATTCCTATTTTAAAAAAGCCAAAAATGAAGGCTTGAAATGTATAATGTCTAGTTTAGTGATTGTAAAGCATAATGTAACTCAAGAATGGCGTATTCCATCACGCAAACATATTTATATGACTATTAATAATCGCCGTTATTTGAGAAAAAAACATTTTGGAGAATCTTTGTTGTCCAAATTCGCGGTATTTTGGGCAGATTCAGGTGAATATTTACGTCGTCTGCTAAGTCATGAAGGTGCAAAAGATTGGAAGGATGCAATGACTGGGAAACCTCTATAAAAAGATGCAGTAAACACTCAAATTTAGGCTTAATGTGGAAAGATTTGGAACTATTTCGATAAGTAAGTATACTGAAAGTCTACTTTTAAAATGTTAAGCGAAAAAATGTATGAATTAAATAATCTGATTGAAATTTTAACAATTCAATATACAGTGACTTGCAAAAGTGTCTATACAAAGGGCTATGCCCTAAATTGAGTACTGACAGCAAGTTGAAGGCTTGTGAAACTTCAATCATTTATTAATATAAATAGAAGTAATGCCAAACCAAGCAATAGAGAATAACAAGCAGATAGCTAGAACATGCCCTTATCAGTATAAAGAAAAACGTGGAAGCTAAAAATATAACACATCTATATAAACAAAAGCGTAAAGTGATAAAAGAACATATGTCTGATAATTTTAATAAAAATAGAATAATAAAGAATAGTTTGCTGTTGTATGTCCGCATGTTGTTTACTATGTGGCTCAACCTTTGGACAACAAGGCTAGTACTGGCAAACTTAGGCGTGGAGGACATGGGGGTATATGGAGTTGTTGGAAGTATTGTAAATGTGTTCCAAGTGCTGACAAGTGGAGTCGGAACTGCAATTCAGCGATTCCTTACTTATGAAATGGGGCGAAAGGACAATAATCTGAATGGTGTGTTTTGTTCCTCAATCAATGTCATATTTATCTTGGCAATTATTATGCTGATTCTTTTGGAGGTGGCAGGACTTTGGTTCTTGAACAATAAGGTCAATATTCCAGCTTCAAGTTATTCGGCAGCACAATGGGTGTTTCAATTTTCTGTTTTGACTTGTATTGTTAATGTGATAAGCATACCATACAATGCCTTGGTCATAGCACATGAGAAGATGAATGCATTTGCTTTCATATCAATACTTCAAGTTGTGCTGACTTGTGCTTGCGCCTATTGTTTGTCGTTCTTGGATAATCGTTTGTTCTATTATGCATTGTTCATGGCGTTGGTAGGTGTTATCATTAGGATTATCTATCAGGTTTATTGTATGAGAAATTTCGCAGAAACTAAGTATCATTTGATAATAGATAGAGATCAAATCAAACAGATATTGAAGTTTGCCGGAGTATCAACCACTTCAGGAATATTGCAGGTTATATCAAGCCAGGGAATTGTCTTTGTGATAAACTGGACATTTGGTGTCGCTCTGAATGCAGTCTATACAATTGCACTACAATTGAAAAATTCGGTTTTATCATTTGCTCAGAATATTCAAAAGGCAATAGCCCCGCAAATAACAAAGACTTATGCAAGCGGAGAATTGAGCGCACATAAGAAATTGGTATATGGCGGAAGTAAAATGGAAGTCTTTATGATTTATTTCATTATGATTCCATTTATGTTCAGAACGGAATATATTATGAAATTATGGTTGGGGGACGTACCTTCACATACCGTTATATTTATGCAGAGTATAATATTCCTAAGCTTGACTTATGCAGCATTTGAACCAATCCGAACATCTGTTTTGGCAACAAATAAAATTGCTAAATTTATGATTGTTCCTGATGCCATCAATTTAGTTTCTCTGCCAATTGCCTATTATATTGGCAATTTGTCTGGCCGCCCATCTTACCTTATTATTACAGTAGTTGGAATCGAAGTATTAATGTGTATTTTAAGAACATACTATGCTGTAAAAGTGACGGAGTTAAGAACAAGGGAAATATTTGTTAAAATCTTGTACCCAAGTCTATCCGTTGTAATACTTACTTCTATTGTTTGCTTTATCTTATCGTCTGTTTTTGACGAAAATCTTATAGGTTTGTTAGAACTATTAGCTCTTAACAGTATCGCTTTATGTCTAATAATTTATTTTGTTGGCATATCAAAAGAAGAAAAGAAACAAATTCAAAATATCGTAAGAAAAAGATTTTGTAATTATGAAAGTAATAGAAGTTATTCCAATTAAAAGTAGTTCCCAAAGGGGGAAGGATAACGACTTACGTCCTTTTGCTGACACCACATTGGTGAAGAACATAATTAAAGTTCTCCTTTATGAACCAGAATTTAATGAATTTCTAGTCAATAAAAATTATAGGACTTGTAAAAGTGTCTATACAAAGGGTTATGCCCTAAATTGAGACTAACCGTTTATTGTTATTTCTTAAAAGTATTAAAATGAAAGAAAACAAAAATCACATGTTGTCCATTCTGTTATTTCTTACGATTGTTGCCACTATTTTTTCGCAGAGTAAAATCGTTTTTGACAATGGAATAGCACCAGTGTTACAATTTTCATGGATAATATTATGTATATTTAGTTTTAACATAAAAGTATTAAAGAAAATTTACATACCATTTTTCCTTTTTGGAGCGATTTTTATATATTGTGTATTATCTTCTACAGCTTTAAATAATTATTTGGATATATTGATTATTCCAAGATTACCTCTCTTGCTCCTTTTATTACTTTCTGGGGCTTTTGTTGCAGAAAAAGTAAATGAAGTGAATTTTGAGAATATTATATTCTGGTCGACTTTGTTAGGAGGCATATTACTCCTTGTTAGTTTCTTATTCTTTGATAAAGGAACAGAAATTGGAGATTATACTCTGAATACAGATTTGGGAGCAAGGAAAAATTCTGTAGCAATTTTAATATTAACATGTGTTTATGTATCATACAAATTAGGTCCAATAAATAAAAGGTATTTTCAAATAATTCTCTCATGTCTTGTTATAATTAGCGTATACACAATGGTTACTATGAAATGTAGAACTGCCGTTTTTTCTATTCCCATTTTATTGTGTGTTGAGCCAATTTTGACAGGTGAATATAAAGCTATTAAAAGAATAATATTAATAGCTTTAGGAGGTTTTTTAATACTATATTTTGTAACTCCTGATTTCTTCTCGTATTTAGGAAATGAATTCCTTTACGATGATGTTTCGTATCGACAAATGAATTCTATGGATGCTAGAGGAGAAATGTTTTCTATATTTTTTAAAGAAATTAGAAGCAACTTGTTCTTTGGAACAGGATATTTATTTATAGAAAACTTTTATGTTATAAACCTTCTTAATCTAGGAATTATAGGATTTATCCCTTTGTTTCTATTTTTAATTTGGTCTTATAAAATGTGCTTCAATCGGTATCAAGGTAAAATATTCATGCTAAATAGAATGCTATTTTTTTTGTATTTTTTTAATGGATGTTTTGAAGGTGAAAGTCCTTTTGGACCAGGAAGTAGATGTTTCTTGTTATGGTTTATTTTAGGTTATACATTGAATTTTAAATATTATAGATATGTTGAAAGTAATTGTAGCCCACGAGGGTAAGCAGCATTCTTTCCGAACAGCGGAAGCTTTGCTGCAGAAAGGGTACTTGTTTAAGTATATCACAACTATATATGATAAACCATTTAGTCTGACTCGTATTGTCAAGCATATATTGCGTGGTGATGCTAAGAAAAAGTGTGCTTCGCACAGAACAGACGCAATACCTGATGGTATGGTTTTGCAATATTGTGAGTGGAAGGGATTGTTGAGACTGTTTTTAAGTAAGTTCCCAGCATTGTATAAACATTTCCCGCATTATTATGATTGGTTACATGATAGCTTTGGAAAGAAGGTGGCGGAGTATGCCATCAAAAATAATGTGGATGCCGTAATTATGTATGACACCAATGCAAATGAATGTTGGAGGATTCTGAAAGAACGTGCTCCGCAGATTAAGCGTATACTCGATGTCACAATAGCAAGTAGAATCTACACTGAAAAGATATTCCGAAATGACAGTGAAAAATTTGCAGATAGCAAAATTATAGAAGAAGCTGTTTATTTGCAAGATGATACTGAGTTGAAAAGAAATAAGGAAGAACTTATATCGTCTGACTATTTCCTAGTTGGTTCGACTTTTGTAAAAAATAGTTTGTTGTATAGCGGTATTGAAGATAATCAAATTATTATTAATCCTTATGGAGTAAACATAAATCAGTTCAGTGCTAAAAGCCAATATCAAACTACGAATCCTTTAAGATTGATTTTTGTAGGTGCAGTTTGTTATCGTAAAGGAATTCACCATCTTCTATCTGTAGTATCTAAATATTCAAAAGACGAAGTTATATTAAATATAGTTGGAGGCTTTCCTCAAGACAGTGAATATTATATTAAGTATAAAGACTGTGATAATATTCATTTTTGTGGATTCGTTACACATGATGTATTAGCTGAATATTATAATAATACTGATGTTTTTGTTTTACCTTCTCTTTCAGAGGGCTTTGCCCAAGTAAGTCTCGAAGCAATGAGCTGTGGACTTCCTGTTATATGTACAACGAATTCCGGTTGCAATGATGCTATAAAAGATTTTGAAACTGGATTTGTTATAGAGCCTTCTAATAGAGAACAATTAAAAGAAAAAATAGATTGGTTTATACAAAATCGCTCATGTATAGAGGCCATGGGAAAGAAAGCTAGACTTGTTTCTTTAGATTATACATGGGAAAGCTATTATGAAAAGCTAACAAATACGATAGAAAAATTAAGTAATAACAATCAACAAAAAGTAGGGCTAGAAAGTTAGCCATGAAAAATGGACACAAAAGAATCAAGTAATTACTTTCATAACAAGGTCTTGATATTGAATATAGCGTTGACATTTGTCATCGTCATGCTCCATTCAAAACCTTTAAACAGGATAGGAATAAATAATGAGGGAGATTATGCACTTATACATGCAGTAGTAGTATTTGCGCAAGTTGGAGTTCCTATGTTCTTTTTCATTTCTGCAATGCTGTTTTACAAAAGTATTTCAGCGATGTCGAAGATAAAGGATAAATTGAGAAACAGGATTAGGTCTTTGGTTATTCCATACATACTGTGGAATATAATTTTTGTAGGGATTTACTGGGCGATGACGCATATATCTTTCATTGCATCCATGATGAATATGCCACCGGTTCCAAGTGACGTTGCTGGAATTTTGTTATCAATAATAAACAGCAAATATACTGTCCTTTGGTTTGTAAAAGACCTCATTGTGTTTTGCCTTATGTCACCAGTATTCTACGTTATGCTAAAAAGTAAGATTATTATGGTTGTTGGCATTTGTGGCTTGGTGTTTTTGAACATGTCATACAGTATGGAATATGAAAGCATTTGGCATTGGCTGCCTGTTTATCTTTTAGGTGCATATATAGGTTATAATAAGTTATATATGATTACCCCCACCGAAAATTATCAAAGAAAAATTGCAGTTGGTTGCATTGTGGTAATGGTTGGGCTGTATGCAATAGCATATCTTGATGATAGAAGAATGTTTTTGTTTCGCTTCTTATCACCTGTTTTGGTATGGATGCTTTATGACTGTTTTCCTGCGAAATGGACATTGACGAAATTTAAGGAGAAAAAATGGATGCATGGATTGTTTTTCATCTATTGCACACATTTCTTTATAATAAACATATTTCAAAAATTAATTTTTAAAATACTTCCTCATAATCATTTATGTATCAATTCAATACAATTGATAACGCCTGTATTGGTGTTTCTTCTTGTTGCCTGCATAAATATAATTTCAGGAAACAGGATATACAGAGTCTTGATTGGAGGAAGATAACTTTATCGTATAAATAATTATGATCAGAATACTATATGTTAATGGCGGACTGATGAATCGTGGTGGCATAGAGTCATACATGATGAATTATTATCGTCATTTTGACCGCAGTAAGATCCAAATAGATTTTATTGTTCATGATGCCGGTGGGTATGGGTATTATGATGAGGAAATCAAGAAAATGGGAGGACGTATCTTTGTGCTTCCAAAGAAAAGTACACATCCCTTTACTTATGTGCATCGACTAAAGAAAATTATAACGAATGGTGACTATAAGATAATCCATACCCACATGGATGCTATGGGGGCGTGGGTGCTGAAAATAGCGGAAGAATGTAGTGTTCCTGTTCGCATAGCGCATAGTCATAATACTCAACATCTATCGACGAATCCTCTTAAATTGTTCTTCCTGGAGAAAGCAAGAAAGAATATAAACAAGTATGCTACCCATAGAATGGCATGTTCTGACGTAGCGGGCAGATGGTTGTTTGGGGACAAGCCTTTTACCGTTGTGCGTAATGCCATTGAAGTGGAGAAGTTTGCTTTCGATGAAGAAGAACGCAAGCGTATCAGAGAGTTGTATGGTGTCAGGGATGATGAATTCCTTATAGGGCATGTAGGTCGTTTTGATACCCAGAAAAATCATACATTCTTAATAGATGTATTTGCAGATGTTGTAAGGGAAAAGCCAAATTGCAAACTTATGTTGGTTGGCGAAGGTCATCTTATGCAAAGCATCAAAGAGAAAGTTTCAAGATTAAAGCTTGATAAGAATGTGGTATTTACAGGGGTCAGGGATGATGCCTATAAATACTATAATGCGTTTGACCTTTTTGTCCTTCCTTCTTTGTTTGAAGGACTCCCTGTCGTTTCTATAGAGGCACAAATTAATGGATGCAAAGCTTTTTTCTCAGATACTGTTACAAAAGAATGTATGCTTTCTCCAAAAGCAAGTTTTATTTCTTTGGATGTTGAGCGATGGGCTAAGGGCATATTGAATTGCATAAATACAGCAGATTCTTCGCATGTACTTGATTTTGACGTGATGGCTTCAGGATATGAGATTCATCATGAAGCAGAAAAACTTCAATCCTTATATATTAATTTATGGAACAAAAACTAAAGAAAGTTCTTTTTATCACAAATATTCCGGCTCCTTATCGAATTGATTTCTATGAAATATTGGGTAAATATTATGATTTGACTGTATTGTTTGAGGCCAAGCGGGCACCCGGTATTACATTTAATTGGAAGGAGGATGGAATAAAGAATTTCAAGGCAATATTCTTGAAAGAAGGAGAGATAGAGGAAAAGAAGGTCAACTGGGATATTTTCAAATATCTGAAAAAAATGGATTATGACCATGTCGTTGTAACCAATTATGCCTATTTTACGGAAATGGCGGCATTGCTTTCAATCAAGTTGCGCCATATTCCATATTATTACGAGTTGGACGGGGCGATGGCCGGTTATGGTGAGAATAGTTTCAAACGACGTTTTAAATCATTCTTTCTTAAAGGGGCAAAGGTCTATTTCAGCCCAAGTTGTGTTTCCGATGAATATGTTAATTATTATGCCGGGAATGCTGCAAAAATCCACCGCTATCCATTCTCTTCACTTTCTGATGCAGATATACTTCAGCATCCATTATCAATTGATGAAAAATTGTCAATAAGAAAAAGGCTCGGCGTGAAGGAGTCTAAGATGATTCTTGCCGTAGGACAGTTTATTCATCGCAAAGGCTTTGACGTGCTGATGGAGGCGGCTAAGGATATGGACAGGAATATTGGTATCTACATTGTTGGAGGCAAACCTACAGAAGAGTATTTGGAGATGCAGAGAAAATATGATCTGACTCAAGTGCATTTCGAGGGCTTCAAGACCAAGGATGAGTTGGCGGAATATTTCAAGGCTGCTGACCTTTTTGTGCATCCCACTCGTGAGGATATTTGGGGACTTGTAATTAACGAGGCGATGGCATACGGTCTTCCCGTTATCACAACCAACAAATGTGTGGCTGGAATGGAACTCGTCACAGACAAGGACTGCCTGATAGATACTGATAACCCATCACAGCTAAAGGCTATGATGGAGACTCTGATGGATGATGATGCAAGAAGAAACAATATTGCATCGGATAATCTGAAAAAGATTGCAGGCTATACCGTCGAGAAGATGGCGGAGGCTCATATAAAAGTGTTTGAAAGATTATGAACTCAATTTGTTTTTTAGCCCAGTTTCCGCCTCCGATGCATGGTTTGTCGAAGGCGGTGGAGACATTGTATAATTCCCGACTGAAGGAGAAATATCATTTCTCCAAGATTGATATTACCAATAACAAGAGATTCTTGCAGTCGTTGCTGGCATTGATGAGATGCAGGAGCGACGTGGTTTATTTCACTCCATCGCAGACCAGAGGGGGAAATCTCCGCGACCTGGTGTTCTTGAAGTTGATACGGTGGAGGGGAAAGAAATGTATCGTGCATATACATGGCGGATATTACCGGCAGCTGGTGGACAATGGTATCCCCGGATGGCAGAGAAGAATGAATTATTATGCCGTGGAGCGGTTGGCTGGCGGCATCGTGCTCGGACATTCGCTGCATGGAATCTTTGAGGGGATGCTGCCGGATGACAAGATCTTTGTCTGTCCGAATTGTGTGGACGATGCCTTTATTGCTCCTTCCGTAGATGACAAGTTGGCGAAGATGAGGGATGGGGGCGCACTTCATATACTCTATCTGAGCAACTTCATCGAGAGCAAGGGATACAGGGAGATGCTGGAACTGGCAAGGATGGCTGCAGAGCGGGGAGATGGCGAAAAGTTTTTCTTCCACTTTGCCGGTAAGTTCTTTGATCCTGCTGAGGAAACATATTTCAAGGAGCATACGGAAGGATTGCGGAATGTGGTATTTCATGGCGTGGTGGGAGGACAGGACAAAGTGGACCTGCTGAACCGATGTCATATTTTCTCACTATTGTCACGTTATCCTAACGAGGGTCAGCCCATATCCATCTTGGAGGCAATGGGAAACGGAATGGCTGTAATCACCACCGACCATGCTGGCATACCGGAGATTGCTTCGCATGACAATGGCTTTGCCTGCAGTAAGCGGAGTATAGATGTGAAGGAGATATATGGTTATCTCATGGATTGTTATGAGCATCGGGAAAAACTGGCAGATGTCTGCATGCTGAACTATCAAGAGGTGAAGGCGAAATATACCGAGAGACAGTATATTGACAATATGGACAAAATATTTAGCACTTTATGAATAAGGAACAAAAGGATTTGTTGCTACTTCTTAGGGGTGCTTTGTGGCAAGACGAAAAATTTGCATGTTCTGTACAAGATATTAGCTGGGATAAAATATATGCTATTGCCGAAGAACAATGTGTCATAGGAGTGTTAGCTGATGGATTTTGTTTTTTAGATGCAGATCAATGTTGTGGTGATGAGAAACTGCGATGGTTAGCCTATGTCGTAAGATTGGAAAGAAAGAACCTCAGTTTGAATGAACTTATAAAAAAATTGTTTCATAAGTTTCAATCCATGCAACTTTCGCCCGTGTTAATGAAAGGCCAGGCTTTTGCTGTCAATTATCCTTATCCTTTACATAGGCAATGTGGTGATATTGATGTATATTTCAAGAATAGAAAGGATTGTGAGAAATCTGTCTCTTGGGCTTCGGAAGTAGACAAGACCGCAGCTGGTTCTTCCGAAAATAAACGTGAGTGTAAGCATTTCACATTCGCTATTGACGGTAATGTGATAGAGTTACATTATTTCATGTGCCTTTTTGAAAATCCACAATTACAGAAACGGTTGCAACAAATTATTGATGAGGAGTTTGCTAATAGCCAGCCTTGCTTTGCGGAAATTGACTGTGAGAATATAGAAACAGTGCCGCCTACATTGTCTGTGCTCCATCAAATTATACACATCAGTAGGCATTTGTTGGAGGCCGGTATCGGACTAAGGCAAATTTGCGACTTGGCTCTTTATCTGAATAAATACAATGAACAGATAGATAGAGACAGACTGAATGGTCATTTGGAAGAGTTGCAACTGATGTCCATTGCCCGATGCTTGGGAAGCATCTTGGTAGATTGGCTCGGATTAGAAGAAGGCAAACTTCCTTTCAATACTAACGCACAATACGCTGATTTCATTTTGCAAGAAATATTTGAAGGTGGAAATTTTGGAAAGAAAAAGGTGGAATACAGAGAAGGAAGCAATGGCTTGTGCCGAAAGTTCCAGTCTGTATTTTATTTTTATAAGCGTTGCAAACTATATAGCCCACTGATGCCATTAGAGGCAAAGAGCTATTTCTGGAATAAGATTAGTCTAAATTTCAGACTAATGATTAAACATCATTATTGATTTTATTATGAATACAATACAAGTAAGACTTGCTGCCTTTGATGGTTCTGATTTCAACAAGGGAGCAGGATTTCTAAAGACTACGATATGGTATTTTGTGAACGCACTTCTCGTGAGAGCTTCGTGGAATCCATTCATGAGTATCAAGATAGCCTTGCTACGTGCTTTTGGGGCAAAGATCGGCAAAGGGTTGGTTATAAAAAACAATGTCATCATCAAGTCGCCTTGGAATTTGGTGGTGGGTGATGACTGTTGGTTGGGCGAAGATTGTTGGATTGACAATCTCGACAAGGTTGTCATCGGCAGCAATGTCTGTATCTCACAGGGTGCATTGCTCTTGACAGGCAATCATGACTATACCATACCTTCCATGCCTTATCGCAATGCGGCTATTCTTATTGAGGATGGCGTATGGATTGGCGCCAAGACAACGGTTTGCCCTGGAGTGACGGTGCATCGCAACGCCATACTTACTGTAGGCAGCGTGGCAACAAAAGATATGGAGGAAAACGCCATATACCAAGGTAATCCAGCGGTAAAGATTAGGGAAAGGAAAATTAAGGAGTGAAGAATATGAAAGTTTCGATTATAACTAGTTGTTACAACCGTGAGAAGACGATTCGTGGTGCTGTAGAGAGTGTGTTGGCGCAGGATTATCCTGACATTGAGTATATCATCGTGGATGGTGCTTCTAAGGACCTGTCTGCTCAGATTATCCGTGAGACTATCGCTGGTCATGAGGATAAGGTGAAGTTTATCTCTGAGCCTGACCATGGTATGTATGAGGCTATTAACAAGGGTATTCGTATGGCGACGGGTGATGTGATTGCTCTTTGCCATTCTGATGACTTTATGTTTGCCAAGGATACGGTATCACACGTTGTGAAGAAGATGGAGGAGACGGATTGTGATTTCCTCTATGCCGATGGTATCTTTGTGAATGAACAGAATATCCAAAAGGTGGTGAGAAAATGGATTGGAGGCAAGTATGCTCGCTGGAAGGTGAGATGTGGTTGGCTGCCATTGCATCCTACTTGCTATATCAAGCGTGAGGTGATGATGAAATGCGGCCTCTATGATGAGAGCTACAAGATAGCTGCTGATACCAACCTCCTGGTGAACTATCTGTATAACTGCCATCTGAAGGTGGCGTATCTCCCAGAGTTCGTAACGAGAATGCGTATGGGAGGAATGAGTACTGATTCTGCAAAGCGTAAGAAAATGTGGGATGAGGATATTAGGGTATATACTGGCTATGGTTTCAAGCCTGTGACATTGACAAAGCTGATGAAAATGGCTTGGAAGGTGCCACAATTTATCAAGGCAAAGTTTATGTAAAACCTTGTCTTGGATGTGGGTTAAGGGCGATGGTCACCAGGTCATGGACCGAGCTTGCGATCTATGGCATCAAGAATTCGCCAAAGAAGGAGTCGAAATAGTTTTGTTACAGTATGGATATGTCGTAATCTCATGTTTCTACTTTTTTATATTATAGAAACGTGGCAGATGTTTGTTTATTGCATATCTGAATAAATGATATGATTTTTGATTTTCTGAAATATTGTCTTGGTGGAAAGGATAATATGAGTAATGTTATTGCTAATATTGATTGGCAGCAGCTGTATTCCTTTGCTTCTAAGCAAGCGATACTGGGGCTTTGTTTTGAGGGTGTTGAACGATTTGGAGAGGAGTATCCTGAGGAATTGAAGCAGAATCCAATTGGAAAGGAACTGCTGACGACTTGGATGGCTAAGACACAGCAAATACGTAGGCAGAACATGAATGTGAATGGAGTTGCAGCTAAACTCTATTCCAAGTTTAGAGAAGATGGATTGCGATGCTGCATATTGAAAGGACAAGGGAATGCCGTAATGTATCCAAATCCATATTCTCGTACACCAGGAAATATTGGTGTATGGGTGAATGCAAGCAGAGAAGATATGACAGAATATGCTAAGAATCATTTTAAACAGGAGGACGATATAAGGTTTCATCATCTTGAAACAACAATGGATGGTGTGCCTGTAGAATTGCATTTCTACCCAGGTATCATGAATAACCCTATCTATAATGCACGTTTGCAGAAATGGTTCAAACGGAATGCTGATTTGCAATGCTCAAATGTTGTTAGCCTACCAGACGGTATTGGAGAAATTGCTATACCAACGACAGCATTCAATGTTGTTTATCTGCTGACACATCTATATCATCATTTCTTCGATGAAGGAATTGGAATGAGACAAATCATTGATTACTACTATGTAGTGAATAATGATGAGTTATTAGTGATTAGAGATACATTACAGAAGGAATTGAAACATCTTGGATTGTGGAAGTTTGCAAGGACGGTAATGTATGTGCTGCATGAGACATTGGGACTATCAGAAGAGATGATGATTGCTCCGATGGATGAGAAGAGAGGAAAGATGTTGTTGGCAGAAATAGTGAGTGGTGGCAACTTCGGACAGTTTGATGAACGATATGGTTTCGGACATAGTTCTTTCGGTCATAACTTGCAGAGATTGTACCGTGATTTACGCTTGGTGAGATATTATCCTGCAGAAGCATTGAGCGAACCAATTTTCAGGACATGGCATTTCTTCTGGAGGATGAAGAATAAGAAATAACAGATATATCTGGCGAACAGCTCCTCTCCCCATTTTTTTATGAACTATTTTTCTGGGATGGAGCTTAGTAGCCGATTCTTAAATTATGGATAAGCGAATACGAGAATATTGTCAGCATATATGCAAAGCACAAATTGAAGTTTTGCGTAAGGACAAGAAGACCCAAGTCTGGTATTGGGATTTACCTGCGATGGCAGCAATATGTCTCGATAAAAGAAACAGGCACATTGCAAAAGGGTACGCCCATAATCCCAAGGGAACCAAATGGCATAGTTTCTTGAAACGAGAATTATTGAGACTCGGCAATATTGGCAAAGGTTCCCATATTGGCAAAGGATACATCATAGGTAATTGTGCTGAACAACATGCTGGTAACAACTACATGAACAAGTATCACGAGAATGATATTCACAAGCTTCATTTCACAGAGGCAGCAAGGCCAAGAACAATGCAAGTATTCCCCTATTGTGATAACTGTAAAGCAATATTCCCAAACTTATGAAATACGACGATGCATACATTTATTCAAAGGATATTGATTGGTTCTGTATCATAGGTGATGTGTTTTGTCATGTCGCTTCTGCTGGAGGTATAATACCAGCTGTTATCAACGACAGAGAAAAACTGCGTGGTTTACAAAAACGTGTGTTTGACTCAGATTTTATCTTTGAAGAAGAAGACATTATTGTAAACGAACCCTTCCTTAACCAACACTTTGGTAATGATGAAGAAGCAAGAGCTGCCTATCTACATAGCTTTATGAGTATGGCGAGAAAAGGATTTGTTTCTTTTGATAGGACAAATGTAATGGATTTGAATGACCAAACATATCATATAGTTTGCTATCCGAAGAATCCTATCAGACTGCAAGGATTTAATGATTTATGTAAAATACAAGGTAATGTGCTTCAGCAAGAGCTATCAAATATTCAATTGATCAAGTATTTTGCGTAATCCTTATGATTGTTTTTTATAGACACGATATAGAACAGATGTTAAGATTTTTTTTTGAATAAAAGAGTATGGAAAAAATACCATTTCAACCAAACGATATAGTAAAGCTTAGTAAAATAAAGTTCAAAAGCTTATCTAAGGAGTTTTTCTTTCCTCAAAATCTTTTTACAATAAAAGAAATAACCCCAGATGAAGTTGGAATAGCGTTGAAAAACGTCAATCACTTATTCACTATTGAAGACATTCTACCTGTGAAGATAGATGGGAAAGAAGATAAAGATATTTATTACGACCCAATAGTTGCTGCCAGCATCATAACAGAAGGAGAAGAAATTCCTGTGGTCCAAAGAGACTCATCTGAATATTATATGTTTTCTCTAAAAAAATCATATGACGAGAATCATGAATCCTATTATGACCGAATCCACAACAAAGGAATGAAATATGTTCATGAAATACAACATAAGATTCCTGCGTTGCAGTATGATTTGAAGATACACTATCACATAAGGGAATTTGTGAATAAGTCTAATGTCTTGGGGCGGTTGGGACGTTTAGAAAAGATAATGACGGCTAAAGAATATATTGATACTTTTATCAAAAAAACGGCAGAATATGAAAAGGCGTTTGTTTATCTAAAGAAAGATATAGATGAAAAAGAACAAATAGCATCACTTACTGACAAGCAGAGATTTGATTATGTTATCATTTGTCCTACAGTCGAAATGGCAAAGTATTACACCTTTTACATTAATTCGGCCATAGGAAAGTTATTCCTGTTACCTGATTTTAAAGCAAACAGGCTCAGAGGGAAAACTAAATTGTCTCAAATCAAGAGATTGCCTATTTATTATATAGAAGAGTATGCTACAGGCTGCATCATTTTACAAACTTTGATGGAATACCTTTTGTCATACAATAGAAGTATCGAATCGCTTGGGGATGATGTCTTCCCAACGATATTTAATTATTTTTCTTCTTTAAGGGATTCCATGGTATTAGAAATGGTATTGCCAAAGCTCTTTGAAAAGGCAAACATATCCATATTGAAGCTATGGGGTGATGAGATAGTTCGATTGTCTGTGAAGAATTCAGAAACCACTGCAGACAAACAAAAAGATGGTTTAGATATACTCTGTACATTATTTGAAGACTTGATGACATCAGGAAATGAATTAATGGAAAATATGAACCGTTTGCGCCTATACATGAAAGACTTCATGGATTTTGCAACAAAAAAAATGTCAGAAGAAAAATGAGTTGGAGAATAATCAAAATAGAAATTGAGAACTTTAAGTTCTTCAAGAATGTATTTCCTATAGATGTTGATGGTAAGAACATTTTGCTTTATGGTGAAAATGGTGCTGGTAAGAGTTCCATTTATTGGAGCGTTTATACCCATTTTCAAGCTTATGCAAAGAATCAAGTTGAAGCTCAGAAGTATTTCACGTCAGGACATCCTCAGAATCTTCGCAATAGATATGCTGCAACCACTGACGGCTCCAGCATTAAAATATATTTTGATAATGGAAAGGGCATGATCAAGACCGTGGAAGACTCGGATACTTGTTACTACGCAGCAGACGCTGAGGTTTTGCGCTTTATGAAGTTTACAGCTATGTCTAGCGACTTCATGAATTACAAGTTCTTGTCTTCGCTTTTTGATTTCAGAAATAGCCAAGACAACGAAGTGTTCTTGTTATTCGAAAAAGAAGTCTTGCCATATATCGATTTGGATCAACTGTTGTGGCGAATTAATGGCGAAGATACAAATACGTATAATGCAGGGGAATGGTGGAGATATATCAATCGGACATATGCTTTGGGAGCAATACCAAGGAGCAACAGAACTAATGCATTTGACCAAAGAACTCCACTCTACAAGAACTACAAAGATTTATTG
>ERZ1023617.208-NODE-208-length-27658-cov-28.372351_pt1 | contig 27658 bp, 24 predicted proteins | sample MGYA00380328_ERZ1023617 | MGnify/ENA primary metagenome ERZ1023617 (study PRJEB33179, sample SAMN07448977) | human gut metagenome | biome: Human-gut; feature: Human associated habitat; material: Faeces | host: Homo sapiens | place: India: Bhopal | collected...
GGAAAAATTGAATGAATGCATTTCACTTCGTTCTGCATCAATGAATGCATTGATACTATATATAACTTTCCAATATCAAAAGAAAACTAAAGATAGCATCAAAGAGTGTTTGAAGGATTTGTTAAACAAGGCTTTAAAGGGAGAGATAACATTCAAAAATGGATACGATGTTCAGTCGTTTATTTCTATGATTTTGTCAAGCAACTGGTTCACGCTTCAATATAGCGTTGACTATGAAAGTGATAGTTTGTTCGATATGTCACCCGGAAAGCGTTCATTCGTCGTATTGAAACTACTTTTGGACTTTAGTGACAAGAAATGCCCAATATTGATAGATCAGCCAGAAGACAATTTGGACAACAGAGCAATATATAACGAATTGGTAAAATATATACGGGAAAAGAAGAAAGAACGACAAATTATATTGGTTACACATAATCCTAATATTGTTGTTGGTGCTGATTCAGAGGAAGTGATTGTTGCCAATCAGAATGGAAAGAATGCTCCAAATGATAAGGGGCTAAAATTCCAATATGTTTATGGAAGTTTAGAGCATAGTATGCAACGTAATAGTGATGAGAGTTTACCTATATTATATAGGTGTGGTATACGAGAACATGTGTGTGATATTTTGGAGGGAGGAGAAAATGCCTTTAGAGATAGAGAATATAAATATGGATTCTTTAAAATTTAAGGTATATGTCAACTCAACAATGAACTGATAGCAAAAGTCAATATAGTAGATATTTATGAAAGGAATTGTATTGCTCATGGAAGTGGTACAAGACTGTAATACTCCATTCTATATCATCAATGTTGATTTGTATAAGAATAGGGAGTTGTAAACAGCCCACCCCAGGCGGTCCCATCCCGCAAAACCTGGCGCAGACCTTTGATGGTCCGCCAACTTTAGAGCGTAGCGGTCCCGAGCACCGGAGGGCGGTTACATCCTCTCGTCCCTGAGGGAAGAGAGGCTTGGTGAGAAAGGTGGAGCCTTCTTTAATGGTAAAGAAGGTTTCTGTCCCCTGTAAGGGGAACCGAAAGGGTCTTGAAGACTATTGAAGGATGATTTTAGAAATCTTTATTATTTAAAGAATAAGATTAATGCACGACATACATATTATAATCATGGCCGGTGGCATAGGCAGCCGCTTCTGGCCTATGTCAACCCCCGATTACTCAAAGCAGTTCATTGATGTGATGGGCGTGGGTCGTTCCCTCATACAATTGACAGTAGATAGATTGAAGCCAATCTGTCCTGTCGAAAACATGTGGGAAATGACAAACGAGAAATACATTAGCATAGTCAAGGAGCAAATCCTTGACTAACCTGCGAGAAGATAAGCATTGACTATGCCGTAATGGAGAATTCGAAGGAAATCTTTACGCTGCCAGCCGAGTTTGGTTGGAGCGACTTAGGCAGCTGGAGCAGCCTCCGTGTCTTACTTTCACAAGATGAGGCTGGCAATGCCAAAGTAGGCGAGGACATCCGTTTGTATGATTGCAAGAACTGCGTGGTTCATGCAGCCGATGAAAGCAAGGTGGTAGTTCAAGGCTTGCCTAGATATACTTATTTGCTAAACAATTGTGTTAAATTTGGGGAGTGACATACGGAAAATGATAAAATTTGACACGTACTTCAACTATTTTTCGTACCTTTGCATGCAATTTGCATCTCTTATACCATAAGAATTTGCAATAAATGTAAGATAAAGATACATGTGCAGAGGCTGCATGCCAAGCACTCATATATACGATTAAGATCATGCACGACAATAACAAATTAACTAGGCTTTCACAACCATTATATATGGTTGTAGCTGAGGACATAAAGTAGAGCAGAATTTATGAAACCGGATGGTACGAGTTCTTTTTCTACAGCCGACGAGAAACTTGTTTCTCCAAAGGGCAGCCACGTTACAGAGCCAGACGCTAAGACTGGTCCTGCAATAAAGAAGTGTCGTCAATCGGACGGAACAACATGGTCTTACATCTTCGTTCATAACAGTAAAGTGAGGAAGTTGGAAGTGCAATTAGAGAATGACGGCAGGACCTATTTTGTGCATAAGACAGTTCGCTATTTCAGAAAACTTGGCAAGCAAAAGGTGCAGCATCAGGAAGTGCCGACCGTCAGTGGCCTGGTATTCTTTCAAGGTTATCCCGAAGAGATACAAGCCTATCTCGACCAGAACTTTACACATGCTCGTCTATGCAAAAATTGTAGCACAGGCAAGGTAGCTGAGATACCCGATACACAGATGCAACCCTTCATGCGTGTTGCGGAGATTTCACCTGAGCGCATCCGTTTCCTGCTTCATCCTTACCATTATTATGCTCGCAATCGCATCCTCCTCCGTATTTCCACGGGTGAGATGGCTGGACTGGAAGGATACATCATCCGCATCGACCGAGACCGCCGTCTGGTGATGGACGTCGGTGGACTGAGCGTAGCCATCAGCGGTATTCATGCCGAGCATTTTGAGGAAGTGGAGCAAGATAAGTCCCATCTTGCCAACGAGGAAATCTTCTACAAGCGCAATCTGCAGGAGCGGCAAGTACTGATAGACCGCTATTTCCATCCTGTGAAAGACGACAAAGAAGTGGCGTTGCAGGCAGAAAACATCGACTATCTGAGAAAGTACGCCTTGGATGAGGTGGCACACAACCGAATCACCCTCAATGACACATGGAACATCTATTCCTTCATCATTGAGGAGATCGGCTACTATTATTCACCATTCATAGAACAGTTTAAGGAACACCTCGACCCCATCATGCGTGAAGGAGGCAAGGTACTCCAAGAAATGGAACAGATTATCAAAAGTCCTCATATTAGTCCTAACGATAAGACCAGATATGAGAATGATTATCAAAGACTCTTGTCGCAATATGACTATCTGTTCTAAAGATTCATATATCACCTATATCTCCCATACATCAGACAAAAAATCTGCTGTCACGAATCGCCTTGACCAAGGACTTGTGGCGCAAGATTATGGATGAGGTGAGCGTGAGTGAAGTGATATAAGACAAAATATAAGGATAATGAAGTATCTAAAATATTTTCTGCTCATTATTTTGCAATTTGCCATAGTAGAATTGGTGATATGGGTTCACACCAATGGAATATGGCACATAGAAGAACTTGCGCCAAGTGATGCAATATCCCTTTGGGGAACAGTTACAACTATTGTGTTCTTGGTTTTCTCTGTTCTTGCCCTTTGGAATATAGACCAAAAGATACAGGAACTCAATGAAATTAAACGAAGCATCGGCGAGAAATTCAATAATATAGAGACCACGAATCGTGAAGTGATGCTTGAGGCTGACAAGGCACAAAGAGAAATTGTTAAGGAAGCAGAAGAACAAATAAAACGTATCTTGGATAAAAGCACATATAGGCAAAACTTCTATGATACGCTTACAAGAATTGCCAATATTCCAGATTTTGGAAGGCAAGTTCAAGAATATACCCATTTTCTGAGAACCAGTGGCGATGTGGAAGGAGTGAATTATGCCTACGTGTATATTTGTCGTGGAGATGCATACCTTATGCTTTCAAGAGCAGACAAAGCTCTGTCAGATTATGAGACTGCAGCTAAGTTAGACACTAAGACCGTTGCCCCATTCTTTGCTTTAGGACACTATTATGTCACCCAAAAAGACTTCAAGAAAAGCATTGAAATTTATGAAGAGGGATTGAAAATAGACCCACAAAATGACAATTTGCTGATGAACATAGCCAATTCCTATTCAGCAATGGGCGAATATGCCAAAGCTGATGAATATTATGACAAGGCATTGACATTCAATCCAGACTTGGCTATGGCTTACTATAATAAAGCAAAACTTGTCATTGAAAAGAAAGATGATTTGTGGAAAGAGAAGAGTATGACATATCTTAATCATTGCATTAAGATCATGCCTTACTTTTATGAATCAAACATTAACAAGGCTTCATTACTCCGTGAAGATGGCAAAAATGAAGAAGCAGCCGAGGTGTTGACAAAAGTTATTGAAGCAACATTCCGACCAGATTTCATTATGGCTGTACTCCAACGAGGCATTGCCTATCGACTTGAAGGCAAAATGCCACAAGCATTAAATGATTTCAACACGGTACTTCTTTATCAGCCACACAATGTGCAGAATCTTTCAAACTTAGCCCAAACCTATTACGCTATGAGATTTTTCAATGAGGCGAGTCATTTTGCGGCATTAGGGTTAAAAGAGGCTGAAATACAAAACAGGCACGATTGTGATGCAGAGTTTAGTGAGGTTATAAATCGCATCAATGCTTAGTCACAAACGTTTGTTCATCTAAATGAAAATGGGCAAAAGGATAAATAAAGCCCCGAACCTTATGCCGGTATGTATTGCCAGCAGTTTGATAATTTCAAGAACGTTGCAGATTTCTTTGAATTTGCAGCAAAGTTAATGAGGAGATAATATCATATTTATGACTAGTCTTTGCTTTTTGCTGATTCATGTAAATTAGGCTTAAGATTAGGTATAGAAAGCATTGCATCAAGGCGGTCCCATCCCGCATAACCTGGCGCAGACCTTTGAGGGTCCGCCAACCTTAGAGCGAAGCGGTCCCGAGCACCGAGTAGGGCGGTTACATCCCCGCTTCCTGAGGAAGAGGGGCTTGGGGAGAAAGTGGAGCTCTCCTTGCAGGAGAGACGGAGAGGTAGAAAAAACTTCTTTAATGCTAAAGAAGGTTTCTGTCCCCTGTAAGGGGAATCGAAAGGGTCGTAAAGACTATTGAAGGATGATTTTAGAAAAACTGATATCCGCCAAAGCTTCCCTGAGCCTTCGTCAGTATGTATTGCAAGCCGTTTGACAATTTTAAAAATGTTGCGGATTTCTTTGATTTTGCAGCTAGGTTAATGATAAGACAATAAACAAAGTAAGTATTCATTTAAATATAAACAATTATGGGAAGTACGGGAACAGGTAATTTTAGTGATTACAAAAATTTTCCAAGAGCAATAAAAGGCGTTACTGGAGCAGATGATTCTGAAGACAAGTGTGCTCTTGCGTTTTCAACTCTTATTGAAGATGTTGATACTTGTGAGTATTACAGTAAAAAGAGAACACTCCCAGCTGTTGGTATTGAAGTATATATTGATTTCAAGGTCAGATTGGTAGTGAAAAGCAATGATGGACTTATTATTGGTTATTTACCAACGAAATACAATTACTTGCGTAACTGTATTTTGAAAGGTTTCACTTATACTGGCGTTGTTTCCAATGTTAGTTCGACTCCTATTAATACAGTTGTAGTTGATATCACTCCAAGTGCAGTATGAGTAAGTTCTGTATACTAGGCTATATCTTTAATGATGTTACATTAAAGTCTGCTGCAACATCTGTAATAAAGATGAGATTAGGGGGAATTGTACATGCTGCCAGAGGTATGTATGCAGTTGGCGAAGAATATAGCGTTGCATATTTTGCTCCTTCTTGTTTAGATAGTCATATAGAGCATTATCTGAAAGAGATAGGGTGTACAGAGGTTATAAAACTGGGGAATGTGACAAATTCACCAAATACGGTCTTGATTCAGGAGGTTCAAGAGGTTGGCGACCAAGGTTATAACTTTTTGTTGGATGAAAACGTAGAGGTAGTTTATGATGATTTGCAATTAGCTAAGCTTGACAAGTTTGAAAAGATCTTGTTGTTCGCTGGTAATTTCGATATGTCTAAGGTAATGAGGCATAATACACATGCTCAATACTACCTGGATGTAACGAATGATGTAGAGTGTTTAGCCGACTTGGGAGGGAGCCATTTTAGAACCCTTTTTCTCTCTACTTCTTCTACTTTGTTCAAGAATGATTATTCCGATATTGATTCATTGGTAAATGACTGTCAGAACATTTGTGAGCAATTTGTATTGAAAGAAAACAGAGGTGGTAGTAGAGCTTATGATTATGCTGTGAAGAAGATTGTATCAACACCATCTATGACAGTTCCTGTCGTACATTCTGTAGGAGTTGGAGATGTCTTTGATACGATAGTCACAATATATGACCATCGTTCATCCTTTGAGCACAATCTGCTCAACGCTTCTTATGTTGCTGCGGAATATGCACAGACGACTTTCATAGACGAATTTAGGACTATGGCTCAACATTATCTGAGCTTACCAATAGAAGATAAGCAAAAGCATGATGGAGTTTTGTTGCCATGGGATGTCAGAAAGGAAATCAATATATATGTTGCTGCTCCAGATTTCGACTTTGTTGATACTAAACCAATTGACTTCATATGTCAAGCTTTAGAATATCATAATTTTACACCACGAAGACCCATTAAGGAAAATGGTCAAATGTCGAAAGAAGCTGGCAAGGCAGAGAGGCAGAAACTGTTTCAATCAGACATGGCATTGATAAATTCTTGCCAGATGATGCTTGCAGTTCTCTTGTATAATGATCCAGGAACATTGATTGAGATTGGGGTTGCAGCAGAAAAAGGGATGCCGGTGTTTGTGTATGATCCTTACTCTATTGCGGAGAATTGTATGCTAACGGAAATTCCGAATGTAGTGTCTGCATCTGCAGACCTGATAATTTCAGAATTATTTAAATATGCTTCAAAAATATGGAAACAGAACTAACTAAGGGTGTTGTCTTGGTATCAGGGGGATTGGATTCAACAACATTGATGTATCAGTTTGTTGCACAGAATGTGGAGTTTGTACCACTTTTCATCAACTATGGGCAACATTGCGCTAGCAAAGAGTATGATACGCTTTTAAAAGTTATTCCTGAGAAATACAAAAACAAAATAGAAACGATAGATATATCTTCAATCTTCAGGTATTCAAAGTCAAAATTCATCCGTCCTGTTGATTTATGGAAAGATGATATAAAGGCAGAAGATTTATATATACCGTATCGTAATGTGCTGTTGATGACAGTTGCAGCCTCTTTTGCCCAAACTATAGGATTAAACAAGGTGTATGCAGCATTCATTAATAGCAATCATGCAAAAGAAATAGATTGTTCTTCTGCATTCTTTGATAAGCTGGAAGGGCTACTGACTGATTATGGATCTGTTAAGATAGAGATGCCTTTCCGAAACTTGTCAAAATATGAAGTTGCGAAATTAGGAATAGAGTTACAGGCACCTATTGGAGCAACTTTTTCATGCCAGGCTTCTCCTGATATTCCTTGCGGGGCATGTCCTAATTGTGTGGATAGATTAAATGCATTAAAGGAACTTAGTTTAGAGTCTATAAAACATGGATAAACCTTTAGCTGTCAAGGTTCGTACCCTTATCACATATATAGGTAATTCACGAGGTTTCCAACTGATTGCTGCTCCAGATTGCCCCTATAGGAATCATATAGGTGCATTGCTTACAGACGTCGTGTTACAAGCCGGTTTAAACTATCAGCATGTTGTAGCCCCGAGGGTCTGTAAGGTGTTAAACGATTATCCTGTAGCCTATACCGTTAACAGATTTTCTGCGGTATTACAAAAGTATTCTATAGAAACAGTCCTTGATTGGCATGATTGTGAAAAGCAAATTAGGATGGTTCGAATATTAGAGTTTTGTAAGGCTCAGGGCATTCAGAATTCTTATCAGTTAAAGATTTATCTGGTAAATAGCAAATCAAATTCCGATAAGTTCAAGAGCATTAGGGGTATTGGTGATAAAACTTATGATTATTTGTTGAAACTTCTAGGGGTTGAAAGTGTTGCTGTTGATAGGCATCTATATAAATTTGTCTCGGATGCTGGCATCATTTATAAAAATTATAAAGAAGCTAAACAGATAGTTGAATACGCCGCTGATATGATGCAAATATCAAGAAGAACTCTAGACTATAGTATCTGGTTGTATATGTCTAATAAAAATCGAGGTGTACAGCTTGAATTATGTTTTGATTAGTATATCCATTGCTGATAATTGAGTTCTTTCATTTGATAGAGATAGAGGATACTACAATTTGGTAGAATGAAAGAAATGAGTTTTTGGAATCAATAGAATAGTAAATGTCAAATCAAACATCAGATAATAATAAACGAATAGCGAAGAATACTTTGCTTCTGTATTTTCGAATGCAGTTCTTGATTGGTTGTATCGTAGTTTATGAGGCGATGTATATGGCAAGGATGTTGAAATAACAGAGAATATTATGAGTGAAGAACAATATAATGAATTGCTGAAAGCCTACACAAAGGAGGCTTTTGCAAATATGATAAAGGCAGATATACGACAAAGGTTCCCTGAGCCTTATGCCAGTATGTATTGCCAGCAGTTTGACAACTTTAAAAATGTTGCTGATTTCTTTGAATTTGCAGCAAAGTTAATGAGGAGATAACGTTTGTGAAAGGAATTGTATTACTATTGGAAGTAGTACAAGACTGTAATATTCCATTCTATATCAAGATGTTTCGTTTGTAATGAAACAAAATGCCGACAGCAATTGGCAGGTAGAGATAGATGGTGGAAAATCTTCCGATGGAAAGACTATACACAAGATGCTTCAACGAATAGTAAAAGGGAAAAACATTTTTATAGATGAAATAAGGATAGACAATTTGTCACGCAAGAATACGATAGAGTTCTTTGATCGTCTGACAAAAGAAGGTTTAGGTTCCCCATGGCAGCTTGAAGATATTGCACATATAACTCTAAAAAGAGATGAGAAATTTGAACCAGACGAAGAAGAACATGATGATACAGGCGAAAAGGAAGCAACGGAAGAACAACTCTCTGGTATAACCCAAGCTGTGCTTGAGGGGAAAAATCTTCGAGAGAATTCTTTCGTACATCATGCTGAAGAATCTGGCTATATATTTACAGCAATGACATATATTTTTGCCAATACTAAAGCAGGTAATAAGCTGACTTTCAAGGCGGAATTTAAGGGAAGTCCTAAAATCTTTGAGGTATGTTTGGAAAATTACCAACAGAATGACATTGAGAAAGAAAGTTTTGAGGATGCTCTATCGTCATTGGATGAAAAAGAAAATGTCAAGTATCGTTCTATATTTTGGAATAATGCAAAGAAAATATATGACGAATTAAGAAACATGTAATTTAGCAACAAATGTTCAACGAACGCTATTTCTCCAATTTGCATAATATGATTATTCCCTTGTATGGGTTTAATCATTATCACCATGCGAATAATTGTGAGGAAGACATAGAGGAATTTATCGGTAGGGATTCTATTATCGATAAACTTTCCGCATGGCTCAAAGACTCCCCTAAAACGAAGTATTCGGGAGCCTATCTCATCACTGGCTATCGTGGAATGGGAAAAAGTTCGTTTGTACATAAAGCTGTAGCAAAACTCAAGGAGGAACAAAAGAAGAATAAAAAGGCTATACATGGGATAAGTTGGAAACCGAACAATGCCAAATATGTAACGGTGACTGTCAATGTAGGAAATGAGTTGCTTTCTACCAAAGAATTGCTTGGCATGGTCTGCAAAGTAGCCTACAAGAGATTCTTTGAGGAAACAAGCGGTAAGGGATGGTTCTATTATAGGTTTAATACTATTGTAGCAACAGCCTTAACTATTATAGCGATTATCGTCATGACCCTATTCTCTTTAAGAGAAGTTGCTGAATCTCATAAGAATCTGATGGATATGGTGTTTGGAACGGGGTTAAGAACTTACCCTGTTTATGTTATGGCATTTATTGCGCTACTTTCCAGTGGTTGGATTGCCAATAAATTTTTAGGAGGATTATGGAAACTGACTGGTTGGAGAGGCTTTATCAGCATAGGGCATATCAAACACCTATGGGAATATATCATAGAACGTATTGATGCAGACATTACGTTTAACTCAGAAACAAGTGCCGCTCCGCAGAACCCTGTCCATGACATCAAGATGTTCTTTAAATTTGGCAAAAGTGTGTCATACCCTATTGCCGATGTTCCTGAGATGCAAGAGATGTTGGTTGACTTGCTTAATTTGATAGACATCCATTTGTTTACTCACCTACATTTCATATTTATCATTGACGAGTTGGACAAGATTGCTCCAAAGGATGAGGAACGTAGGCTAATGCCAGAATACAATACATCAAGTTCTGTAAATGGAGAGTCAAGTAATCAGAGCCGCCAAAAGGCTTTGAGTGATTTGCTTGCCAACATGAAGTATTTCATTTCCAGTTCCAAAGCCAAGTTCGTCTTTGTGGCAGGATATGACATGTATGATGAGACCCTTTCAGACATATCAAACAGAGAGTTCAATATCCATAGCATTTTCAATGGACAAATCAATGTAAGTAGTTTCTTCCGTAGAACCAACCATTACAGCGGTGTTGAGTCCATGATTGAACAATATCTTTGTCATTTGCTTATAGATAAGGACAACAGAAGTGGTAAGGAATATTTGAGGGATTATACTGCTTATTGTAGAAAAAGTTGGAAATCACAGGGACTGTGCAAAGGTAGCGAGAAATGGAATGTCTATGAACAAATCTTGGAACGTCGTATTGTCTTTCTCCACAATTTCTTGACATATCTCGTCTATATGAGCAATGGCTCTCCTAAAAAGTTGGCCATGTACATAGAAAAATACGCCAGATCACGAAACAGATTGGATGAGAAGATTGACCGAGACAAGAAATTGGGTGATAATTATGACGTAAACCTTGGAATGGGCAACAGCGAGTATTACTTGTTCTTCGACAGCCGTAATGTACAGCGAATATGTTTTGTCAACTATCTGATATATCCAATGATTCAGAATCTGGTTGACAAGTCCAACATCTATAATGACAAGTTGCTTGTGTCCACTTCCTTCATGATTTCCAATCTCTACAAGTTCCATAAGTCGGGCTTCTCTATGAGAAATTTGGAATATATGCCAGAGTTGCTTGCCATCAACAAGATGCCGGAGTTAAGAGATTTCATAGGTGGTATTGTTGACTTCTTGACACAGACGCATATAGACGAGAGTGTGATAAATCTATATAAATACAAGTTCCCATTGCACCTGTCCGAGGAAATAACGTTCTATTCCAAGACCTCCGAGGAAATATCATACCTCTTCAACTTCTCTCACGATGAGCTACTTTCTGTCAAGAACTTATACATCAAACAATTGGACCATTACAAGGGTGGATATGAGGCTATGGCTGTTGCCAGTCTTCACCATACATTGGGTGATATATATATGTTGGAAGAAGATTATGAATTGGCAATTTACGAGTTTCAAGAAGCTTTGGCTTCATTGTTCCGTCAAGGTACAATGGATATAGAAACCTTGCCTTATTTGAAGAAAGAACCGTCTCGTATATTATTTTTCATTCGTCTGTCCTTGAAATTAGGTTTGGCTTATGAAAAGCGCAAGACTTATGACACAGCATATTTGACTTATGAGCACTTAGTCAGAAAACTGTTGGAATACAAAGAAGAACTTGTGGGCGCAAAGCAAAGCAGCAAATGTTCTTTGCAAAATTTGCAAAACAAGCTATCCATCTTCAACGATATTCGTATCACTTATCTTGCACCATTGGCAAAGTTGTTCGTGTTGGAAAAGATGGATTTGGGAGGTTTCACATCCTCAAATGTGTGCCAAGCCGAAGATGAGTTTAATGAACTTATTTGTTTGGCAGATGAAAAGGCATCCATCTTGTCTGTTGATTTCAATACCAAGTTGGGCGACATCATGTATTACCGAAATAAAGACGAGAAAATACGTTCCTCTTGGGATAATGTTGATCAAGGGCATATAGAAGAAAAAAGGCAAGAATGTATAGAACGCACGCATGACAAAAAATCTCAGCATTTGCCATGCTCTGCATGTCTTTGGTACAACAAGGCTATCATGACTTCAATAGAAAAGTACATATTTACGGAAGATTCAAACTTGACTTATGCCACAAGACCAAGTAAATCTTTGTTCTTCCTTGATATACTATTGAATAAAGATGATAAAGGTATTTTGCTAACACTTGGTATGACTCCTTTGAAAATCATTTCAAAGTCTTTGGTAGGCATGGGAAATTGTTTGCTTAGTTGCTCACAAAAAGTAACAGACAAGAGACAACAAGAAACTAACATCCATAGCTTTTACGATATACTCCATAAGGCTTCTGTCATTTATGTGCAGAATGAAGAGCGTCATACCATAAAACAAGACATCATCATAGACTTTGGCAGGAAAGGTGAGCTGCCCCTAAGTTCCTTTATGAAATCCCAACTCTATTATTGGGGTGCAGCCCTTCTTTATGAGATGATTGGTGAGTATAAGGCTGCTCATAGCGTATATTGCCAAATGTTGGATGCCATACAGACGTGCTTGCCTTCTACAGGCTTTAAGGCTTCCGATGGAATGTTGAGCTTCTGCCATTTTATTGCCGTCAAATCAATACAAGACTCCTATAAGCATTATGGTCATATCAATACAACAGAGATTGATTCATTCAAGCGTATGCTGGATTTGAATCTTATTACCGACATCAGCCTTGATGATTTGAGCAACTCGCCAGAGATAGAAATCGTTTTGTACAAGTATTACAATATTTGCTTCCTGTCTGATAATCAAGATAAAATCTTCAATATATTGAATCATGTTCTGATGACACGCCAGTTAGGTTGTGACAAGATTATCAGCTCTTTGGTTCAAAACATACAAAATCTAAGATTCAAGGAAGTTGTGAACGAGCAGATATTGTTCTTGCTGATACCCGAATTTAAGGAAGCGTTCTATGAGGGTAAACATGATATAATGAATACCTTGCAATTGTTCGATACATACCTGTACAACGATGGCGGTTTTGACTCTGTCATGAGTCGCATAAAGTGGAACATCTTTGATAAAGAGTCTTCAAATGATGATAATCGTTTCCAGTTGTTGGTTTATCTCATCACAGACAGCCTATTCTGCTTGAATAAGGTGACAGATATATTATCCCCTCTTTACTGTACCACATTATATAATAATATGTATATAGGTGAATGCTATGAGCGAGAATTTGTTTGGAACCATCTGTTGATAAGTTTGCGTGAAGTCTTGTATTTTGCGGACTGTAAGGATAAAAAGCATTTCATCGCAGGTTTTCAGAAACGCTACAAAAACAAGTTCGACGAAAAGACAGTATCTGACGTATTTGCTCACATTTCCAGATACATAACTACACTTCCTACATGGTACGAATGGAATAAACAGCATGAAAATCCAGTGGAAATTGTTTACGACAAGATATGTCCAAGTAGCCACCGTTATCTTACAAGCACCTATCTGATAGGCAATGCTGTGGACTACTACCACAAAGCGGTAGAGATGCATATAGGTGGGAAAACATACAAGGATATGGTGAGCACCCTCTATTTCTTGGAAGATGATTTGTTCAACAATTCATGTTATTTCAAGTTGGCCTTGGAACTATATTGCTTGAATAATGGGCACATTCAAAAGAAAATAGATACTCTTGAAAAGTCTTTTTACCGCAATAAGGGACTGTTCGATGTTGAAAACTATCTAAATGATAAACGATATGAAAAGAATTGAGATATTTTTATGCATAGCAGTTGCAATTGACATCATTGCTGTATTTATTGCTTTGGGTTATTTACTCTTTTGTGCAAATAAATCCACAAACACTAATCTTTATATCTACATGATCTGTGGACTCATGGCGTTTAGTTTTTTATTTGTTGGCTTAGGCATATATTTCTATAAGTGTATGCATTTTATACCTTCTGAAGAAAAAGTTGAAGGATGGATAACTAACGCTGTGTCAAAAGATGTTCCTATAAAAATTGACAAACAAGTAATAACCAAGATTGAAGAACTAAAAAGCATGATACATGCAGACTTATGTAAAGTGTATTCTTCTAGTAATTCGAATCTCATATTCTTGCAAAATTTAGCAAATGCTATTGGTGATAAAGGAAGTGCTTGGGATGAAAAACAAATCGCAAGATTTATGGCTTGCCTTAATGTGATAACAGGTATGCAGAACAAGAAGGTCAAACTTTCTGATGTAGATTCGCTCAAAGTTGAAAAAACTGCTAATAAAAGCGATGGCACTTCTGATTCTCAGAAAGATGTAAAATGAAATTATGATAATGCAAAGTTCTCTATTTTCAATATTTGAGGAATAGAACGATTGCAGTTTCTTTTAAAAACAATTATATGAATAGTGGAATTTCTAATGATGCAAAAAGTCTTCAGTTTGTATATGAAGACTATATAAATAATAAGTTTGTAGTAAATAGACGCTATCAACGAAAATTGGTGTGGACGTTGGAAGAAAAACAAGCATTTATTGATTCTCTAATAAGAGAATATTCCATCCCCTTATTTTTGTTAGCTAAAAATAACAAGCATGAAATGTCTGAACAATGGGAAATTTTGGATGGTATGCAAAGATTTAATGCAATATTCTCATTTATAGAAAACGATTTCCCTGTTGAGTATAATGGACAGTTGGGGTATTTTGATTTGGAGTCTATTGCAGACACTAAACAAATGATGGATGAAAATCGTCTTACTCAACAGCGCCCTGTCTTACCAAGAAGTGTTTGTACTTCAATAATGAAGTATCCTATGCCTTTATCCTATATACAAGCTGATGAGGCAAGCATAGAAACTGTTTTTCGTAGAATAAACTCGTTTGGAAGACAATTGTCAGCACAAGAGATTCGTCAAGCGGGAGCAACCTGCAAATTCTCGGATTTAGTACGAATTATTTCCTCTAAAATTCGTGGTGATGTTTCTTTAAAGGACAAAATTGCACTTAAGGATATGGCCAAAATTAGCCTTTCCAATAAGTCTTTAGATTATGGAATACCAATGTCTGAGGTATATTGGGTAAAGCAGCAAATTATTCTTGTTTGCAATATGAGAAAATCACGCGATGAAGAAGTTGTTGCATATATTCTTACTTACATATTGTTGGGTAGCAAAATTAATCCATCTGTACATACATTGAATTTGCTATATACATATGATGAATTGGCTACTGGTGAAGAGGACTTATCTGCCAAAGTTAATGTTGAGATTGAAAAACAAGGCTTTGATGAAATTATCAGAGACTTCTTGATAGTGCATGATTTTCTCTGTACAATTTTAAGTAAAAGTGGAAAGAATTTCCATAATCTCATATTTGATGCTAAAGTTGCACGCGGATTAGTCCGTTCCTATCAGATTGTTTTTCTTGCCCTTTATCAGATCTTGATAAAGGATAATATGGAACTGGTGGACTATGATACTTTTATTTCTGAGTTAAAACATGTAGGTAATGAGTTGTTATCCCATGTAGCAGTAAAAACATGGGATGGTGCATTTAGACATAGGCAGATAACAAGAGTTGTTGCAGCTATAAAAATAGCATTCAAGAAAAAAGAAGGAAATGATGTAGCTCATGAGAGTTGGGTGTCTCAATTGGAAAACATATTACGCCAATCGTCAATAGAAGGTTCACAGTATGATTTCAAACAAGGATTGTATGATTTGGGAAATAAAAAGATTTTTCAAGAGAAAAGTCTTTCTGAGTATATCTGCACATTAACAGCGTCTGTAAATAAAGAACCTCATACAAAAGGATATTTAATATTAGGTGTTTCTGAGTCAAAGGCTACTGCAGACAGAATAAAAAATTTGTATAGTGAAGATTATCGTCAATTTATTGATACAAAATTCTATATCACAGGTGTCCAAGGTGAAATTCGCCAATATATGCATGGTGATGAAGATTCATATAGTAGAAAAATAAGAGACTATATAAAGAAAGAGCCTATTGATGAATACACAAAGTCATATATATTGACACATATGAAATTTGTAAAATATTATGGAAAAACAATCCTTGTCTTTGAATTAGAAAGTCAAGACAAACCTATTTGCTATAACAATACCTTTTATGAAAGAGAAAATAATGAAACAATAAAGGTTGACGGAGCGGATGCGATAATGGCTTTGCTTGCAAGATTTAATAAAAAATAGCTTTATGCCTCAAACATCAGATAACAACAAGCGAATAGCGAAGAATACCTTGCTTCTTTACTTCCGAATGCTCTTTATGATGGTAGTCTCGTTATATACGAGTCGTGTCATATTGAATGCATTGGGAGTAGAGGACTTCGGTATCTATAATGTGGTAGGTGGCGTAGTGGCGATGTTTACCGTCATATCTGGATCGCTTTCGGCGGCCATAAGCCGATTTATCACATACGAATTAGGAAAGGGAGATCAAAGTAAACTCAACAGGATATTCTCAGCTTCTGTAACCATACAGTTGTTGCTGTCTCTGATAATCGTTATATTGATAGAGTCGGTAGGTGTGTGGTTCTTGAATGCTAAGATGACGATACCAGAAGATAGAATGGCTGCTGCCAACTGGGTGCTGCAGTTCTCAATCATAACCTTTGTCATCAACCTGATTAGTGTACCCTATAATGCGGCAATCATAGCACATGAAAAAATGTCTGCTTTCGCCTATATCAGTATTTTGGAAGCCGTAGGTAAATTGGCGATAGCTTTCTTGATCATGTGGTCGCCGATAGATAAGTTAATCTTCTATGCAGTTCTTATGTGTCTTGTTGCCATTATGGTACGTTTTGCTTATGGCCATTACTGTACAAAGCATTTTGCAGAATGTAACTATCATTTTCATTGGGATAAAGAACTTTTGAAAAATATGTTTGGATTTGCAGGATGGAACTTTATCGGTGCTTCGTCTGCGGTATTAAGAGATGCTGGTGGCAATATCGTACTTAATATGTTCTTTGGTCCGTCTGTTAATGCGGCAAGAGGAATTGCAAATCAGGTGAATAGTGCAATAACAGGATTCGTTCAGAATTTTATGACGGCATTAAATCCCCAGATTACTAAATCCTATGCTTCTGGGGATAGGGAATATATGATGACTCTTATCTTTCAAGGTGCTCGATTGTCCTTTTATATGCTTTTGTTGCTTTCGTTACCTGTATTAATCAATACGCATTATATCTTGGTGATATGGTTGAAATTGGTTCCGGAACATGCCGTGTTGTTTGTTCAGTTGATATTAATTTTTGCCATGTGTGAATCCATATCAAATCCTTTGGTTACAGCTATGCTTGCCACTGGTAAAATACGAAATTATCAGATTATAGTTGGTGGATTACAAATGTTAAACTTGCCAATATCTTATGTGTGTCTTAGGTTGGGATGTATTCCTGAAAGTGTATTGATAGTTGCTATCGTTATTTCTCAGAGTTGCTTGGTTGCTCGACTTTACATGTTGCGTGGCATGATAGGACTTTCTTCTATTGAATATATGAAGAAGGTTTATTTTAACATAATTGTAGTTGCGTTGTTGGCGGTAGCAGTTCCAGGTTTACTCTCTAAATATCTGGAAGAATCATTCCTCTCGTTTGTTATATTATCTTTTGCTGCCATAGTTTGTACGATAATTGTAGAATTCTATGTTGGATGTAATGGTAAGGAGCGTGAGTTTGTTGTAGATAAGGTTAAAAATCTAAAGAATAAAATAATAAAGAAATGATACAGATAAATAATCCTGCAGATTGTTGCGGTTGTACGGCTTGTGCCAGTATATGCGCTCATGATGCTATAACAATGAAGCCAGATGCACTTGGCTTTTTATATCCTGAAGTGGATAAGGAAAAGTGTGTGGATTGTGGCTTGTGTGAGAAGGTTTGTGCCTTCAATGATCATTATGATACTAGTTTGAATCTCGAAAAGCCACTGGCCTATGGTGCTCGCCATAAGGATATGAATGAAGTTGAAACCAGTCGTAGTGGTGCAGCTTTCATTGCTATTTCTGATTATATATTGGAACAAGGTGGAGTAGTTTATGGCGCCGGTTATACTGATCACTTTCGCGTGGTACATAAGCGTGCTACTACCAAAGAAGAACGTGATGAGTTTAAAGGTAGTAAGTATGTACAAAGTGATATGACAGGTGTTTTCCGTCAGGTGAAAAAAGATTTGCGTGATGGATTGACGGTGTTATTTTCTGGTACTCCTTGTCAAACTTCAGGTTTGAATTCTTATGTTGGCAAGCGATTGAGAGAGAATCTATTTTTGGTTGATATAGTTTGTCATGGCGTTCCAAGTCCATACATGTGGCGAGATTATATAGCTTACCTGGAGAAAAAACAAGGTTCTCCAATTGTATGGGTAAATTTCAGAGATAAGCAAAAGTATGGTTGGGCTGCCCACCATGAAACGTTTAAATTTAAAAATGGGGGGGCAAAATGAGCTTTACATTTCTATTTTATAAACATATTATGTTCCGCAAATCATGCGGAAATTGTCACTTCGCCAATACTAAACGGCCTAGTGATATAACTATTGCAGATTTTTGGGGATGGGAAAAATCAGATTCAAACTTTAATACAGACAACAAGGGATGTTCATTAGTGTTGTTGAATACAGAGAAAGGTCGTAAACTTTTTGAAGCTGTAAAAGATAGAATGAATACTTTTACAGCCAATCTCGATGATTGTTTGCAACCTAATATGATGCATCCTTCTGAAATTCATCCAAGACGTGTAAAGTTTGAAGAGGAATATGCAAGGAAAGGATTTAAGTATGTGTATTTCAAATATGGTGAAGAAGGATGGAGGTATAAGTTCCGTATCTTTTTCCGAAAAATTAAAAAATGTATAACTATAATTCTAAAGAAAAATAATGGATAATAGATTTTACGAACCAAAAAGGTTGTCACTTCTTGTATTAATATTGTTTTTCCTCCAATGTTTTGGTATAGTTGTATTGGATTTTCAATTTCTAAAGTATTTATTTACTTTTAGTTTGATAGGGATAATGCTTCTGTCTGAAACTGTGATGATGAAAAAAAGTGCATTGGTTATTGTATATTTTGTTTTTGTCTTTTTGTCTTGTGTTTATTCACGAGTTGTTCATGGGCAAAGCCTATTGCGAGTTCTTGTGAATTCATATTCGTATATTGCTATACTATTCGTTTTTATAATTGACAAGTTCAAACTCGGTAATAACGACATACTTAAAGTCTTAATAAACTTATGTTTGATCTTTTCAACATGTTATATCATTCAATATTTGATTTATCCAGTAGTATTATTTGTTGGCGCAAACGATAGTAATGCAATCAATGCTTCACAGTTTAGAATGAGACTTCCTGGAAGTATTTGTGGATACATTTTGTATTTTTATGGAATAAATCAGTATATACTTAGCAAGAATAAGAAATTTTTGTTGTATTCTTTGGTCGGCTTTTTCCCAATTTTGATGCAAGGATTTCGCTCTTTAATAGCATTAACAGTTGTTTTCACTTTATTGATGATCCCATTTATTACAAGAAAACTTACCACGTCCTTGAAATGGTTAACATGTTTAGTTATTGTAGGTGCTTTGTCTTTTAATGTTCCATTGGTTTCTGAAAAATATAATGAGATGATGGAACGCCAAACTTCGGAACAAACTTTTGATAACAGCGATTATGTTCGTTATCTAGCTTTAGACTATTTTTCGACACAAGTTTTTACTCATCCTGGTGAAAGATTCTTTGGAGGAGGTTTTCCTTTAAGTGATACTAAATATGGGAAAAGTGTCACTAGTGTTGCTAGTACTGATGGATTTTGGTGGGTTGACTTAGGAATTATTGGACTTAGTTTTCTTATCGGAATACCAGCTGTTATTTGTCTAGTTTTAATTGTTTTGAAATGTGTTAGGCTGTCCAAGAATCCCGAAGAGCAATATATTAGGTTTGCTTTACTTACGGTTTTATTGGGCTCGATTATGACCTCGATGGAACTATTTCGTGATGGCAACATTTTAATCTTGGGCATTATATATTATTTAATAATAAATAAAGATGAAGAAAATAGGTATTTTAACTTTTCATAGAGCTTATAATTATGGAGCCGTCTTGCAGTGTTATGCATTGCAACAATATCTCAAAAAACAGGGAGCAGACGTTTATGTCATTGATTATAAGCAGACATGGATTGATGGGTGCTTTAAAGCATTTTCGTGGACTTTATTCAAGGAATATAGTAAGAAACCTCGACGTTTATATGGATATTTAAAAGGAATCTTTCACAGAAAGCGAGTAATGGATGTTCGTCGAAAGTTTTTCATGTCATTTAGACAGAAAAATTTAAAGCTTACTAAATTAGTAAAAAGTAACGAACAAATTCCACAAGATTTAGATGTTTATGTGATAGGTAGTGACCAATTATGGGCAAAACAATGCTTAGGCAATAAGTTTGATAATGTATATTTGGGAAAGTTTTCTCATTTGAAAAACTCGAAGATTATTGGCTATGCAATAAGTACAAATAAAATTTCAATAAAAGAATTACAAAACAATGATTTGTTAAATTCTTCTATTGATAATTTTGATGCTATTTCTTTTCGTGAAGAAGAAATAGCAAACTATATAGCAGAAATGACAAAGCTTACAATACCAAATGTTTGTCTTGACCCTACATTATTGCTCTCTGCTAATGGCTGGGAAAATCTGATAAATAATTATTGGGAAAGCAGAAAATATGTTGCTGTTTATCAAGTAAGAGGAAACAAACAACAACAACAGTATGTTTTGAATGCAGCAAATAGAATATCAAAAGAAATCGGCAATGACATTGAAGTTATTGATTTGAGTTCTATGAAATATTCTGTTGAAGATTTTGTATCGATTATCAAATTTGCGTCTTATGTTGTAACCTCTTCTTTTCATGCGACTGTTTTTTCTATTATATTTAAAACTTCATTCAAAGCCGTTTTATTAGATGATGGTCTTGATAGTCGTTATCTCAATTTGATAGATTCATTGAAATTAAGCCATGTTACTTGTCATGTTGGCGACAAAATAAGTTATATGCCTACAAATTATGCTGATATAGAAGATAATTTGTATAGTCTTAAACAATTCTCAACCAATTATTTAAAAAGATTTCTATGAAGAAGCAGTATTCCTTCTCTATAATTGTTCCAATATATAGAGCTGAAAAATATTTGATGCTTACCGTGAATAGTCTGCTCAGTCAGTCGTATAAAAAATTCGAAGTTATATTTATAGACGATGGTAGTCCTGACAATTGTCCTTTGATATGTGATAATCTTTCTGCAAAGTATTCTTTTATGAAGGTTATACATCAAAATAATGCCGGAGTATCAGCAGCGAGAAATGCGGGCATTTTACTAGCAAACAACGATATTATCTGTTTTTTAGATGCTGATGACGAATGGTCAAATGATCATTTGGAGAAGCTTAATACTTTATTTGTTCGTTATCCTGAAATTGGTTCAGCATCTACAGGAAGATATGAAGAATATTCTGATGGGCATTGTGAGACTATTGTTCGAAAACAGTCCTCAGAGTTTGGTATTATTGATGATATTTTGATACTTTCAGAATTTGGTCATTTAAGAACAAGTTCTTATTGTGTAAAGAAAGAGATTTTGCTAAAAGCTGGTTTGTTTAGAGTCGGAATAAAGAGAGGAGAAGATATAGATGTTATTGTTAGAGTTGCGTGTCTTGCAAAACATGGCTACATCGCACTTCCACTTACAACTTATAGGGTAGGAACTATTTATAATAGTGATAATGCTCCGATTGATTCTTACTTCCCTTTTTATGAGTTTTATAATCTTGATTATCCACACAAAAAATCATTACTTATATTTACTGGCTTTTTAATGCGAGGGAGGATCATTGCTAATATTAAAGCTCACAAATGGAAGACTGCATATTTCTATTTTCGTAAAACGAAAATCATTCAATACATAGTGTTAAGAGGATTAAGATATATTCACAAAAGAGTTTTGAAATGAAAAATTTTATTCATTATCCATATTTATTCGTATTATACTTATTCAATAATATTATCGCCTATATTCCTTCACATTACATTCGTAAAATGTTTTTATGTATTGTTGGTGGGAAAATAGGAAAACGGTCACGAATAGATATAGGCTGTTTTATTGCCTTGCCAAGAAAATTGACCATTGGCGAAAGTACACATATCAATAGAGGATGTATTTTGCAACCATTTGCTCCAATTATTATAGGAAATAATGTTAGTATTAGTCATAGATGCAATATTATGGCAGGTGGACATGATGTAAACTCTGTAGATTTTGCAGGCGATCATCGTCCTATCCAAATTGATGATTACGTTTGGATCGGTGTTGGGGCTACAGTGTTGAGAGGCGTGCATATAGGAGAAGGTGCTGTTGTCTGTGCTGGGGCAGTTGTAACCAAAGATGTAGCCCCATATGACATCGTTGCAGGAGTTCCTGCAAAAAAAATAGCTGAACGTAAACATGAATTGAAATATAAATGTTTACCACATCCCTGGTTTTTATGGCAATAGAGCAATTTCATAATTGCCAAGATAACAAAATGAGTATAGTTCGTATGAAAAAGATTGTTTTTCTTTCAACAATGGCTTTTGAGGCCAATGTATCTATAATTAAGAGGTTGCGTCATAATTATGACGTTTATTATATAGGTATGTTTAATTACGGAAAATGCAGTTTGGGATATTTAGATTTAAAAAGCGACATAACCCAAGCTAAACAAATAAAGGAATTTGCACCTTTTGAGGAGTATATTGATATAGGTAAATCATATATCGTAAAACATCCAGAAGGTTTGTCTCTTAAGAAGATTACTGTTGATTTTAAAGTATTTAGACTTATAAAGAAAATAGATCCAGATGTAATTCTGACTGATGCTGCCAATATTTGCATGCTACTTCCTCGCATATTACTTAAAAATAAAGTGATATCTTTTGTGCATGACCCATTCCCACATTCTGGCGAAGACAGTTTCTCCAGAGTATTGGCGAATAAACTTTTGGTAAAATATAGTAAACGTTATGTCTTGTTTAACAAGGCTCAAAAGCGAGAGTTTATAGATAGGTATTGCGTAGATTCCTCTCATGTTTTTTGCTCTCATCTCAGTTCTTATGAATATTTGAATGTTTATGACAATTTGCCGATTGAAAAGAAAAAAGGAGTCATTAATATTTTATTTTATGGAAGAATATCTCCTTATAAAGGTATTGAATATCTTTTAAAGGGTATCCGTGCATTTTATGAAAGTGGCTATGATGGTATCGAAGTAACAGTTGCTGGTAGAGGTGATTTCAACTTTGATATTTCAGAATACGAAAAATTGCCTTACGTTCATGTCAAGAATACATTTATAGATTCTCCAATTTTAGTAAAAATGATAAAAGAATCAGACGCAGTTATATGTCCATATACAGATGCAACACAAAGTGGTGTGGTTATGACAGCGTTTGCTTTTGGTAAACCAGTTATAGCAACGAAAGTCGGTGGATTGCCAGAAATGTTAGAAAATGGTGAATTAGGAATACTTATTCCTCCCAAGAATGAGAAGGCGATAAAAGATACACTGATTGAAATACGAAATAATACAACTTTATTAGATGGATATTCTAATAAAATACATAAGACTTATGAATTAGGAGATAAAAGTTGGGATCATGCTGTTGAAATTTTGGATAGGGCAATTAAAAGTATCTGATATATGATGTTTGTACATTATTCTATAGATGACGTTGTAGGTGTCTTTGAAGAATTGACAAAGAAACAACCTGATGGCATATTTGAATTGCCTTTTTTTGCACACTTACAACATTTACATAATAAGTATGGTTTAGTAGTAAGTTGCTACTGCTTCTTTCGTAATGGATGTTTTTCTTTGGCAAATTGTACAAGATACTATAAGACCGAATTTGAAAGAAATTCTTCATGGCTTCGATTCGGATTTCATGGTTATACTGGGTGTGAAGATTATAACCTACAGGCTTTGGATGAATCTATTTGTCAATATCGAAAAGTTATTTGTAACTTAAGAGAGATTGTTGGAGAAAATAGTCTTGATACATTTCCGAGAATTCATACCTTTAGAGCTTCACGAGATTTTTTGCATTATTTGGCTGATAATGATGTTCTAAGTTTAAAAGGCGTGTTAGCTGCCGATGATGATAGAATCTCTTACTCTTTGACTTTTTCAGAAAATGAGGAATTGAAACATCAAGGTATTTTGGTTAAAGACAATTTATGTTTTCTGAAGACTTCACAGCGTTTTGATGGATTGGGACTTCGTATGCAGAAAAAGCTTTTTAGCCATATGGGGGGGCATGTTATTCTGTTTACGCATGAATGGTTACTCTACCATCCACATAATTTAAAGAATAAAATAAAATCAGTATTTATCAAGCAGTTAATGACTATTTCTTGCAAATATTACAGTAAGAAAGGCTATTGTTTTGCTTTTCCTATGGATTATAATTTAAATAATAATAAATAATGGACAAGATGAAACGTTTCATAGATTGCAGTGTTAATACATTTGCCTGTAATCTGAAGTGTCACTATTGTTATGTGGCACAAAATTATCTGTTTACACAGAAAGTACCTAAGTTTAAATATTCAGCAGATGTTGTAGGCAAGGCCCTTACCAAAGAGCGTTTAGGTGGTACTTGTATGTTTAATATTTGTGCAACCGGCGAAACTTTGATCCCTGATGGGGTTATAGAATATACAAAAGCTATTTTGGCTCAAGGACATTATGTGATGGTTGTCACTAATGGAATGCTTACGAAGCGCTTGGAAGAAATTGCGCAGTTCCCTGAGGATTATCGTAAGCGCTTGTTCTTTAAGATTTCATATCATTATTTGGAATTGAAGCGTCTCAATAAATTTGAGCATTTCTTTTCGAATATTGAGTTGATTAAAAAGATGAAAGCTTCGTTTACTGTGGAAGTGACACCAACAGATGAGTTAATCCCTTATATTGATGAGATGAAAGAGATTACGTTGAAACATCTGGGTGCATTACCACATATTACAGTAGCGCGAGATGAGAGTAAGCCTGATTATCCTTTGCTCACTAAATTGAGCCGAGAGGATTATATTAAAACTTGGGGACAATTCGACTCAATGATGTTCAACTTCAAAATTAAGGTGTTTGGAGAAAAACGTAGGGAATATTGTTATGCTGGTAACTGGACCTGGACTTTGAATCTTCTTACTGGTACAATGAAGCAATGTTATAAGACCAATTATTTTGCTAATATTTATAAGCATCTAGACAAACCTTTGAAGTTTGTTAACATAGGACATGGCTGTAAGGCTCCTCATTGTCATAATGCACATGCCTTTTTATGCTTTGGTGCCATTCCTGAGTTGGATACTCCTTTCTATTATGAATTGAGAAACCGAGTTTGCGCTGATGGTTCCGAATGGTTGCAGCCGGAAATGAAGGCATTTATGTCTTGCAAACTAAAGGATGAAAATGAGGAAACTCATCCAACAAAGGACCTTGTCTATAATTGGGTCTATAATATCATTTATAGAACTGCTTGGTCAATAAGAACCATCTTAAAGAAGGTTGATAAAAATTATAAAGCTAATGAAGTTCATAAATAATGAATAATAAGAAAAAAATCACTCAATTGAGAGAGGTTATTAATTCCTCTCTCAATAAACTTGTTGGGAAAAAGTGTATATTGCTTGATGCACCATATTATCACAATATTGGCGATGTTCTTATATGGACTGGGGAACAATGTTATTTGTCGGACAATCATATCGAATGTCTCTATACGGCATCGTATGAAACATGTACATTCCCTATGATTGACAAGGATGTTACTGTATTGTTTAATGGAGGTGGAAACTTAGGTGATATATATCATGAACATATGGATTTCCTACTTTCCGTGGTGCGTCATTATCCTGACAACAGAATTATTGTACTTCCTCAGACCATATATTATAAAGACTCTTCTTTGGAAACGGAGGATTTCAAGTTGTTGTTGAGCCATAAGGATTTATATATCTGTTGTAGAGATAGGGTAGTTTATCTGCATGTGAAGGATACCTTTGGCTCTCATGCCTTGATGTTGCCTGATATGGCATTTTGTATTTCTTCATCACGTTTGGAAACTTATAAAAAAGCCGTTACAAAAGATAAACTGATAATCGACCGCGAGGATTGTGAGAAGGGAGAGTCTATTATTAGCAAGGATGGAGATGTATCTGATTGGCCTGTTTTCATGCATTCTTTTAGAAAATCAACATTTATCAATAAGATTTTCAAGCATATAGCTGATGCCAAGTTGCCATTGTTGACGTCATGCTCTAATAAGTTATGGAATTGGTATGCCCCTCGATTCTTTAATGAATCAATGATAAAAGAAGGAGTAGAATTTATTTCTCCTTATCGACATATTGAGACTGCACGCCTACATGGTTGTATCCTTTCTATACTTCTGGATAAGCAAATTACATTAGTAAATAATTCGTATGGTAAAAACAAGAATTATTATGATTCTTGGTTATCGGATTTGGAAACAATTCAATTAAAATCATAGCATTATGTTGTTGTCTCTGATTTTGCCTGTTTATAATGTCGAGGCGTATTTGGGTAGATGCATTGAAAGTTGCCTTAATCAAGATTTACCAAAATCTGAATATGAAATCATAGTTGTGATTGATGGTTCACCTGACAACTCAATTGATGTAGCGAAACGTTATCAGGAAAAAAATAAAAACATCAAGATTGTTACTCGTAAGAATGGAGGATTGAGTGCAGCCCGAAATACGGGGTTGCAAGTAGCTAGTGGCGATTATGTGTGGTTTATTGATTCTGATGATGCTATCACTGAGAATTCTTTAAAAGGCATCTATGAAGAAATGACGCATCATAGTCTTGAAGTACTATGGTTGAAGTGGCACAATATGAACGAGTTCCAGGAACGGGTTCCTTTGTATGATTGTACGTTATGTAAAGAGGACTATAGTGTTCAAAATGGATTGGATTTTATGTGTTCTGTCATGGGAATCTATTATTTTGCATGGTCTTTCGTTTTTAAAAGGGATTTCTTGAATCAGAATGGTTTCTTGTTTAAGGAAGGTCTTTTTTATGAAGATACGGAGTTTGCGTATCATGTGTTGCCACTTGTTAAACGCATTAAGTTATATAACAAAGATTGCTACACGTATGGTATCAGACAGGGAAGTATTGCACAAACTATTTCAAGTAAGAAAATTGATGACTTGCTTTCGATAGTAAATACGGCTAAAACGATGGATGCCAAGTACCCCGGATTAATATGTTTCAGAAGATCAGCTTCTAATATTTTGGTGACAGTTTTGAACCAATCTTTGGCTATCGGATATAAAAAAGGCATAAAGCAGGTTAAAAATATCTTGAAGTCATTTTTGCATCATGATTTATATGTAGTAGGAAGTGGTCCAAATCGCTTGTTGATTAAATGTTATAATCATGGTGGCTTCGCTTTGATGAAGGCTCTTTCGTGTGGCTTTTGCTATATTAAGAAGGTTCGAAATTATTACAGAAATGTTAGGCTGAGTGCGGTTCGGGGGGGGCAAAAACTAACCCTTGTTCCTTCTTATCTTTATGATAAGATTCTGGCATATTTCTACAAAGGTTCAATGAGGCATTGTGGCAAGAATATCTATCTACGACCTTCATGTTCTGATTTTAAAGGTCTTTGGAATCTAAGTGTTGGAGATTATACAAGTATCCCTAAAGGCAGTATTTTCTATTGTACAGAGGCACCTTTGATCATTGGTAAGAAAGTTATCTTTGGTCCTCGTCCTACTATTATTACTGGTAATCATCGTATAGATGTTGTTGGTAAATACATCATGGATTCCAATGATAAATTGCC